>WLWD01004322.1_pt1 | contig 24079 bp, 20 predicted proteins | sample 6712731 | NCBI WGS metagenome assembly WLWD01 (sample SAMN12718690, study PRJNA576275) | sponge metagenome | isolation source: marine sponge | host: Mycale hentscheli | place: New Zealand: South Island, Marlborough, Capsize Point | collected 2014-11-01 | reverse complement strand
AGACCTAGCAGATAAAGTGGATTCCGATTCTGAATTGACAGAGTCAGTCAATTCTGATTCTACAGATTCTGTTAATTCTGATTCAGCTGATTGGGTTGATTCTGATTCTGATGATTGGTTAAGTTCGGATGTTAATACATGGAATCTAGTTGGTTCTGACTCTGATATTGCAGATTCATTTGATTCTGAATACTCAGACAATCCAGAGTCTGCAATTCTAACACACTCCTCAGCAGTTACTGTAGATTCAGATTCTGCTTCACTCAATGTGTTTAACACCAGCATCTTCTTCCTCTTTATCTTTCTACGCAACATCTTATTTCTGCTGAACACAAGGTCAAAAGACTTGCTGTGATCCTTTACCACTGCTTGGATCTCATCAGCTAAATCCTGGTCTGCTTCAGCCACATAGCAATTCACTGCACATCATAATAATGGTGATTTAAAATCTATATCTGTGTTTCTCTTTAAGCTTGTTAGATGACCTTAAAAACTCTATTTGACAGTAAGCATAATTCAAAATGACATTATTCTTAATTATGTATACAGAATGTAAGAGAGGGGGGAAAATACAGAAAAATCTTACAGTAGGCACCAAAAAAAAAAGTTCTGGCTTTTCCTCCATAGTGTGGCCTTAAAATAGTGGTTTTGTTATAAACTGTATAGTTATTACCCTTGCGTCCTGTACTGCTTTGATTAAATGGCCAATAATGTTTACTAAAACGGAAAAACAACGGCTAAGCATTTCCTTTGATTTACTGCTGTTTTCCAGCTAGAAACTCTTCCATAGCTATATCAGCAAGCTAAAGCCTTTTATCAACCGTTAAATGCTAAGAGATAGTGCAAAATAACTTGTACAAAAATATAACTCGGTTCAATAAAGCTAGCTGACTAAAGTTCTGATGAGAACACCGCTTTAACCAAGTCCGAGGCCTTTTGCTACCTACCATTGGACCTCCGGCAGTAAAAAGTCTAAGCCTGTAAGGGCTCTAACATCTATAAAACATCCATGCCGTGCAGTGGTTGAACTTGCAATTTTCTGCGAAAGGACTTAATTAAAACACAAAAGCTCCATCTAGATACCTGTAAACAAAAAAATCGGAACGTTTTATCTGATAAACAATTTTTTATGTTTCTAAGTGTGAGGCATACAGTCAATGGAAAGATTAAAACGGTAACGTGGTCAAACGCAACAGGAACAGCCGTATTTAACCAAACAGCGTACCATTTCCCCCCTTTTTTAATCGTGCGATGGCCATTTTGTGGAATGGAAACTATATATATATATATATATATATTAATTGTACGGCGTGTAAATTGCCCTAAAAATATATGGGGAAAATCGCTGTTCAATTGAAATTGCACAGAAAAAGTGAAATAGCACGTAACTAAGTGAAATGGAAACTAAGTGAAATACCACAGTGGCTAAGTGAAATAGTACAGGTAAGTGCGCATCCATGCAACCTAGCCTTGGAAATGTACAGTTCGAGTTGTTTCTAGTTGGAGACTATGCCGTTCTTTAGCGCAGAAGTTCTACCCATATTAGACAGAATGTTTTCTTTTCAAAAGATTAGGTGGAGCATAAGTTCCAGAGGAAGCTAATCCTGAAATACAGAGATAGTGAGTGAAGATACAGTGTAGCTAGCTACAGTGAAAATGATTGAAAAAGCTGGCCTACTATTAGTGAGTGATAGCACGGGTAACCTGTGCTATTAGGGATCAATAGCACTTGTAAAGCAATTGAAATAGTACTAGGCTTCATCTCGTGCTATTTCAATTACAATACTCGTGCTACTAAACCCGAATAGCACAGTTACCCGTGCTATTACTCATACTAATAGTATGCTGCGTAAATTGCATATTAAAAAATGTACGAAGAAAATCGTCGTTCAAGTGAAATAGCATGGCAACTCAGTGAAATAGTACAGGTAAGTGTGCATGCACGCATGCTGTGCCAGCCTTGAAAACGTATTAGAGTAGTTTGGAGGAATTACTTCTACAGATTAGGAGGACATAGGTTGAGAAAAAAGTTCCAGAGAAAGCTAATCCTGAAATCAGATAGTGAGTGAACGATATACAGTGTAGCTACAGTTCAAATGAAACAAATAAAATTAAATAATTTTTTTGTAATGGCCTACTAGTAGCGAGTGATAGCATGGGCAATCTGTACCGCAAAGTTACCCATGCTATTACTCATTATATATAATATATAAATGTGAGTGGGTCTAGGAAAAGGGACCTTGTGGTGCAAATAAAAAAAATTGAGTTTTTTATGCTAATAAAAAGTTACAATTTATCTCAACTTAGTGCTAAAATACTGGAGGGTAAAACCTCCGACGCACAGAGAAACTGGCAGTTGAACTGGGCTGTATTCAGCAAAGCATATTGAACTAGAAATCGAGAAAACATAAATTGAATTTCCACTTCCAGTATAATTAACGCTTCCGTATACTTAACGGCGTACTCTGCATACGCAATTAAATCGTGCAGCCGTTTTTAACGGCGACTAACGAAGTTTTACATGGAGTTCTTTTTAGCTTTCAGAGTGTCTCACAGTCTGTCTTGTTGGTATCCTTGGCTACTCTACTCGATGTAGCGGTAAACTTTCAGACAGAGGTAAGCTGTAGAGTGTATGCAATAATCTCAAAGCTATGCCGTTTTTTTTTTTTTTTTAGCTGCTTGTTTGAAACTCCGCCCATTCCCCGTTTATTGTACTTCAAGAGCGAGAGAGAATAAAAAGTAGCTTGTCTTTCCACGGCAAGCTTGGGGTCTTTTAAGTTGTTTTGACATTTGAAATTTGGCATAGACGTAGAGTAAGGGTCACTAAGACTAATTCTGGAAAAAACAAAAATCGGAGAAAGAAAGAAATTTTCCGATGACTTACTTCTGGAACCTACATCTCAATTTTTGCGCCGTAAGGTCCCTTTTCCCAGGCCTGCTCACATATGTATATAATATATATTTAATATCAACTATAATATCAACATCAGCAGCCTAGGATAACTTAAGGTACCCTGTGATAGCTAACATATGATAGCTCTATCACTGACTAATATTACTAACAAGTGGCATGTAGGTATAAATAGATCTGAATTCAAAACCAATTTAGTAGTTTTTCCTCTCTAGAAGTACAAATATACAATTAATCAACAACTGTATCCTTAGAAGAAAAGTAACTAAAGGAAATTATGGGGGGGGTGGGGGGCGCAGCCTCTTCCACTTTCCACACCACTGCAACCTTAAATGTAGAGGTCGCGTTTATAGTTCAATGCTATTCTCCATACGCAAAACCTGTGGCCTCGTTTACCACATTCTGAACTCCTTCGTCCGGGTATAAAAGGAAGAATCCCCGGCATGCCCTTTCACCTCTAGCTCCTTCTATTCAAATTCAAAAAGTAGCCGCGCAAAAAGAACCCTCCATTATAGCTCACTATCCTTCCAAGTCAATCCACACCACGTTTACAATGAGTGCCCTAACTTTAAAAAAAGCTATACGTAACCATTTTTGCGAGTAATACTCAAGTCCTTCTATCAATGCCCTGTGTACGTAACAAAGTATTTCATGATTGAAGATGAACCCTTAGGATAGTATCTTGCAGAACTCTGATAGCATGCTGTATATCTTTTACAGTTGAATTTAGCTGCGTCAATGGCAAACAGTACTTTTCTTCTTTCTCTATTTAGAGCCCGCCATTCGTCGCTGTTTTTTTCCTTTTTTTCTTGTTGTTTGTGTATTGTTTTTGTCTACTGTTAAGATGCTCACAACTTATTGTTTCCCACCTTTTGTGCTCTAAGTTGCTGTAATGCGTACTAAAATGGTCTCTTGGAAGTCGGTGACAAAAACTGACAGCTGCCATTTTCCACTTATCGCGAAATATGTCCCCGGCTACGCCCTTTTATACGCGACCTTCTCATTTAAACAAGTGGTAGAGAATAATAAAAATAACTTATGCTACTGTATTCTTACTTTGCAATGCGCCAAGCGCCACTGTGTGATGGGGTACTTGCTAGTCATTCATATTATTCTAGTAGTCCCCATTACTATTAGCTGTCTCAAATACCAATTATAAGTACTCTATCAAATCATGCATGCAAATTCTTATCTTAAAAACAAATAAACTAACAAAGCAACAACGAATGCCAAACACTCATAGAATGAATAAACTACACTAGTGATGTGCTTGAGCACAAATGGCAAGTGAGCCTAAAAACTACACAATTGTTAAACAGTTGATTTTAACTTCTAACACTCAACATACTAAAAAAAAAAAAAGCAACAAAAAAAATAATCACGTTATGTAACCATTTTCTTTATGATATTCTTTAGCTAGTAGGAGACAAAATAAAGTTCCGGATTCCGTTCCATAGTACGGCTGTAAAATGGTAGTCTTTTTACTGTAGCTTTTACTGTTGCGTTCCGTACAGTTTTGACTAAATAGCCAACACCATATACAAAAAACGTTTAAGCTTTTCCGTCAATTCACAGATATTTTTTAGCTAGAAACTCTTCAATAGCTATATCAGCAAGCTAAGGACTTGTATTGCCCGTTACACGTACAAAAATTTAACTTGCTTCAATAAGCCTGCAGACCGAAGTTACGACGGGAACACTGCTATAACGAGGTCCTCACTTTGTAGGTCTTCTGTTAGCTACTGATGGACTTTCAGTAGTAAAAAATGTAAGCCTGACAGGCCCTAACATCGATACTACGCAGTAGTCGAGCTAATATTTCTCCGCGAGACAACTTCGAATAAGACAGCTTCAAGAATTTTGAAGTAAATACTGTTGCGTATGGCTTATAACTATTGACTAATAGTGACATACTATCCCCACTAACTCGAACAGAATGGAACTCCGGTAAGTTTATGAGTTTTAACTGCACCCACAAAAGAATTCAAAGAGGTAAACAATTCAATTACTAGGACGATACGATTGATAAACCAGAATATTCTGTTTAGTGAAGTTTGGGACGGGTCGAACACCAAGCTAACACAAAAATACGAGAGGGTCAAAGTACAAATACATGCGTACATCCACACATATATATAACAACTAGTGGTGTGCTTGAGCACAAACATCGAGCGAGCCTGCCTAGTTAGGCTACATAAAACTACAGAATTGTAACATTATACTTTAGCTTAGTTCATGCAAAACAGTATATAGCAGTTGACCACCATTAATATTACCAAACAAATACAGAATTACTCTCTTATCTCAAATTCCTGAATTGTGATGACTTCTGTAGTATCCAATTTCAGCTATTCTGACTATCTCAATTACCAGTAACCGGTGTACAAGGTCGCAGCTCTACCAAAAAAAAAACAAAAAAAAAAAGCCAGAGTTCTTTTTGTAATTTTAGCTAACAAATATGGAACCACGTACTTACCTCAACTTCTAGTGATAGTGGCTTCCTTAGTATAAATATTTATAGCCATTCTGGCTAGCATGACACTTGACAACAATAAGTGGCATTTTTTTTTAAAGCAACCCCATAAAACAACGAAGTTCTGAAATTACATCTGGTAAAGGGTTTTCAGTGCCATAGTAACCAGTGGCAGTAACTTTTTGGGCCTTGAAAAACAAGTGTTCCGCAGGAATTATCTCACAGTTTGGAGCCCAAGTTTCTAGTAAGACTTTCTTAATGCTGTAGTATCGGAAGAAAGTGGGTTCAAGCCTAAAAAGCCGCGTTTTAAGGAGAAAAAAAACACGATTGTCCACCCCTAATAGTATCTCGCTCACTTCGCTCGCTCGATAAATATCCCTGATTCTCAATTTGACACCACTGTATAGTGCTTCGCTCACTCACCAATTATAAAACAGCAAAGCCTTGTTTGGTGAAAACATAGGTAATGCATGTAAAAAATCCTATGGTAGGCACAAAGTGACAGCATGTTGGATGTGTTCTCTCAGGTTATTTCCCCTTAAAATTAATTATCTCACCCCTCCCCTCCCACCCCAATTGTTTCTGGGACACTCACAGTATAATTTTCCTATTTCCCCGTTTTATTTCTTTAAATTGTTGACTCACCTTTCCCTTTCTTTCCTGCCCTTGCAGTTCTCCCTGCTCTGTGTAAGAAGAACTTTGAGTTCTCAGGAAAGTCAAACTGGACGACGTAGCTGCAGTCAGGGAAATCGAGACCCCTAGACCCCAAATCCGAGCAAACCAGCACTCGAATTCCTCCTTCTCTAAATGACTGGACAGCTGCCTCTCTCTCTTCACTGAACACTCCTGGCTGCTTGAACAGGGAGCCCACTTTCCCAGACCACCACTTGCGTCCTGGAACGTCCTGGTATTCGACCTGAAGTCCTTGGTGACCGGTACGCAGGAACTCGACTACTTCTTGGCCACTCTTTGGTACATTGACAAACACAAGCACCTTCGGCAGGTCTTTACAGTCTGCCTGGAATGAATCCAAGTCCTTTACAAGCTGGTCAAATTTCGATTCCAGACTTCCACATGAGGTAAAGCTGATATCAACATTGGGCAATGTTTTATGGGTCACGTCAGTTTTGTAAAATTCAATTGAATGTCTAGGAAATAATCGCATGATTTTCCTGCCTACAGTCTGTGAACCACCAGAGGGAATTGTTGCAGCTGTCAAAATTATCTGAGGTCTGCTGGAAAAAAATTCATAAGCAGTACAAATTTCACTAGGAATATTGGAATCATCGTTTTTAGGAGTGGAGTTTCCGGTAACTAATTGCTTATTGTTCTTGTGAAGATACTCATGCATGAGTTTGACTTTTTCCAATATGGCCCTCGTCGTCCTGGCTTCCCCGCCCACCAGCAAGGTATCAGCCTCGTCCAGGCATAGTATGCGGTTGTTCTTGAATAGACTGTTTAAACTGTATTGCTTTAGTTTGCTGGGGGTGCCTACCAGGAGGTGGGAGGTCAACTTGTATGAAAAGGTAGAATGGTGGAATGCAGCAATAGAACAGTTCCATTCCGGTTCCGCTAGGCTATTAAACACATCATGTACCTATTCATGCATCATAACATCCAGAGTGATACATTTTCTGATAGAGAATAAATAAACAAATAATACATAAATCACTAAATCAATCAATAAATTAATTAACTCTTCATACTGGTATCTTTCTTTCTTGGCCAAAAAAATGTCCTTGCTCAATATATATTGACTAAACCAAAATGAGACTGAACCTTCATTAAACAAACTTACGTTCTCTATGAACAATTTAAATTTGTATTGCTTCAATAGAATGCCAAATAAATCAATTCCAGATCGTTCATTAAAAAAAAACAACCCTAATAATATCTCATTTAGCAACAATGACCACACCCAGAGACCTGAGGATGCTTTGCTACCTCACCAACTTAGTACTTTCAGGATGCAATATTGTTACTATGGACACTAGAAAAGTAAGTAAAGATATACAAAAAATACAAAGCAGCGAAGTGCTATAGATTGAACATAGACGTCTTGTTTACAATTCCCCTGCTATTCTCCGTATGCGAAATCTGTGGCCTCGTGTACCACATTCTGAACTCTTTCCAAAGGTCTGGGTATAAAAAGGAGAATCTTCAGCATGGCCTTCGACTTCTAGCTCCTTCAATTCCAAATTAAAAAAAAGTAGTGCACAAAGAGAATTGTGGTATTACGACGCACTGAGATAGCACTGCCACAAGAAGAGTTCTGCGGCCAGAATCAACAAGGTAATAGAATTTCAACCTACTGCTTGCAAATACTACAAGTGTAACAGAACTGACCAAAATATGACAAAACTAATATTCAATATAGATTCACTCCAGCCAGCCAGCCCAGGAACCACAAGTAGTACTATTTTGTGCATTTCCATTCATAGTTACCACATCATTATTACTTGGGTAACTTTTCCATATGGTACACCTATCTACTTTTACTACACCTTACCAAATGATATATTTGATTGTGCAAATATTTGTGTAGTCAGTCTAGTTAGTGGCCTTCACAATAGTTAAATACTTTGCTTTGTGTGGGTAATATTACTGGAGTGCTACATATGAGGAGTGTACAAACTTGAGCTAGCTGCTGGTACGTCCAAAAAAAATTAGCACCTGCTAGAGAAAGGGTGTGGTCAAATGAAATGATGCAGTACATTGAAGTAAGCACAGAACCAGTCATGTGATCAATTTAAGAATGTCTCGTTTATCCTACGTAGGACAAAATAAAACACACCCCATGCAAAAACTGTGCTCTACCTAACTTTGAGGAATAAAAAAAATAAAAAAATAAAAATAAAACCCAAACACCTTGATCATTAAATAAGTATGGCATTGTACAGATTAAAACCCACTAACCAACCTCCAGCAGCATTGTCCTGCTAACCCTGACTCATAGCTTCACCCTTTCAGTCCACCCTACCGACGCCCACTCTATCTTAGCATCATCTACCAATCCTAAGCACTTGCTTCCCCACGTCATACTTCATCAACTACCCCAAGCTTATTCTACACCCCAAGCTTATTCTACGTCCCTTTACCTGCTGTGCAAGATGAGGAGTTGGGACTACAATGGCAGCACAGCCCTGAGGTATGGAGCCATCTCTCTGCCACAACTCTCCAAACATTTTCAGAATGGGCAAAAGAAAACCTAAAAAAGAAACAAGGAAGCGATTAATACACACACACACACACACACACACACACACACACACACACACACACACACACACACACACACACACACACACACACACACACACACACACACACACATTTATTATTGGGACCGTGGGGAAGGAAAGGGTCTGGGGACATGGACGTATTAAATTTGTTCTAAAGGATTGTGGAAGTGGTCAGTGCCCCACCCCCTTATTCCATTTTTACCGCAATAGATGCAGATTGATTCTCCAACATTCTTTTTTTATTTTTTATTTTTTTATTTTTTTATTTTTTAATGTCTTAGCTTTTCTATATGCAGTTGAAGTTGAACAGGGATTCCCTTGGTAATTTGCTAACGGTAATTGACCACCGCAATATGTGACAGGCTATAGGAAAACAGACCACTTCACTCAAAAATTGAAAAATGAGTTATTATTATTTTTGAAAAGTACAAAAAATTTCCATTTAAATGGTCCTTAAATCATATCCTAAATCGCTAGTCGTTCTTAGCTAGTCTCTGTGCTAATTTTCTCTAATGTACCACGGCAGGTGTAGTGGAACGTACAGAGGTCACGACAGGTTTAGTGGAACGTACCGAGGTTACCGGCGTAAGAGGGGTAAGAGGAAGTCGGGGTTTGAAGTTAGCTGCCCCACTGCGTACGCATGCGCAAGGGGCACAGGTGCTAGTCAAATAGAAAGGACCTCGTGGACTAACCGCAGTCTGAACTTAAGTAACAAAGACCGAAAATGGAGAACCGCGGAAAAAAGGCCACCAGGTCCGCCAAGGTACCCTCAGGGGAGCCCTCAGAGGATGAATCGGCCGCGAAGAGGAGGAGAACGGACGTACCCAGAGAGGAGGATCAGGGATCCGGAATGCCTTCCATCTCCGCGGAGGAGTTCCGTGAGGGGGTAGAGGTGATGCGAAGGGCCACGGCCATGTTGGCCAAGTTACAGAACAAGGAGGCCGGAGACGCCGACGTGAGCGGCTCCGCGGAAAGTGGTAGGTCCAGTTGGACGTGTTAGGGTTAGATGGGGAGTCTCGAGAGGGGGTAGTCAGGGACGTATGGGGGGGGAGTAGACTGGAGGTGCTACAGCAAACGTTCCTGGCTCATCTCCGTATCACTGGGATACGTGACTAACCGAGTCCAGCGGGCTTTGTGATAGCGTCCAGTGGGCGCCTGTTGGGGAGTGGGGAGTGGGTTCCCAAAGTATAATAAAAAAGAGAGAGAGAGAGAGGGTGTAGAGAGTGATGGCTAGTGAAGAGAGGAGGATAGGAGTGACATGCCTGTCGGAAAAGCAAGTTAGCAGGGGGTAGGGGCCGGGGGGGGGGGGGGGGGAGATGGGTGGGTGCATACAGCTAGGGTGGAGGGGGGGGTGGGGTACGCACTACACTCATGCATAAGGAGGAAAGGAGTCACCGGTGTCTTGGGGACGGGAAGGTACGCTTGTGACAGGCGGTCCCTGCAAGGTGCTCCGCCAAGAAACAGGGTGTGGGCCACGCTCCATGGTGGTGGTGGGAGAGCCTGTGGCCGAATGGGCGCACCCCGCGAGGGGCGTGTCGCCGGAATCTAGGTGGGTCAGCCTGGGCTTGGGCCCGAGAGGGAAAGGGCTGACGGAAGTCATGGGCCTTGGGGCCGGATTTGCTGGCTACGGCCGGGGGGAGGGGGCAGACGTGTGGGATCAGAGGGGGGCATGTCATGTTCATGCCGGCTGATCTGTGTCTGCAGGTGTGGGACCCTCTATGGTGGCGAGGGCAAAGGAAGTGGGCGCCGTGTCCCTGCCGATAGCAAGGGAGGAGAATGAGGCCCCAGCGTTGGAAAGACTGCTGTGCAGCATCAAGGACAAGGAGGCCGGCAGGGGGCAAAAAACAGTGCACCTTGTGAAGAACGTGCAGCCCCTGCCGCTCCGAACGGTGGAGGCGATTCGGGAGGGCGTATTTGTCGATTTCGCCTGGTTTCCCGTCCTGGACGAGGGTCCGTCGGACGGGGACTGGAAGGATGGCGGAGGAGACGTGGAAGGAAGGTTCGGCGGCTCCTCGGAGCGCCGGAGGAAGGAGCGAAAGGAGGTACCCGACCTGAACATGTGGAGCACCTGCTTCTCACTGTTTCAGGTCGCCTGGGCCATGGACGATCCTAATATGTGGGTGCCCCTGACTGGGTACAGGGAGTCAATATTCAGGCTGGCCAGGAGACACCCGTGGGGACAAGTGGCCCGCTATGACCGCCGTTTTCGGCAGGAAGCAGCTGGGCGTAAAGATGTGAAGTGGGAGAAGGAAAAGGTGTCCCTCGTGATGGAGATCATGGGGGTGTCTACACCTAACAGAGGAGAGACCCGTCAGGGTGGAAGTGGGAGCGGAAGTGGCAGTGGGGCAGCTCCCAGGAGGGGTGATCCCAGGAGGAGAGGAGCCTGCTTCCGCTTTAATAAAGCCGAAGGCAATTGCACGTTTCCATCGTGCAGATTCCTCCATATCTGCTCGATTTGCGGGGGGGATCACCCCATGTTCAGATGTGGCAAAAAGGGGGAGGACAGAATGGATCGCTCGGCTCCCAGGGCGCCGTGAGGGCGCGAAGGAGACGGAGCGAAGGACAGTCGGCCACGCGTCCAGTGAACATTTCTGCACTGTACTGTACCTAGTGTGCTGTTGTGTCATGGTCATTCTGTTGGTATGCTATATGATCAATTGAAAAAAAAAAAATATATATATATATATATATATATATAGAAAGTTACTCGGTGAAGGGTAGGAGAGTACAGGGGTGGAGTGGTGTGGCCTGGGGAGGGACTGGATAGGTGCTGTAGCCAGGGTAGGGGGGGGGGTAGCATACATAGGACGGGGATGGATGCACACACACATTGGGGGATAGCTGGGGTAGGCAGTAAATAGGGGTGACTCGGTCCTGGGACATGAGCTGCTGAATGTGGTGTGCTTGTGCAGGCTACCGTTTCACGAAGCAATTGTTGGAACTGGAGAAGGTTTCGGAAGGCCCAGCGAGCAGGGTGCTTCCTGGTGCTTCTGAGATAGTGACGCCTCTCTGTTGGAGGGCGTGGAAGGAGGAGCTGGCGGATCACCCGGACAGACAGTGGGTGGAGTTTCTGCTGAGAGGCATCAAAACGGGCTTCAGAGTGGGTCACGACCAAGGGCTCGCGACGCTGGAGCGGAGGAGGGGCACAATGTATGAGGCTACTGAACACAGCGCTATCATCGGAGAGTACCTCGAGAGGGAGGTGCGGGAAAGGAGAGTGTGGAACTTGGGCGAGTCGACCCGAGCCCCGGAAGTGCAGCTGTCCCCGTTTGGGGTGATCCCCAAGAAAGGGAGACCTGGTAAGTGGAGGCTAATAGTGAACTTGTCGGCACCCGATGGGTGCAGCGTAAACGACGGAATTGCGAAGGAGCTAGCCAGTGTGGCGTACACGTCTGTCGACGAAGTGGCAGGCAGAATCAGTGAGCTGGGCCGAGGGGCCGTAATGGCCAAGGCGGACGTGAAAGCCGCCTACAGGAACGTACCGGTCCATCCAAGAGATCGGTGGCTGCTCGGCATGGAGTGGGAGGGCGTGCTGTACGTGGACGGAACCCTCCCGTTCGGCTTACGATCGGCGCCGCTTCTGTTCACGGCTCTGGGGGACGCCATAGAGTGGATTGCCTCCAGAAGGGGTGCAGTATGGATCCGCCACTACATAGATGATTTTATAGTGGTAGGGAGGAAGGGCACGGACGAATGCGAGAGGTCTCTGGTATGCCTCAAAGAGACGTGCCATGCTCTGGGCATGCCATTGGACAGTGGCAAAGAGGAGGGTCCGAGCGAGATAATCACCTTCCTCGGCATCGAGGTGGATTCCACCAAGATGGAACTGCGCCTGCCGCAACAGAAGCTCGAGGAGCTGAGGAATGTCCTCAGGAAGTGGAAGGGGAAGAAGGCGTGCAGACGGAGGGACTTGGAGTCCATAGTGGGGTCCCTCAATCACGCCTGTACCGTGGTGAGACCTGGCCGGGCGTTCAAACGTAGACTGCTAGACCTCATGTCCTCGGTGAAGAGAGGGGACAGGTGGATCAGGCTGAACAAGGAGGCCAGGGCCGATGTGGAGTGGTGGTACCACTTTGGCCTGGACTGGAACGGAACCTCCCTGCTGAGTTCGCGGTGTGCGGAGCCTCAGGCCACTATGCTGTCTGATGCGTCCGGTGGCTGGGGCTGCGCGGCTACATGGGACGGCTGCTGGTTCCAACTGAGCTGGAACGAGGCCAGGGCGGCTGAGGGCTGGAACATCATGCCCAAGGAACTGCTGCCCATCGTGATCGCAGCTGTCGTGTGGCGGGAGCAGTGGAGGGGCAAAGTGGTGAAGGCCAGGTGTGACAACATGGCTGTGGTGGCCACGATCCAGTCCGGGTCGTGCAAGGAGTCGGTGGCCATGCACCTGCGGAGATGCCTGGCCTTCATCGAGGCCTCGGTACCAGTTACCATTATGGCTGAGCACATCAGGGGGGTGGACAACACAGTAGCCGATGCGTTGTCCAGAGATAACCTGGAGGCCGCATGTTCTGTTATGCAGGGGCCAGTGGGAGTGGCGGTGACCATCCCAGAGGGACTGGTGGAACTGCTGACCGCTCCGGATCGCTCCTGGAGAGAGCGGGATTGGACCACGCTGCGGAATTTCTGCTCGACCAAGGCCTCAGCAGGACCACCATGAAGAGATATGAGGGAGTGTGGAGGAGGTACTCGCGGTGGTGCGAGGGGCTGGAGGAGGCGCCGCTGCCAGTGTCGGAGGAGAAGGCGACGGGCTATGTGGTCTCACTGGCCCAGGAGGGCATCAAGGCGGCCACTGTGAGATACCATCTGGCGGGGCTGAGGCAGGCTCACATCAGAGCCGGTCTGCCGCCGCCAGACTGGAGCGGGATGGCCAAGTTGGCCCAGATAAGGAGGGGCATGGAGAGAGTGCAGGCCACCAGCCAATCGCAAGAACCTACGAGGCAGCCGATTCGATGGCCACACATGCGGGCGTTGCTGTCGGTATGGGGCACTCAAGGGGTGAAAGGCAGAATGCTGTGGGCCGCCGCCTGCCTGTGTTTCTTCGGCTGCCTGAGGGCAGGCGAGGCCCTGGCCCCCGAGCAGGAAGAGTTCGATGCAGGTGCCCACCTCACCTGGACGGACGTGGAGGTGGGAGAACGCGATGGCAAGGAGAGGGTCCGGGTTTGCATCAAACAGTCCAAGACTGATCGCCTGAGGAGGGGTGCGCATGTGGTACTGGATAGCTCGGGCATGGGCATCTGCCCGGTGCAGGCGATCTTGGCATACATGATCGACAGGAAAGCGGGCCCGGGACCGTTCTTCAAGGACGAGGCTCTCGGCGGCCTCACGAGGAAGAGGTTCGTGAAGGAGGTGAAGAAGGCACTGGAACTGGCGGGCCTGTCTAGTGCAGGCATATCTGGTCACAGTTTCAGAATCGGCGCTGCCACGGCGGCTGCGGCAGGCGGGGCCTCCGACGAGGAAGTGAAGGCGCTGGGGAGATGGACCAGTCGCGAGTACAAAGGGTACATTCGGAAGGAGACGACGACCCAACACGCTGCGGTCGAGAAACTCGGACAGGGGGAAGGCCAGACTGGTGGGACATGACAAGGGGCTCCAGGGCGGTGGGGACCCAGGACTGGAACGGTACGAGACCTGCTGTCACTTGTGTCACCATGTGTTGTCATCTGTATTGTGATGTATATACGTTATTTGCCTATGGGTGTACAGGGCAGGGGTGGCTTGTGGTGGGGTCTAGGGTGTGTGCGTCGGAGCAGTCGGGGCTCTCCGAGGGGCTGTTGTTGGGGGTGTCGGTGGGGGTGTGGCAGCCACGAGAGGTGTGGCTGCACAAGGGCAAGCCTGATGCAAACGCAAGACTTGCCAGAATCCCAACAGGACCCATCGGAGGCGTGGCAGGGGAAAAACATAAAGACCTGCCACGCGCGCGCGACTGCAAACCTTCGGCACACACTCATCGGTAAGGAAGGAAAGGTAACATACCACAAATATTAGTAAGGTACATAGGGTTAGACTGCAATCGTCGCCTTAGCAGGTAACGGCAGGTGTAGTGGAACGTACCGAGGTCACGACAGGTTTAGTGGAACGTACCGAGGTTACCGGCGTAAGAGGGGTAAGAGGAAGTCGGGGTTTGAGGTTAGCTGCCCCACTGCGTACGCATGCGCAAGGGGCACAGGTGCTAGTCAAATAGAAAGGACCTCGTGGACTAACCGCAGTCTGAACTTAAGTAACAAAGACCGAAAATGGAGAACCGCGGAGGAAAGGCCACCAGGTCCGCCAAGGTACCCTCAGGGGAGCCCTCAGAGGATGAATCGCCCACCCAGCCCAACCCAGATTTAAAAAGGGGAGGGGGGAGGACTATCTCCGGCAGCACCACCCTGGGGGTGGGGCTCCGTGACTAGGTTTTCAGTTGTGCGTGTGGGGGTGTGGCAGCCACGAGAGGTGTGGCTGCACAAGGGCAAGCCTGATGCAAACGCAAGACTTGCCAGAATCCCAACAGGACCCATCGGAGGCGTGGCAGGGGAAAAACATAAAGACCTGCCACGCGCGCGCGACTGCAAACCTTCGGCACACACTCATCGGTAAGGAAGGAAAGGTAACATACCACAAATATTAGTAAGGTACATAGGGTTAGACTGCAATCGTCGCCTTAGCAGGTAACCCTAGTTATCCTTAGCCAATCTGTATGCTTTTGTTTACTAATGTACTACCAATTCTAGTGTTGTAATACTACTACCTGAAGCACAATGTTAGACACTAATTTGAATTTAGTTTAATACAGATAAGTTGAACAAAAAAATTCCAAAGTGAAAGATGAGTCTAGGACTAAAAGTGGTAGGTATTGAGGAATAAAAAGTTTATATGAAGGCATTAAATAGAGTAATAACATGTTAAGTATAATAGCAAAACTCATTGTTTTGTGCATGTTCTTTTATTATGACCAACTTCTTTACATAGGCTACAAATTCTTTGTTTCTTTTGTGGTGGTGGACAAACTTCAGCATCACATACTTCAGTTGAGTTTGTAGCTATTGTACTAAGAGGTGGAAGCAATGGACTGCAAGGCCTACTGGAGGGCAACGGAACTGAGGGCAATGGGCAAGCCAAATCTCTTTCCAAATCTGGACAGTAAGGGCGAATTTGATTATAGAGATACCATTGACGTTCAAGTGACAATGACTTTGGAAGAACAATAGATGGAAGATCTGCAGAATTTGGAGCCCATGGATGCTTGAGGAGATTGATTTCATGTTCTGTCGTATCACTATGTTCCTTGACGAACACTATTCAGTGTTTCATCCAGACATTCTTGCAAGGGGGGGCAAAATAGAGTTTTGAAAATGTAAGGGGGGGCAGGCGGCACTGGTCACCATGGGAGTGAAATAGAATTATTGGAAGGCCTATGTCCTACATTAAAAAAACATAATCTTATCTAATGAGGTCTGCATATGTCAGATCCTGACAAGTTAATTCAGCTACTCATTTTCACCTCCACCGTCTAGCAATTTTCAGTCAACTGTGACATTCACTATTTAGATGCTTTTCACACACTATTCAACTCTGACTCTCACCTCCCCTTAGGTTTATCACACGTTGATTCACACTTACGGTTGCTGGCTGGCTATAAAAAGGCCAGCCCTCAGCTCACCGTAGCAGTTGTTGAGTTTTGATCTATCAAAATTTGTTGTGTGGGGAATGTGGCGACGAGCTAGAAAATGGGTGCAACGAATTAGAGCTTTAATGGCCATTCTGTTCTTTAACTTTTCCTCATCATTAATTTGTTGGAGTTGCTGAATGACTGACCCTTCTTGTAGTGCTGTAGCTGCAGCCATCTCTGCTTCACATGATAGGAGGTGAATATCACTCTTTGCATGAATTTTCATCTTCTCTATTGCCTTCTTCCAGTTCGTGAAAGGTTTTGAGATCCATGTTCCTCCTGTTCTTTGAAGAGAAATTCCTCTCTTCCTGCAAACCTTACAAAAAGCTCCTTGGAAATTTTTATCAAACATCAGCCAATTGAAGCTCTCTTCCCATTTTTTGTTGTATTTTCGACTGCTTGCAGTGATTTTCTTGCTTTTCTCATGTGTAGTTAATCTTTCCTTTGCATGCTTCTCATGGACAATTAATCTTTTCTTGGCAGGACTTGGCTCCAAAAACTCAGTATCAGATTGATTGCTGTCAATTTTATCTTCTGTGTCACTGCTACTTGAGTGGCCAGGTGACTTTGAAGAGCTTGCACCACAGAAGAAAGAGCGAATATCCATTTGAGACTATCTTAAGCTGTCAGGGACTACGAGTGCTTAGAGTTCTGGTTCTGGAAGTTGTAGAATCTGTATGAACTTATTAATCTAATCGTAAGTTGTGGTGCAGAAGATTTAAAGGGGTTCCTTGAAAGAGCTAGATTAAATGCAACCTACACATCTAAAGTTGCTGTTGTTGAATTTGTTGAGGCAGTTGGCTTATGGGCTGAAGAATGTTTACTGAAACGGCTTCGCCAAGCTTCCCATTTCAGCATAATGGCAGATGAGTGCACTGATGTGACGACCACAGAAGAGCTTTCAATTTTCTTCCGCTGGGTGAACATGGACGGTCAACCTGTTGAGCACTTCTTGGATATAGTTCCATTGAAAGCTACTGATGCAAAGACTATTTATTCTGCCCTTGTTGAATTCATGAAAGATAAAAACATACAGATTAGCAAGCTGGTGGGTATGGGATTCGATGGAGCAGCTACTTTCTCTGGGAAACACAATGGTGTGCAGAGTCTCCTGAAGAAAATTTCACCTCATGCACTTTTCGTACACTGCCATTGCCATTTGCTACAGCTAGCATGCGTTCAAGCAGCTAATGCTACCAGTGGGATAAAACATGTGTACATCACACTCACCACCCTCTGGAAATTTTTCCACTATTCTCCTAAGCGAGCTGAGAGTCTCAAAGCAGTACAGCAGGTGCTTGACTTACCTGAGCTGAAAGTTGTGAAACCATCAGATACTCGCTGGCTGTCCCATGAACGCTGTGTGAAGGCAGTCAAAGCTAGCTACAGTGCAATTGTGACTGCTCTAAACAATATCTATGAGCAGACACATGCACCTGAAGCTCTAGGTATCAGTAAAGCCTTATGTAGGCCCTCAACTTTAGTGGCCATATACCTCCTTGATTATGTTCTGCCACAAGTGGCGAAGTTGAGCAGAGCTCTCCAGACTGAGAGAATAGACTTGACAGCTATCACCCCTCTTGTTGATGCCACTCTCAATACACTTGATGATGCCATGTTACCTGCTGCTAACTGGGTATTAGAACTGATGGATGCAAAGAATGAGATCGAAAAAGTCACTGACATCACGTTAACCACGGAAAGCATTGCTACATTCCAAGGACAAGTGGCTGAACCGTTTATCAGGATGCTGAAGGCAAACATATCCAGCAGATTTATTTCACAAGATATTGTCTCCTCATTTGGCATCTTTGATCCGAAGAAAGTGCCAGCTGCTGACTCTTCTGACTTCCATACATATGGTGAGGACTTAATAGATGTACTATTAGCTCACTATGGTGCAGAGCTGCCTGCTAAGACTGCTGGTGGAGATGAATACACCAAAGAAGCTCTTATTTCCCGCGAAACCCGAGAGGAGTGGAAAACATTTCGAAGCTACTTATCGAAGAAGCCGAAAGGTAACCTGCACTTGCAGTTGAAAGAGCTCACCACAAGTGATATGCTTAGTGAAATTTTTCCAAACATTAGCACCCTGGCAAACATATGTCTATCTATCCCTGTCAGCACTGCTTCAGTGGAAAGGAGCTTCTCCAAAATGAAACTAATTAAAACACGAATTCGAAATCGAATTGGGCAATCACAATTATCCTATTTGATGAAAATAGCCATGGAGACACCCGAGACGCTCTCATCTACACAATTAAATGACATTATTACAGTATGGAACAAAAAACCTAGACGAATTGCTGTGTGAATATTGTTTATTATTAATTTGGTTTACATTTTTCTCTTAATAAATATCGGTTCTTTCAAAAGGGTGGGGGGCACTTAGAATCCAAGGGGGGGCATTTAGAACCCAAGGGGGGGCAAATGCCCCCTTTCGACCCCCCCTAAATGAAACCCTGCTATTCCTGGACGAGTATGACTGAAATGAAAGTGGCAATACTTCTTAATGCCAATGATTTTTCGGAGTTTTGTTGAAAAAAAGTCAGTCCAGTCGTAAGTCGTAACTATTACACTTCCATCTTCTGCTGATACACGTTGGGAAAAGTTGCAACCTGCAGAATTATCCACAACTTCGGCAATACTTCTAATGCTGCCTACTCGACTTCGCCGATATAGTCGCTTCAAAAGACCAAAACACCAATCAGGTGCAAATTTAGTGTGTCCAACGACTAAAAATGAAATGGTGATCTCATTGTGCCTTCCACTTAACACTCGCCACATCAAGTATTGCATAACTGCACTGTTCTTGTTTTGGCCACTGCAGTTATCGGCATGCAAGTATACCTCTTGCTCACCAAGGCCGTGATGGTCAAAGAAGTAGTGGAGCATGCTAATCACTGCATTCGCTCCCTTGCCGCAGTCAGAAGCTTCATCAATTAAAAAATTGATTTGCCTGGGAATAGCTTCACAGTGCACTCCAAATAGTGAACATTTACGAGGAGTGAGGAAGTAAATTGGTCCAGGTTGTAAAGGATCTGCTGGAAAGTGAATTGTTTGGGCATAATCGAAAGAATAGTGTACTTTAATAGGGGATGAATTAGAAGGAATTTGAGAATTTGCTGGTGGAGGAGTAAAAGATCCATTTTGTGAGAAGTTGGCCTTGATCGATTTGCTGCATGCATCACAAATAGATCTATAGTATGATCTTTCTAATTGTACATTACGAAGATGCTCTTCAGCTTTCTTTATTGTTGCGGACTTTTCAGCTAACGGAAAATTTGCAGCTCGAATAATTGCAGCGCTGTTTTTTTTGGCACTCCCAACATAAGTCAGTCATTGGCTTCATGATTATTATAGATGGAAGCAATTTTCTCCAAAGAATACAAAATGTGGAGTATGCTGCAGCATGGACATTGTCAGTGTCAATTGTAGCTTGATGGTAGATTTGCCAAAGTTTACGTTTGGATAAACTAGATGGAAGAAGTTTAATGTCAGAGCGGCTGTATCCAGGAATACGACCAGGAAGTAAAAGGCCATGTTGATCAGAGTAATTCAACAGAAAACGAATAACATTTTCAATTGCTGTGAAGGAGAGTGTATTTGATGGAAGACGCTTGATATTGCCATGAGTGCGGGGAACCAGACCATTCTGTTTGTAGTGCTTCACTAAATTTTTTAGTCGCATTGCTCCAATGCCATGAAGGAACCGAAACATGGGTAAGCAAATTGCACTACCCTCATGAAAATACTTTGTGTATTTTTTTTGACGAGGAGATGGAGCATTTCTAGAGACAGTTGATGTGGTAGGACTTAAATTAGAATTAGCCATTATCTGACCTAAGATAACCATATCTAATTCTGTGTTGGAAAGGCCAAAGCAATTCAATCGAGCACTCTCAACATAGGATTGTGAAAACTGTTCAGAGCAACAATTTCCTTGCCATAGTTTGCATCCACAGCCAGATCTCATGAAGTCAGTGACAACTTGTTTTTCTTGTGTCTCACTAGGCAATGCATCACCCACAGTAATGCTTGAAGAAGCAAGTTGTGACAAGGCATCATTGACCTCTTCCGTCAGTGTTGGAGTTTCAACCACAGTCCCATCATCAGCTTCTTCTGTATCACACAAATTACTCTCTTCATTTCCCATTACATCAGTAATTTCAGGTTGATCATCAAGTTCAGCAAAACAATCTACAGAAAAATCAAATTAATTGATTTATTGTGAAAAAAAAGTTTTATTTATAAAGATTTCTGTAAAAATATCCTCTACTTACCACCTCTGTCATCATCAGAATCATCATTTTCACTTGAATTGTCACTTTGTGGTAGGGTGAAATAATCTTCAATAACATCCTGTAAGGCCTCTTGGTCACCAGCACTAAATTGCTGTATCGAGTTGATAACATCAGCGACGTTCTTAGCAGCCCGATCAAAATCCATTTTTAAGAAACCACAGCTGCTTCGTTAATTGCCAAGTAACTGGGAATTACCCTCACAGGTTAGGGAAAAACCCGCGCGCACGCGTTAATTTTCCCGGTAACAATTGAAAAGTTACGCCGTAAACCGAGAGATACTAAAAAGTTTTGCGAACTTCAGCGGTGCGCTGGCTTTGAAGATAACTGTATTGGGAGCTGAAACTTGGTACAAGTGTAAATTAAGATCTATAAATACTGATACAAAAAAAAAAAAAAAACCCAAAACTTGACTTGAACCGCTTTATGGGTCTGTATCTTGAAATGATTTTGTGCGTGAAGTGGTCTGTTTTCCTACAGCCTGTCACATATATGTGCAGCAGAACAAATTTGGTGTGGCTATGTCTCCAGATCATTTCCTTCCCCACGCCCCCAAAAGCAAAAGGTAAAGGGTCGGCTACATCAGACTACCCCTTTCCCCAAGACTAAGAATTTTAAGATTGTTAAAATAGTAATAATAGCTACTACTAAAACAGGACGATGATTAAATTGGTAAATAATATTCTAATTGGTTTACTGCTTGTAAAAACAAGGAAGTTTATAGAGTACACAGCTATTCTTCTACCTGAATACACCAAGAATTTTTTACATGTTTCCCCTTCCCTAGTGAAAAATCCTATATGAATTTCAGTGACTGATATATCCAATGATGAAGGGCTTCGTCTCACATAACCCATAGTATTACTTGGTAGATGTGGGAAGGGGGAGGAGGGAGAGAGGCAGTGGGTGTTACATTTTCCGTACCCTGGCCAGATTTCAGCTACCATGGGTTAAATTCACAATATGACTATAGGACACATAGATATAAGTGGGTGGACACTCCTTGGAATACCCATGGACAATTGACGGAAAAGCCTGATAACAATGTATATAAATACATAAGTACATACAACACTAAGATATGTGGGCACACACACACACAAAAAAAAAACAACAAAAAAAAAAAAAAAAAAAAAAAAAAAGAAAAAAAAAAGCTGTGACTTCCATAACACGTATTTTTTTAAAGTTTTGCTGTAGCTTCTTTTTCTGTGAACTCATAAACTACCTAATCAATTATTTAATTACTAGCATAACCATAACAAGGAAGTTGTTGTTGAAGCTAACAATGTTATGTCCCGACTTTATTTGATATTCAGGAATTCCCAATAGTACATACGATATGCTGTAGTTAGTTCATATTTCTTCCTAGACAGATTAACGACATGATCATGAGTCATTCATTTCATCCAAATGAAAGTCATTAACATGTTGCCGTTTCATGTTTTTGATTACATTTTTAGGGCCAAGTAAACAGACACTTATTGCTAGAGGGTTATATAGACGTCTTTTTATTGTCTGTCAAGTTTTGTATGGAGATTACTGGCAATTAAATTAGGTATCAACTTACCCAGAATGGCAACTTAAATCTTTCATTGTGCTATTTTCTTAATGAGCCACATGGTTCCTGAATTAATGCATGTGAAAGAAATAATTATTTGATTTATTACTTTTACAAATTAGATCACTGAATGTAGTGAATGTAGTAAGTGCTTGGCTTAGCTCACATTGAAGCCCCCTCTCTCCCCACCCCCAACTCTAAAACATCTTCCTGCATCCTTTACATTTACTTACAGAGAGTCTTTCCAGAACCAGTTTCTGCATTGACTACAGTGCACCATTTTCCCCCAGCAGAGTCCAACAGTGACCCAAGACACTAAAAATATGAAGCCATTTATTACCACTAAACTGTAAAATAACAAGCTTACCTTATTCTGTACGTCGGTTGGGGTGACTATGCCATTTCGCACTAACTTTTCCACTACACTGTCCGGCAAAATATATTTTGCGCTGAATTTCTCATTCACACCAGTTGAAGAAGACCAAAACCTTAACTTTGGAACATATCTTAATGAATTCCTGGTCAAAAAACTTTTAAAAGAACTTGAATAACTCAAAATACTTACACTGCTACGGGCCATGCCTACGAAATTAGGTAGCAATCGTCACCAAAGCTAATGCACTGTGGCGCGCGCTGACTAGACGGATTGAAGACACCTTACCCACTAAGACAATCTATAATATGGGAGGTAATTCATTTAACAACCAAAAAGAAGCCTTGCCCACTAACAATGTACAAAAATAAAAAACAAAACAAATCCAAAGTACTATATAAAATCAGAAATAACTAAAAGATTTAAAGGATTTATAAACAATACAAAATTTTGGGTAAAGTCATGATTCAGAATTCATACTCTCAGAATAATATGATTCAAGAGTTCTTTTGTGGCACCTTGATAATAATGGACTTCACTTCCGAGTATTGCTGAAGGCCGTACTCTCCCAGCTCTCGCCCATTTCCTGACATCTTGAAGCCTCCAAAGGGTGCCTGAACATCCAAAACATCATAACAGTTGATCCACACCGTACCAGCTCTGATTCCCTGACTAAGCATCATGGCATCCTCCAAGTTGTTGGTGAACACAGACGCAGCTAGCCCATAGATAGTCTTGTTGGCACGCTGGATGACTTCGTCGATGGTCTTGAACTTCATGATCTGCATCACAGGTCCAAAGATTTCCTCTTGAGCGATGCGCATGTCGTCCTTGACGTCACTGAACACCGTCGGCTCGATGAAGTACCCCTCATCTCCCAAACGCTTGCCTCCGCACTCCAACTTGGCTCCCTCTTTCTTGCCGCTCTCGATCATACCCATGATCTTGTCAAACTGTTCCTTATCCACCTGAGGTCCCTGTTCGCAGTCCTTGTCCAGTGGGTTGGTCACTTTGCGGCTCTTGGACCGCTCCACGCTCCTCTTCACAAACTCGTCGTAGATGGACTCGTGGACAAACGTGCGGGAGCCTGCACAACAGCACTGGCCCTGGTTGAAGAACAGAGCAAAGTGGCTGGTCTCCACAGCATAGTCCAGGTCTGCATCCGCCATGATGATGTTGGGGCTCTTGCCTCCGAGCTCAAGCGTGACCCGCTTCAAATTGGAAGCTCCCGCAGCTTGCTTGACCAGCTGACCTACTTCCGTAGATCCCGTGAAGGCTACCTTATCGACGTCCGTGTGAGATGTAAGAGCAGCTCCTGCAGTTGGTCCATAGCCTGGCACGACGTTGATGACTCCAGGTGGGAACCCCGCCTCCACAGACAGAGCTGCCACGTAGTTGGCAGAGAGAGGAGTCTGCTCGGCCGTCTTCAAGATGATGGTGTTGCCGGCACACAAGGCAGGACCCCACTTCCACGCCTGCATCAGCAGAGGGAAGTTCCACGGGATGATCTGGGCACACACGCCCACTGGCTCGTGCCTGGTCATGCAAAAGAAGTTGCCGTCCATGGGGA
>WLWD01005412.1_pt1 | contig 24086 bp, 11 predicted proteins | sample 6712731 | NCBI WGS metagenome assembly WLWD01 (sample SAMN12718690, study PRJNA576275) | sponge metagenome | isolation source: marine sponge | host: Mycale hentscheli | place: New Zealand: South Island, Marlborough, Capsize Point | collected 2014-11-01 | reverse complement strand
CAATCAACTGTTTGAAGCTAACAGTGAGCTGTTTAAAAGCATGACTGCTGGGGGAATTGCCGAGTGGTTGAGGAGAGTGGTAGAGGGGGTATTTCAAGGGTGTAAAAGTATTGGGGATTGTAGGTTAGCCATAGCGTTGGCTTTGTTACGGAGGGTCCTGCCCCAGGGAGGGAAGGCCTTCATGGAAAGTAGAAAGATTTGCGAGTGGGGGGAATTAAGAGACAGTCTTGAGGACTGGATGTCGGGGCGAGAGAAAGGGAATTTCTTTAGGCCCTTGGGCTGTGGGCCCAGTGATAATACCAGAGGGTATCGAGCTAGAGAGAGCTATGTAGGACGAGAGAATGTCCGTGTTGGGTATGACAAGGAGAGGAATGGTAGTGCCAGTGGGTACTTAACTTGTTTTAGTTGTGGAGAGAGAGGGCATCGATCCACAGAGTGTAAGAAGGAGGGGAAGCCGGGTGGTAGTGGGTATGTGTACCGGCCACCGACGTGCTATAGTTGTGGTAAGGTTGGGCATAGGAGTACGGAATGTACTGTTAAGAAGGGGGCGGCTTCGGTGAAGAAGGAGGCTTCGCCTAAGAAGATGTCGGTGTTGTGGAACACCAAATCGTGTGGTGCTGGGAATGTTGCGGTTGGGTTGGTGAGTGGTGTCAGGACTATGGTTCTGATAGACTCGGGTGCTGAGTTGGGCTCAGTTCCCAGGGCATTGGTGCCCGAAAATGTGGTTTTGTGCAATGATGTGAGAGTAAAGGGCTATGGAGGGTCCGAGAAAACGTGTAAGAGTTTCATGTGTGAGTTTGTGGTTGGGGGATATAGGAAGGTGATGGGACAGTTTAGTGAGTGGCTAGGGATTGATAAAGTAAGAACGTCTCCTTATCACCCGGAGACGAATGGTGCAGTCGAGCGAATGCACGGGACAATGAAGGGTATATTAGGGAAGTGTATTAGTGATGGACTAGATTGGGTTGAGCAATTGAGTTTTGTGATGTACGTGTTGAGGCAGATGCCTCACGCTGATTCGGGGTACAGCCCTTTTGATTTGGTATATGGGTTTAGGGTTAGGACGCCTTTGGATGCGTTATACCACGGGTTGTATGAGGCGGAGATGGATAAGTTAAGTGTGTGTGACTGGGTTATGAGAATGGCGGAAAGATTGGAGAGAGTGAGAGATAGTGCGGCATTGAGGGTTTCTAAGAGCCGGGAGAGTAGGATGCAGTATTTAAATCGTGGGACGAAGTTACGAGTGTTTAAGGTTGGGGATTTAGTTTTATACAGGGTGCCAGGGATGACCTGTAAGTTGGCCGACTCATGGGAAGGGCCGTATAAGGTAGTAGAGAAGAAGGGAGCAGTGAATTATAAGATTGGGAAGATTGGGAAAGAGAAGCACTCTAAGGTAGTGCATGTGAATTGTCTGAAGGAGTATAGGGAGAGAGTGTCGATTAGGAGGTTAGATGTAGTAATAGAGGAGCAGAGTGAGGAGAGCAGTATATTGAGTGGTGTGTGCGAAGGGTACAAGGAGGAAGATATTCAAGGGTTGTTAAGTGAGTTTGACGATGTGTTTTCTGAGGTGCCGGGGAACACGGAACGAGTAACAATGACACTTGACACCGGAGACAGTCAACCCATCCGACAGATGCCCTACTCTGTTCCCTTGGGCATTAGAGAGAAGGTTCGGGACGAACTAAAGAACTTGGAGGAATGTGGAATAATCGAACGATGCGACAGTAACTGGGCCTCACCGTTGGTTCCAGTGAGGAAGTCAGACGGAGGTATCCGTCTATGTGTGGATTACCGCAAGTTGAATGCGGTCACAGTAAAGGAGCCTTATTATATCCCCGGGTTCGACGAGATGGTCGAGAAGGTGGGTACGGGGAAGGTTCTATCGAAGGTGGACCTGGCAAAGGGGTTTCACCAAGTCTTGGTGGAAGAAGGAGATCGCGACAAGACGTGTTTTATTTGCCCCTTCGGCAAGTTCAGGTTCAGGAGGATGCCGTTTGGGCTGACGAATGCGCCGTCAGTCTTTCAGAGGCTGATGGACGGAGTTTTGGTGGGATGCGAGGACTTCGCACGTGTTTATATCGACGACATCCTAGTGGTATCACAGGATTGGAAGACGCACCTAGTGCATTTGAGGATTTTGTTGGACATTTTGAGACAGGCAGGTCTCACGTGTAAGATGAAAAAGTGCAGTTTTGGAAAGGCGAAATTGGAGTTTTTGGGACATCAGATCGGGGGAGGTGTGATCAGCGTACCGGCTGCAAGAGTGGAGGCTATTAGAGAGCATCCGTTACCGAAGACACGGAAACAGTTACGGTCATTTCTGGGTTTGGTGGGATTTTACCGACGATTCATTCGCGGGTTCCATCGATGGTCTTCGACCTTGACTCCCCATACGTCCACGGCAATGTCTAGGGTGGTGAGTTGGACGGAGCCGATGCTGGATGCATTTCATGGTTTGTGTAATCAGTTATGTGATTCTGTATGTTTGTGCGTTCCTTGTGTACGTGATGTGTTTGTATTAGAGTGTGACGCTAGCTCGACGGGGGTAGGAGCCGTCCTGTCGGTGGTTAGGGGAGAAGAGACGTTACCTGTGGCGTTCTTCTCTCATCAGTTGAGGGGTGCTCAGATGCGATACAGCGCCCAGGAATTGGAGGGTCTTGGTGTATTTGAGGCGATTCGCCATTTTGCGTACTTTCTGTACGGAAGGAAATTTACGGTGGTGACGGACCATAAAGGTCTAGTGAATATGATGACGGGAAGACAGTTCAATCGACGGATCCACAATTGGTGCCTGAAGTTGACTGAGTTTGATTTCGAAGTGGTATATCGTGAAGGTTCAATGAATGTGGTGGCAGACGATCTGAGCAGATGCTTCGGAGAGGTCGTGGCTGATGGCGACGCCACCCATCTCCTTTCGGAGGGGGGAGATGTGGGCATACGAAGAGCCCACATGAAGAGTTGAGAGAGAAGAGGAAGACATTGCAGAATATTAACATTTCATTCACGCATGCCTAGAGTAGTAGTCATGCATGATTAGAACATTTAACAGTCATGCTCGTTAGAACATTTTATGTGCATGGATCTTATTGGTTGAGTTTTATGTCATTGGGAGGAGTTAGCTCCCGGTATATATGCATTGCCATGTGTTGCATTTTGTCAGAGTTCAATTACATTCAAACCAGCTAACCCCTTGTGCGAGTGTACCAATTCGTTGGATAGGGCCTAGCTGCGGCTTACGATCCCTAGATTAACTCTCTGGTGGCAGCGTACTATTGCTGTCTCCAGGTGTTGGGCCTTGCCAGTTCACGGATTGCGAGCGAGCTCCCACATTCGACAATTCGTATAGGCCTTTACCCAAACTCCTGGAAATCACATAAGGCCCAAGCCATGCTGACTCTAGCTTGCCCCCTTTCCGCTGTTTTTGTGCAGTATTCTGCAAAAGTACATCAGATCCTATTTCAATTGTTGCTACTTCATGCTTTTTATCGTACAAATTCTTTTGTTTTTCTTGAGCTTTGATAATACTCAGCTCAGCATCACTAAACACTTTCTTTCTTGATTCCATTAATGATGTCATAAAAATGTCAAGCTGAACCTCATCCTTGCATTCTTCTTCTGATATTTTAACATCATTGTCAATTGGCAATCTCATGTGCTGCTGAAAGAGCATGAAGTATGGCGAGTGCTGAATTGAACTTTGAAAAGAAGCTCTGTAACCCATAAGTACACTGTCTATATTATCATCCCAATTATTTTGCTCTTGATTACAAAGTTTAGGCAGACAACGACACAGGGTTTGATTAAAACGCTCAGTGAGCCCATTTGTCTACAGAATCAATAATATATATATATATATATATATATAATATATAATATATATATATATTACATGAATATTCCTGTCCTAATTAAAAAAAAAACGAAGTTAGTGATACCAGTGGTTGCTTTAGCATTTAATAAATTGCTTACTGATTATACATTCTAATTCATACACGAAAAACCAATCAGTTTATTATAAGTTTATTATATGAGCATACTAAAAGTACCACTGATATTTTCTTCACTTCATTTTATTTAACTTTGCTTTGCCAATTGTATAACATTTTTATGTAATATTTTATTTTTATAGTATTGAAGTACTGTAGGTAGCTATAATTGACTAAAAGAGATTAAACTGAAGTGTTAATCTAGTTTAAACTCATAATCTGCCATTATTACTGCTACTGAAGTTCTGTAAAATCATGCACAGGTTAAATAATTCATGCCATTTGTTACCTCCAACAATAATTGCAAAGTTTAGCTTTAGTATAGTATAGTTTAACAGCAAAGTATTAGTTAAATTGAATACTTTCATGCAATTTGATAAGTCTCAAACAATTTCAAATATTTAATTACACTCTAGCTTACCTGCGGGTGGTAAGCACTGGTTATTTTGTGACGAGTTCTTGTGATTGAATAAAGCTCATTGGATAATTCATTTATAAACTCCCTTCCTTGGTCGGTGATCAAAACCTGAGGGCAACCAAATCTGCACATAAACTACAAAGAAAATAAACTTATCAGAGAAGTAAGCAAAAAACAAAAAATACAATACCGAATATATGAATTTGCAGATGCCTGCTGGGTGTTTAGAGGGAAGAGGAGCTGCTTCTGCCCACTTAGAAAAATAATCCGTTAAAGTAACAATGTACTTGTTACCTCGTGCAGTTTCTGGGAGCGGGCCGATTAAGTCCATTCCAACCTGATAAAAAAGCTTCGATGTTACAGGAATAGGGTGGAGTGTGCCCACTGATTTATTGAGCTTATTTTGACGTTGACAACGGTCACACGAGTCAACCTAAGGAATACAAGACATCATATCAAATCTAAAACTGAATCACCCTACCCTCGAATAATATTGCCTCCCACCATTATTGTATCAGATCCTGAGTTAGGTGTACATATAAACTTACATATTTTTTAACATCAGTGAAAAGACCAGGCCAGTAATATTTGCTTGATACTATGTCATTGGTTCGATGGAGTCCAAAATGACTCAAATCATGAGAGGCAGCTACAATTCTTTTTCTCTTTTCAAAGTCTTCAATAACCAATCTTGAAGTTCCTGACTTTGCTGCATTGACTTAGAAGAGGCAAAAAATAAGAAAAAAAATTAATACATAATACAAAATACTTAATGAATTAAATTATAACCTGCAGAAATTAAGTGCAGAGTGAATAGTGACCAGATTGCAGAGAGAGTTTCTTCTTTCAGTAATATGGTCATTATCAGCTCAAATAATTATAATAATAGCAAACATTGTTTTTTTTTTATCAGCCACCCAACATTAGACTTCTTGTAAAGTCCTTTTCAGGGGTCTCCATGGTGATACAATAAATATGATAGAAGCAGCAAGAATTGGAAGGTACATTTACAGTTTATCGTGTCCGAAGGGTGATTTTCACTACTCAGCATAGGTAGCCAGCGTCCTGGAAGCTCTAAACCTTTGTCTCTGTTAAAGTTATTGCTGTCTAGTGTGTGTGTATAGCTTTATTAATCTTTAACTCACGATTTTTACTGGCTCTATCTACCTAGTGGTTTCACCTCTATATCACAACTGCAGGGTATACTGTACACTATGATGGCTCTGTGCTGATGGGTATAGTATCCTTGACTTTAGTAAAATGTGGTCTTAGTGTCCTACTTGACTTAAATGCCGTTTTGACACACTCTCTGAATACTCTCATTCAATCCTAATATGTAAGGCATAGAAAGAATTAAACTTTCTCTTTTTCAGTATCTGTGTGATCTCTATAAGGTAACTCTTTAGAGCCTGCCCTAATGTTATCATAACCATTTGTACTTTGTGTAGGTGTTTCTATTCTTCCTTCAAATTATCACTCATATTAGTTACTCTCCTAACTCTCTGATACAAGTATCTGACAATTCCTCTCTATGATTAGGATGGTGGGACTCAATTAAAATGAAAGTATGTCTGTGTGTACAGGTTTTCTGTACTCTCCAATAAACAATCCAGAAAATATAGCTTACCATTTTGTTCTGATTCCATGGTGAATTTATACATAGTTTAATGTTCTAACAATTTTTTTTTACTTCCCGTCTCACTATTCAAAGGGTGTCATCTACATCTCTTCCATAATACACCGGAGCATAGTCTAATGCTACTTGCTCATAACTGTTTTCATTATACCTAAAGTAAGTTGATTTAAGTCAGACCTCTAATAATTCTGTGACACACTAGGATAAAGACATGTTCTCTCATCTAGACTTTCATCATTCTGGAGCTTATCTCTGATCACAGACACTGCCTCATCTATTGGAACATTAGTGAATGGGGAAGACACATCAAAACTCACCATCATTTCATCAGATCTCAATCACACACCATTAACTGTTTGCATGAAATTGTTGAATTATTTATGTATGATTGTGTCCAAACAATGGAGATATCATTGTTGATATGAACTTTGATAAATTATAAGATGGTGATCGGAAACAATGGGTCTAAGTGGGATTCCTAACTTGTGTATACATTTATCAGGGACTCTATGTGATATCAATAAGTGCTATTTCTGTTGTTAACTTAATAAAGTGAAAAAAAAGATGTTGAACATTTTCTCATTGTAGTAGTAATAACCACTACAGCTGAACGAACCTTTTAAACTCTACGACTCAAGATATAGCTACCTTCAATTAACCTTACTCAACAAAATTTGAAAACTTAATGACTCTGCATTCACATTATAAAAATATGACAGGCAAGATTCTTAGAAAGAATTATTGTGATGCATACTAAAATTTAGCTATATATCACTTGTTTTTGATCACTAAAATTTGACTCGTGTTTTGTTTTAATTAATACCAACCTTACTATCACAGTGTTAAATAGGAGTTGAGTTTGCCCCCCCCCCCCCAGGTAAATTTATTTTTCTCCACCTATGTATAGAGCTTCCTTGTTCTTTAACTCTCTTAGTGAAGATGATGCTAATGATTTAAAGGGTACAGTTTGTGGTATTTTAAGAAAGTCTAGTCCTTAGTCTCCCAATTTCAATAGTTTAAAATATTTACTGTATTATAAACTTGAATTTATATAGGGAATATAATGCAGGCGTTTTTAACTTATATTAGTGTGGTTTTAGGTATGAGAAGCTTCAAAACTTATAAACTACTGCTTCCTGTTTTTTTGTGTGAAAAATAAATATTTCTAGCTGATTAAATTGACGTGTTTACCACCGGCCACTTTAGGGCCACAAAAAAAAATCTAGTTCGCGAGATATTAAATAATGTCACCTATGTGAACACTAATTAGCTGGGAGACTAAGAATTAATAAGGAAGAATACCATTCTGAGTTCACCCGGTTAATACAATCTCAGCCACTTACAGACTTGTTAAAAAGGATCCAACTAAGACTCAGGAAGCTAAAATAGGTCGTGTATTAAAGAACTTAGAAAAGGAAGGTAGAATTCCTACAATGTTGTTTAACAGGTTACCTGTTAGGTGTAGACCACATTTTATTTATGATCTTCCTAATTAACTTTGACTTAGCTCTGGATGCTCCGGAGTAAAAGTTATCATCATGTCAGGAAGCATTTGGAATTGTATTTCCAATCCAATGCATCTGTATACTGACACATTGTTAAAACACTACAGCCTTTAGTGGTTAGTTTATAGCCATTATACTAGCGTGCTCTAGGTGTTTTCATGTTTGCACTTTGATCGACTCAAAAAAGATGAAAAATTACTAGTGCAATTAATAATGATGTGTTAAAGTCTTCTGTTACCACATATTGATTGAATGGAAACTGAGGGGTGCAAAACCCTATATACAAAATCTAGCCCTAGCCCTAGCCTCCTTGGTTCCTCCACATATGATACAGACTATACCAGACTATTGGTTCAACAGAGACATTAGTTTAGAGCTTTCAGAAAGCTAGCTATCTATGCTGCCTGCAAGTCACCCTTCAGGACATATAAACAGTAAACATACCCTCCAGTTCTTGCTGTATCACCACAGAGTTCAACCTCAGTTAACCCCTGAAGAGGACTTCACAAGAAGTCGAAACGTCGGGTTAATGGTAAGTTCTCCTTAGCCATTAAATAACAGACATCAAACTTTAGCTTTAGCCTAGTTAAAGCTACTTCATCAAGAGTAGCTACACATCAGCCTAAGCTGTGCTATCTGTAGACACACCGTGATCCTTAGCACTGTTGGCTCTCATTGGAGACATGGCCACCAAGTAATGTCACTTCAAGCTATATTCAACATATCACTCAGTTTCAGATTAGTCATTTCCTTCTGAAGATGAAGAACTCAGGTCCAGATTTGTATTGATTACACACACCACTACAAAGATTCAATGGACAACTTTTCCTTTCCGATTCACTCAAGTGTCAAGTAATGCATGTCCATAATAAGTTAACTAAGGAGGCAATAACTAATAGGCCTTGCAAGAACTTTTATATAGATTTGTACCAGTGGGTTTAGGTAATCAACCACCTTCAGATTAGAAGTTATTGGTTTAAACCCCACTCTGACCTACCTCTAAGTTAGATTTTTTTTCCTTCCTTCTTCAAGGAATAAAATGGAAAAGAAAATAAAAAAAGCAAAAAAAAGTCCCCTAGAATTTTTTTTTTAATATTGTCATTATTATTATATTTACTAGTAGTAATAGTAATAGTAGTAGTAGCTTAGCAGCATTTTCTTCAATTCAGGTGTTATTAACACTACTAGCAATTAATAATGACAATATTAATGTTTAGAGAGGGCCACAAAATATGCCCTGAAAGTTTGTATTACCTCCTCCAATATAATATAAGTCGTCACCATTAATCTGGAAATACTTCGATCGCCGCCTAAGCACAGTTTTTCCACTCTTATCCAGCCCAACTGGATAGCTACCATCACGTAAGTAGGCGTATATTTCAGACAAAGCAAACCTTCCTTCGCCACCACCGCCACTCCCCTGGTTGGCCATGATATCCACGAGGGTACTTACAATTTATGAGGGGATACCTAAATTTACGGAGACATACCTATATTTCCGGAAATATGGGTATGCGGGATACCCAATTTTACGGGATACCCATATTTACGTGACACCGGGCGGGATTTTCCCAGACCTTGACCTCTATCCCCTTTTTTGTATTGTGAAGTAGGCATTCTATCCAGCATAGTGTTGTTCAAGTGAGTGCACAGGGATACTAAATGCCAGAAGGGAGGATACTAAATGCCAGAAGGGAGGATACTACTGATAGTATCCTCCCTTCTGGCTAATAGTATCCTCCCTTCTAGCATTTTATTAGTTTTTTTTGGGTTAATGAGTCATGCAAGCATTAATTAAAGAATTTTTATTTTATCTATGGTGCAAGAATGTTGTTTGCACGGTTTTCCTGTCAGATGCGAAAGATAAGATGGATTCATCGCATGCCTTGCACACTAACAATATTTTTCTTAAGTAATACAATCATCACCAAAATGTGAAAGAAACCAATAACATATTGAGCAATAAAAAAGCGCTATATATGTTACATATGTTATTTAAAAGTTTTAGTACTATTCTTGTGGATGTTTATATCACTACAGTTATGAAAATTAAAGGCACCCCTTCTAGTATATTGTTTGCAATGTAAAAGCACTACATTCATGGTATTTTCGTTGTATTTGCTTATGTAATCAAAATCCTTCCTTATCCATCGCAAGCTGTTCATCAATGTCAGATACTGTAAATACAAACTTTTTGCATGGCCTTACATCTTTCAAAATTTCATCATCATGTAAAGGTTGACCAATGATTCAAAAGCTAGGCTAGACTGGACATTGACTGTAAAGAGCAAAGCTAGAGTACTGATTGTGAGGGGCTTGACTTGAAAGTTGACGGTGAGGAGCTAGACTGGAGAGCTGACTGTGAGGAGCTAAATAAAAGAGAGATGATTGAGTTGAAGAAGGTGGAAGAGTAGCTAGCTGGTTGAAAGAAGATTTAGGAGAGACAAAGCCGTTTTGTAAATTTTATCTCACCAATTGAGCTGAAATGCGAAAAATAGGTAATGTAGATGGGTGGGCTGGAATGTTCTTTTTGACTAAGTTCGCTGAAAACGCAGTGATATTGATTCTCCTGACTCTAATTCCATCACTTTCGCCGGTTCACTGGAGTCGAGCGCACAACACCTGAAAATATTCTATACGCTGTGACTCCTTAGAATTGCTGCAATTACTGGACACCTCTCCGTAATGTCTCTGCGGTCTTCGTCTTAGAGTGTCAACATAGAACAAAAGATAGAAAAAAATATTTGGTAAGTAAGGCTATAGTTCCTACGTTCTAAAACAGATAGACAACGAAATCTCGGGAACTACCACCCGTCGAACCATCGCCCTGGCTACGCTCGGGACGGTACAGCCCGCGGCCCTCGAGGTTCTGTGGGCGATAGATCCCTCGATTTCGTTGTCTATCTATTATGTAGTACCGCAATTCAGGAGGGAAAAATCCTGTCCCGCGAGCTCGTTGGATGTGTGAAGAACCTGGACCCTATCTGGATTACTTTGTAGGGCTCCCAGTCAGCCTGTAAAGAACCTGTCCAATTTGTTCTTGGTAGCTTAAAAACAATGTCACCCGTGTACCAGAAAAAGATATACATAGTTGAAAATAAACAAAAAATATTTTTTTTCCAACTAGCTATGTATTGTGTTGACATAGCTAATAGCTATAAGTACCTAGCTGTAGCAAGGGGAGTAATTCCTGGGGAGGTTGGGGTGCAGGTCCCCTCTAACTTTTGGAGCAATACATGAAATAAATTGTTGTGAGTAGAACTATAAAGTAATGTCAAAAGACGTGTATTTGTTATTTATTTTGTGTGTGTGTAAGGGGGGGGGGGGGGGGAGGGGGGCAAGAAAAACTTACATTATTATCTTGCATTTTTTTTGCACCAGAATCATGTACAAACTTTGCAATAAGTATAACCTATTTTCTTAAATCAAGATCGTGCGATTAATTTGCAAATCTATGATCTATACAAAAACATTCTTGCGGCATAAGCATCTTTCAAGAATCAATTTTTTCCTAAGTAAATGTTAATTACCTGATAATTATAACAAACATGTCTATGTATTTTTTTAAAACTTTTATCCCACCCCAGCACTCCCTCCACCCAGCAAAAAAAAAAAAAAGATTGCCATTCCATAATTTTTAAACAAAAATCATATGATTCAATTTTAACATTTTTTACTTAGTTTTTAAATCTGTTCACTTATAGAACTATAGTTGTTGTTTTTCTGACCAGGTTTTAAAGTTACATCCATTTAGTATAAACTTCTAAAATATATTCAATATCTTTCAGAAGCTGGAAGTGAACATACATACCTAATAGTGAACATACATACATGGATATTGATAGGTATTGGTACATGTACCTGTATACATGGACATTGAAAATATAAAGCACAGTGAAGCAACCTAGTTAAGCAAAGGCAGTTGAAGTGGTGTATGCATGTAAGTGGGGTATGTAAATATGTCAGGTATGTGTGTAGGGAAGTCAGGGTGGTGGCGAGGGGTATGTTTCTTCACAAACTTTTGACTTGGCAATAGCTCTCTCACCACACTGCGCTATTGGAGTGCATGCCCAGTTCAATGGTGAAGTTCTATTACATGCACATCAAATATATTTGGTATGCATTGTGGCAACCAAACGATACTTACCTTCTGTAATGCATACTTTAATTAACTAAAGCATAAGCAAACAATCCACTACTTGGCCAGACAACAGATCATACTGCATAGCATCCTCTAGCAGTGTACAGTTGGCCAGACAACAGATCATACTGTATAGCATCCTCTAGCAGTGTACAGTTGGCCAGACAACAGATCATACTGTATAGCATCCTCTAGCAGTGTACAGTTGGCCAGACAACAGATCATACTGTATAGCATCCTCTAGCAGTGCACAGTTGGCCAGACAACAGATCATACTGTATAGCATCCTCTAGCAGTGTACAGTTGGCTACACTTCTAGCACACTTACTTCGACACACTATTTATTAAAAAAAGAAAAAAGAAAAAAAAGAAAAAAGAAGCTGGAATGATGCTTACTAACATTTTATGGCAGTAAAACCAACCCCAGTGAGTCTAATTATCTGTTTAGAATGTTTCTCCATCCCATCAAACTTCAGAAACAGCTATCAAGATGGGACTGATCATTACAAAAAATCTAAGCAGTGTACAGTTGGCCAGACAACAGATCATACTGTATAGCATCCTCTAGCAGTGTACAGTTGGCCAGACAACAGATCATACTGTATAGCATCCTCTAGCAGTGTACAGTTGGCCAGACAACAGATCATACTGTATAGCAGCCTCTAGCAGTGTACAGTTGACCAGACAACAGATCATACTGTATAGCATCCTCTAGCAGTGTACAGTTGGCTACACTTCTAGCACACTTACTTCGACACACTATTTATTAAAAAAAGAAAAAAGAAAAAAAAGAAAAAAGAAGCTGGAATGATGCTTACTAACATTTTATGGCAGTAAAACCAACCCCAGTGAGTCTAATTATCTGTTTAGAATGTTTCTCCATCCCATCAAACTTCAGAAACAGCTATCAAGATGGGACTGATCATTACAAAAAATCTTTCCACATCACTCATTAATAATACACTCAACCTCTCTTATCTGTTCTTCATCTAAGTTATGGACACCTCTGTAAGTTAGTAACTTATGGACACCTCTGTAAGTTAGTAAGTTATGGACACCTCTGCCTACCGGACGCACACACAGCCACTATTAATGTGTATTGACAACATGCAATATTTGTGGTAAAGGGACATCAGTATACTATTGATCCCAATCAGAAAGGCTTGTTTCTAAGTTACAGACATTTCATAGTACGGACACCTCTTGGTCCAAGACCGTCTGGATAATAGAGGTTTAAGTGTAGTACTCATGCTCTCTCTATTCCCAGTAAGTGAAGATACTGGCACAGGACTAAGAATTAGTCAAACACACATTGTTGGCACGACATACCGTATTCACTGTAATTATAGCGCCACTTGGACTGGAAGTGTTATCCACACTTAGATGCAGAGACTTTCATGTTTTCAGGCAGTTGATTCCTGACAGAACAGTAAAAATAGATTTGTAGAGTGAAACCCTTATATTTCAATTAGAAATAATGTTAATAAAGTACAAACAGCAAAAGTTATCTAATTAAGTGCCACATTAATTGGAAGTGTAATATTAAGTTTATGGCACTTTAATTATAATGAATACGACACTTACAGAAAGCAGTTGCAAAACAACAACAGCAAATGATACCAGATAAAGTAGTGAAAACCAAAAGAAAACAAACAAAAACAACAACAACACGGGCAACACCATCCACCAGTGTATAGTACTCTGTTCCCAAGAGCACATTTTTTTCTTTATATGAAGCAAAAGAAAAAAAAAAAAAAAAAAAAAAAAAAAAAAGAAGAAAGGAAGTAAAATCTGCTTTGCTCTTCAAAAATATATTCTATTCAGCAATAAATGCTACATTACCAGTTGGTATAGTAGAGTCAGTTATCCGAAAGGGTACTGTAGTAGCACGTGCACATGAAAATTGCTCAACTGCACCCTAACTATAAGACTGGAGGGACCCTTCCTACTATGGCTCCAATGATGCCCCTGCTCTTCATTCCCCCACCCCAGCACTTAACCACACTCCCTTACCATTAAATCTCAATATAAACACTTTCCATTTTGGAGTTGCCAGCTGCAACTTTAGCGTTTAAGACACAGAAGAGACAACACCGCACGCATCCTGGCCAAATCTTTCACCGCCAAAAATTATGAGCGCAGAATTATTTGAGCATCACCTCACAGTCATTGGTGGTATAGGGTGTTGCACTTACGGTATAAGCATAGGTGCAGTGTCTCCAACCTGAGCATAGCTATTTCAGTATTTCAGATCAAACATTTCAGTAATTTCATGGGTCATTTCAGTAATTTGAGCTATACCCAAGCCATATGCTCAAACCATTGTTAACGTTCAACAACATTATTTGTAATTATTTTAAAAAAAACAATGATCTTTGTAACTACGGTTCATTGCATGGGTACATGATTTTGCAGTATCAAGGAAAGATGAATCATAATCAGATTGTTCACAACATTGAAATGATGAGTTCAAATGAACTACATAAAATGATCTCACATGCCCATAAAAATTAGTTGGATGGAATTCCCTCATTATCAGCAAGATCAAGAAGAAATGCTGTTGTTTCATCACCAATAAATAGTTCTTCATCCGAAACTTTACTAGGGTTGGAGTATTCTATATCAATTAAATTAGAGGAATTTAGTCTTATAACAGAAGATTTAACAAAGAAAGATAGCACAGTTTTAAGCAAGCGTTCACTTTCTGTATGAAGTTTATGAATTGTTGCTGCTTTACTTGTCTGGAAATATATATTAAATTTATCAAAAATAACCAGGGTATTGGCTAGGAACAACATCCAAGGCTTACAGAAGGAACCTCTAAGATGATCATAAATAGATTTTACCTTGCCAGTCTTTTCTACATCTGGATGGCTGGTGAAATAAGAAAGTATAAGGGCTCCCACATTTGTAAAGTGCGCTTAATGCTACGTGTTAGTGACAGTCTCTCCTTCAGAGTCAGACATACCGCTCAACTCTTGCTTAGTCTAGAGCACGAGATCCTTCACCTAACCAGCTAGTGCATGCAACGATTAAACCGTAATTAGAGCGCCATCTCCGTAGTCCGTAACTTGAGGAGCATTTCAGTAAGAATTACGGATGGATCCGTAAGGTTGGAGTAGTCTGGCGGGCCAGACCCTTTACCTTCTTTTTATGAGGGGGGGAAGGGAAAGGGTCTGGAGTCACTAGCAACATCAACGACTTGTTCCAGAGAAATTTAATTAAAAAGTGTCAAAATTGCGTCACATATTCCCCCGCGCATTTTAATATTTCCCGGGAAAGCAGCTGTAACTTGCAGCTCGACCAGCATACCAGGTTGCGATCCGGCTTAGCTATGGAGTTCTGCTTAGGTTGTGGCTCTGATCTTCCATCAAAGTCTAGATATGTCCGTAGGCTAGTTGCAGAGAGATCAGATCTCTCAAGACTCCGTTCTGGAGTAGTGTTAGCCTGGCGTAATCTAATGTAGTGCTGCCAATGTTATAGCTCAACACAAGAAGCAACTATGCCAATCTTACATTACAAACCTCATCAGGTAAGAGTCTCCCATGCTTGAAGAAGAAAAAAAAGAATCGTATAATGACGCATTATAATGACGTCCCATGACGAATGTACCAAGGAATGTGCTAAAACCGCCATCCCAAAATCGGGGTGGCTCGAACAAGTCGTTGATGCTAGTGACGCCAGACCCTTTCCCTTCCCCCGCCCATATTAAAAAGAAGGTAAAAGGTGTATCCCGCCAGACTAAGGTTGGAGACACTGAGGTGCCCAAAGCTGGTGTCGACCCTATACCAAACCGATGCACTACAGGTAAAGGGTTTCATTACACATTAACCTTGTAGTCCACTGGCTGTGCCAGTACAACTTCATAATCACAGTCCTCCACAATGTCTTTCATTACTTACTGATTAATTCATTATTATGCTTTCAACTTCAATAATTATTTTTATCAAAAGTGTAGAGAACAAATAAACCCATTTCACATCCATAATTATTTAGTCTTCAGTAGGATAGTAGCTGGTTCCTTCAGTGAGAAATTCAGTTACACGTCACATGTCTTCCAATGGGAAATTCAGCTGGCTTGTCAGATTTCCTGGACTACCAGAAAACTGTATGACAGGTCACATGTCTTTCAGAGGGAATTCAGATGGCTGTATCATATGTCCTTATGTGTAATAAATTCTGAATGAAACATGATATTTATAGTAGTGAAAATACAGAGCAATATTTCAGTTACAAATCTTGCACTTTTGAAAGTACAGGAAATTCAAGTTCTGGTCCTGTGTCTTAATGTGTGCAGTATAATATCTAACTTTATACTTCACAATTTAACAATTTTTTTTCGTCTTAGCCAAACAAGACAAATAATATCCTACACGGTGATAGGCCAGAGTGCATACCGAGGAAGAAAGGGTGTGGTCACATAGGTCCAAAATGCGGCACGGAACCACGCCACCCTCCCTGCGAAGGGGTGGTGGTAGTAGGCTGCTACGTTTAGTGCTCACTTCCGCTTGAAGAATCACGAGATATAACGGATACCTGGCTGACTCTCTTCTGTGCTGTCGAATGAAAATAGATCTTGGTATTCTAAGCGCGTGTTGAGTGGGACCTCATTCAGTTATCTTATAGTTATCCTAGGAATAGCTTATGAACGGTGCTGCAGCTACTATACTGGATCTTTGAATTTGGTGAGCTATAAACATATTTTATATAGACAGGTAACATGAAGTCATTTGTAGTATACAGAATAGTCCAATTCTAATTTAAGTTAGTACAACAAAATCGTACATTTTTGTAGCAAAATAAAACGTTAAGGATTATTGAGATGTCACTTCTATGGTAAATTATGACAGATTATGGTTACTTCTTGTCTTGCATAGCTCGACCTTTTGTCTGATCTCAAGGGGAAGTTGTGGTTCCCGTTGTGGTTGTAATATACTTAGTTGACCACATACTCTCTATCAGCGCCTGTTTGCAGTCTCATGGGACTTTTTGGTGTACAATCCACTCGCAAAATGGCAGTGAAAATTGCAGCAAAGAAGGTGTTTAAAAGTTAGAATAAGTATGAAAATTGCAGTTAGGATTTTACTAAAATGCCAGCATAATTTTGAGCATAATGATTGCCCTTAGCATAGAAGCTTAAAGATATAAAATATTCACTGCCTGTGTTCTTCCTTGTTTATTTTATTCTGTTTTTCAAAGAACTGGCGATAGCTTACCATCTTACTTCAGATAGATTTCCCTTTGAATTAGTGTGTTTATAAATATCAGTTGTGTGGTGCTTTATTTAGACTGAGCATAATTAGTTGCCTATTTCAGCCACAACATCTGAGAATTCCTTAATCTACTCATCAAGCATAATACACTTTTTAATGGCATTATAACTATAGTTCATCCAAGGCATATTGTGTTGCTGGCTTCAATACATCCAAAAGAAACTCGGAAGTAGTAGTTGATGTAAAATTATAAGCATGGATGTTTGGTCAGATGGAGCTTGAGTATTTCAAGATAGTCATGATGACCAATAAGAAAAGCTTGTTGTTATGTAATGCACTGCGGTTTACCAAGTATACTTAGGATGGTATATTTTAGGTAGCATCATTGCTGCAATGTCAAGCATTTCTGAAACCACATAAATTCAAAAAACAAATGAGCATAATTCATGAAGCCCTAATTACAGCTAGAACTAATTGTGGACTCACAAGTGGAGAAATGTTCTTGGAATACTATCAACTGGGTAAAAAAACGGTTGTCTGGCTGCTTACCTTGGGTCTTTCAATGACGACGTATTTGTGATGTCAGAGTGTTGCGCTTGCGCATTTGTGAACTAAACCAGGGGACGCTGGTAAAACGCGGGAGATTGCCCGTAACCGAGCCACGCAAACAATCAATTCAAGCGTGGCCAGCTCTCAATTTCTACGCGGATCAATTAACTTTGGCGCCAAAAACCGCGAAGCAGGTGGACACAAACGGTCTCTGAGCTATAACTGCATGGCCGTAGCGGCCGGACCAATATTTTCACCTCGTAGCCACACCCACCTAAGTTGCTGCGTAGAGCATGCGCCTAAGTTCAAGGATTTGCAACTGTTACGTTCTCCTTCTAGTTGTTATTCACTTGTGGAGCATATTCATGGCCGTAGCGTCCGGTTTTTTCCGGACCAATATTTTCACCTCGTAGCCACACCCACTTTAGTTGCTGTGTGTAGAGAGCGTGCACACTGATTTATTCCAGGTTTGCAACTGTTAGGTTCTCTTTCCGCCATTTTTCACCTGGAGCTTTATTGGTTTGCTCGCTATCATTGAGCGGCCCATAATAGCTAATCCTTCAATTTCGGAAGTTTTCTTCTGATTCCTTTCTGCCAAGTAAGCCTCGGTCTAAATAACCTGATGCTTCTCCACGCCCATAAATAAAGAACAGATGCCATTTGTCTCAAAACAGTTGTAAATAATTTTATTAGAGATTCCATTTACAGATCGAATATTTTTGGAAAGTGCTAGTCAACAATTACCATTTATGCATAAATAATATATACATGTAATCAATCTACAAATAACAAAAGTATAACAAAATCAAAAAAATATATATTGTCTTATCCCATCCTTTGCACTTGGCTGCTGAAGAAGGTAATTTTCTTGAAATTGCATAATAAACTACATTGTACGTAGATGACACAAATAAATGATTAAATATATATATATATAATATATACAGGAAATTAATTGACCACAGACCACACCTACATCCTGGCCTGACCAACCAAAATTTGCTTGCTACGGGCTTAAGCTCTGAGACAGTCACTTGAATAACATCCTTCTATTATACTTGCAGGGTAAGGAATGAAGCTGTACTTGTGAAGCCATTGGAGCAGCTTAAAACTCTGTCTCAACCATGACCAACTCCACCCTGACTGGTATCAGCTCCGACAATTCCACCTTGTATTGAGACTCCGCTGCGTATAGACTCCATCATCATCACTTCAGTTCTTTCCATCGGGATTGCTACCGCTATACTCTTCAGCCCTATCGCCTACAAGTCTAAATCTTGTGCTGAACTACCCCGCTCCCACTAATGAGCAACCAACTCCAAGCAACATCGTAACAACAAAGTAAGCCCACAGTACACAGAAAAAGCAATATAAAGACATAGCAAAAACAGTCAATTTGCGGTAACGCGCCTCGGTTTCCGGTGGCAGGGCACCTTAAATAAGGGAAGTTCCCGAATAGGAGCTGCCGTGTGAGGGCGCGGCTCAAGTTTAACTACGAGTTGTGACATAGGGCGGACAAATTTGTGACGTCAAAAAAAATGGCGCTTAATGTATGGAATGTCTATGGAGATAGCGTAGTTCTTATACTTATGCTGTTTTATATGACTTAGTTTCGAGTGGATTGGGATCTAACAACACAAAAAAGGTATGGCTAAGCTTATTGTGATTGCAACTAGTCTAAGTTTTGAGATCTGTACGTTCTACTCTTTAAGCTGGACGCACTGTACGTAACAGTTTATTCAAATGCCACTTCTACACTGTACTATTACACAGATACACAAATCATGACATCTTACGCCACTGATAATGTACATATACATATTCATATTTGTCAGCTTGTCTTCATGATTCATAAATCATGTGGAATAAACTAATTCATGAAGTGACATTGCTAAATAAAGTCATGCTCACATAGAGCTATCATTCAGTCTTAGGTTTTCTCTGTGGTGGAAGCCATATCGTAATGCCCAAAACTATATTATGTAAATAGGAAAATGCCAAATTGTTTATCATGTGCAGCTATAACTAAATTAAACTTTGAATGAGCACTGACACAAACTATTGTGACTCCAGTAGAAAAGTTTTTATGACCAATTTTTAAACATGTACTTTAATGGTAATGCTTACATACCCACAGTCGGTAAAGGGTTTTTGAGAGGGCGGCAAGCTCCATGGGATAATGTATTTTGTGGATTAATGTAGTTCACGTGAGAAATCACCACTTTATAGTGTGCCTTAAAATTATGGGGTGGGAGAGGAACTTCAACTTCACAGCACACTAACCGATGGCATTATTGGGCGAGCGAAGCGAGACTCTCACTAACGAGTCTCAATTGAGATTTTGGTATATATTATATATATATACATGTATATGGCAAAGTTCAAAGAGGTCCACCCCCGGAGGCTACTTCAAAATGTAAACATTAGCACAGGCGCAAGAAATTCGGGACAAAAGACTTTGAAATAACGCTAGGAAAAGAAAAGAAAATTGCAAAGAGCTACAGACACAGTATGGGAGTGACCTTCCAGTTGGGTTTTACAAAGTTAGCCAAGTTCATTAATTTTTTTAGTGATAGTGGTAAGCTAACTTCTTTAATGCGCTGTTCATCATAGCTATATGCCTTACGTAACAAATTAGTTCTTACTTGAAAAACCAAAGTTCAATAGTCAAGTCACAAAGAGAATACAATGTATTGCTAGATCCATTGTACAATAGAGCATTTTGATGGAGTGTACTTTGGAAAGGTGTCTAGCTTAAACTAACACCGTTAGTTTATCGATCCTTATTTTGATGGAGTGTACTTTGGAAAGGCGTCTAGCTTAAACTAACACCGTTAGTTTATTGATGCTTACCCATCAACCTTGGAAATTTGATTATTTACGCCTTGAAAATCCTTTGTCCAATAATCAAGTCAGAAAGAGAATACAACGCAAGTCTTGAGCTGGTATATCCAGTGAACAAGTATGTATAAAAGTGTTGTGTGTTGCTAAAGAATAGCAATAAACTAAACTAAATATTGAACAAAAATTATTAGCTGCTAGCATTCAAATTTAAATTTCAGTCAGACCAGCTCACTTGTCATATGTGCTGAAGCACATCACCAGTTTATATATATGTGACCGTCTATAGGAAAACCGGGCACAACGCGGCACCCTTCGAAAAAATTTTTTTTGCACTTACAGAGTTGTCGGCGTCCAGATATTGAGCTCTCCAAGTTTTATCGTCGTAGCTTAAGTTGTTCCCACTATAATAGACCTAACCGTTCCCTTCCGTCGGCTTGAAACAATACATTTTAAAGAAATTGATCGATCTTTTCTCGATATTTACGCACGCCGCGTTGTGCCCGGTTTTCCTGTAGACGGTCACATATTATCAGACATTACCAGATTTTCATTTATATGACTTTGAGGTAAGTCTCCATAAATTCAATCATAACAACTGCTTGTGGTGATTTAGAAAAAAACTGTGGTTACTACTCGCCTCTATGAGTATTCTCAACCACAAAGGGTCCACTTGACCCCATACTTCAAAAGTATGCATTTCTACAGCTAAGTAAATATTGGTTATTTTTGAGATGTTAACTGATGTTACTGCAATGAAAATATTATTCCTTCTTATAAATTATGACATATAGTACTTCTAGTTGTGCATATCTTGAACCTATACCTATTGCTATGCTGTGAAGAAGTCTTGTGGTATTAGTTCGCAGTTCCACTAGATAAAATCCCTCCAGAACTCAGGGTGAAGTTGCGGTACCAGACGTGGTTGTCATTATACTTTAGCTTACCACATCCTCTCAATTTGTGCTGAGTTGCAAAATTAACTATGACCCAAACCTCAAAATTTTTGTCGTCAGTACCATCTTGAGAGCTTAAGGCACATGGTTATATTTTAAGAAAGTATGTATCCTATAGTTGGAAAATGTAGGATTTATGGTGCAAGTGCTTGTTTTCAGGTTTTGTTACAGACTATAGTAATTACACTAATTGAAAGTAAATTAAAAAAACAAAAAAACAAGACTATTAATGCAAAAAAGAGAGAATACAATGAGTCAACACTGATTGCTGGGTGACATGTGAATTGTGTAATGATGTCAGACAAGAATAATTATGGCACCTCCATGTGTATTTATTACTGGCCAACATATAAACAAATTATCTCAAATAGGAAATATTCCAGTCTCTTTTTTAAAACACATGTTGATCAGTCAAGCCATTGTCACTCATCTCATTGACCATTTCTCATTTACTGTCACATCGGGTAGGCCACAGGGATCAAATTTTGGTTTACGCTCATGTATCTTTAGAATGAATATCATTACAAATTTTTAATTTCCACGAATGAAAGTCTTACCCTGTATACTAACAACTTACATTGCAAGGAAGTCTAATCTGGCAGTGGTTGCAGAGCTGCTCAGTCTTTATTAATTCCATTAGTCCCTAGGTCTGTTCCCATCTCATGGCTAATCTTGCAGTGGTTGCAGAGCTGCTCAGTCTGTACTAATTCCAGTCCCTAGGTCTGTTCTCATCTCATGGCTAATCTGGCAGTGGTTGCAGAGCTGCTCAGTCTTTATTAATTCCATTAGTCCCTAGGTCTTTCTCATCTCATGGCTAATCTGGCAGTGGTTGCAGAGCTGCTCAGTCTTTATTAATTCCATTAGTCCCTAGGTCTTTCTAATCTCATGGATAATCTGGCAGTGGTTGTAGAGCTGCTCAGTCTTTATTAATTCCATTAGTCCCTAGGTCTGTTCTCATCTCATGGCTAATCTGGCAGTGGTTGCAGAGCTGCTCAGTCTGTATTAATTCCATTAGTCCCTAGGTCTGTTCTCATCTCATGGCTAATCTGGCAGTGGTTGCAGAGCTGCTCAGTCTGTATTAATTCCATTAATCCCTAGGTCTGTTCTCATCTCATTGATAATCTGGCAGTGATTGCAGAGCTGCTCAGTCTGTATTGATTCCATTATTATATATAATTATTTGAAATGACATTTTTATGATATCCTATTCCAGCAACTTACAGCATAATGATTGTTTCAGATTTACTCAGAGACATTCAGACCAAACTGTTATAGATATATGTATATTTATAATAATTGTGATCACTATAGAAACTATGAAAGGACAAAGTGGAACTATTGCAATAATGAGGACTAGTCTATTTAATTTTTGACTAAAACAACATGTACAGTAATTACTAATGCAGTTTATAGTAAAAGTTAATACAACATAATAATCAATGATGTGTATAAAACAACAACAATGTAAATACATTCACATCTACTAAAGAATCCAATTATCATGAAAGAATTTCACTTAATTAATAGATATCATTTCAAATACAATAGCTGAGATATATTTTGTAACTACAAATAAACAAATGTATAAATAACGAAAAATATTTAACCTATGAAAACAAACAGCATTTGGTTGTTATTTGCTTATAAAAAATGAGAATTAACAGAACTATTGACCATCTCTGATACATTAAATTATTGTAACAATAAAACTGTTAAATATTAGTTCAATATTTTGACATTAGATCGCCATCTAGTCACAGCCTAGGTGACATCAGTGTTATTTTGCTTCGTCCATTCTTCTGAGCCCACTGAAGTAGTGTTGTTTGGAGGATATAATCAGCAATAGCATCATCTCAATAACACATCAGTATTAAGACTGAGCAGTAAGTTCTACAATATTGTTTGTATTATAAATAAACAATTGTTTATATTTAAAATGAGATATATTTCACTCCATTAGTAGTTCTAGTCAGCCAATTATAACGTTGCCATAAACTTGCTGGTTCCTTTAATTTGATGTGATTTAGTAGAAATATTAAACAAAAAAATATATATTACGTGTGCAACCAGTTTTTGGGAAAATCAGCCTAAACAAAACGTAAAATTTTTTTCAGTATCAAATCCTTACGGGTCGACTTTTTTTCAAAAAAGCCCTGGAGAGCTTGAACTCACACTGAAGCTAGGAACATGTGCAAGTTAAGCCTCATGAATTGAATGTAACTAAAGACTCAACAAAGTCTCCATAGGATGTTGTTAGAAGTAACTAATTAGTAATTAACTAATTAGTTACTTCTTGAAACACTACTATATAAAACCATACTAGATCTGTAATGATTTACTAAATCCATTTTCTGCACATGTATGCATCAAATATACGTGATTATTTGTTAATTTCTATTTCCCCCTATCTCTTACTTTCCCAGGTATTCTTATAAAAAGCAACACAAAATAATGTAGCCTACTAAATTTATACATGTAGAGTAATAAGATCAGAAAAAATGAAGTAAGTATGATTGACTAAGAGTACAAATACCAAGTTCTCTTCTTGAAATTTCATTTACAGTGTGTGGTTTTACCAGACACAATATTATGTCAATAGAATCTAAAATTTTCATTATTAAATCCATATACTTGTTACTATAAAATTCTCTTTGTGGTTTATTATAATCACAAGAGTATATAATGCTTGTAGTGAATGTAGAGGCTGTCACAAATACATGACTGCAGCCAATTGTTTGTTCAAAAGGAAAAATAATAACACATAAATTTCTTATGATATATAGCAGAGTGTCATGAAGGATTGTAAAATATTTATACACCGCATAATGTTGTTAAAACAAT
>WLWD01005461.1_pt1 | contig 24093 bp, 13 predicted proteins | sample 6712731 | NCBI WGS metagenome assembly WLWD01 (sample SAMN12718690, study PRJNA576275) | sponge metagenome | isolation source: marine sponge | host: Mycale hentscheli | place: New Zealand: South Island, Marlborough, Capsize Point | collected 2014-11-01 | reverse complement strand
AAGCCACAACTTGACTCATTCTCCTAGAAAAAAAAAGTTTAGGGTCAGGTATTAAATACAGCATAATTTTTATGGTTAAAAAAATGTGAATGCAAACAAGTATATTCAGTGACTTTTTATACTGCATTTTTCCCCTTTGAGAAGATTGTAAACTTCAAACCAAAGAGGCTACCAGCACGGGAACAAAGTAAAATGCCACGGTAGCTCAAGTGAAATAGTAAGGGTAAGTGCGCATGCGTGCAGCTCTAGCCTTGGAAATGTACAGTTCAAGAAGTTTCTAGTTTGAGACAATGTCATTCTTTAGCGCAGAAGCACTACCTGTATTAGATGTAATTTTTTCAACAGTTTTTACACTCTAAAGGGGGGTTCGACCGAACCCCCCTTGGCTATGGGTATATTAATAGATATAAAATAGAATGTTAACTTTAGAGACTTCAAGCCTCCCACACCACACCTAAAATCTTTACACAGATAAACCAAGACTGTGATGACCAATTTATGCTAATTATCAATGGATCGGTGAGTAGGTATAATTTGCAAACTAGCCAGAGAGTTAACCGACCCAGCAGTGGATAAAATGAGGAGAAAGCATTAATCTAACGATGTATACATGATTCTGCTCTCCATAAAAGACCTGATATTGAGCTCAGGCTGAATGCTTAAACTTGAGTGACATAATTTCGGAAGCATTTAAGAAGGATAGAGTATTTTCTATAAAAAAGTTTTTGTACTATTATCTGAATGATTTGAATACACCTTCACTTTGTGCAGCAAATGGTATGCATCTTGAATCCTCCTTATTGAAATCTTGCATGTGAGCCTGAGTATATATATTCCATTCCAAGATCAAGGCTTCACAATGTTTTCTTAATTTTTCTCAAATTTTATGTCTTACTACTATAATTAGCCAGTATAATATCACTTAATCAGGCCCGTAGCCAGAAGTTTGCATTGGGGGTTCGGATTTTAAAGACTTAAAAATCCACACCTACTTTTGTTTCTCGTTAATTCTTCCATAATATAAAAAGCAAAAAAAACAAAAAACAATGTAACTTCACGAAAGCTTATGATTTGTTCTACGTATTCTACTTCAAAACTATAAGTTCATTAAACACGGTTGATATTCAAGAAAGAGAAAAGCGGTATTAGTCTCGAGTAACCAGGCGGTGAGCTGTATATAAACAGTGCAACATTAACACACCTCTGCCTGTTCGAAAATGTATTGGAAAAATCGCTTTAACTAAATGACATGAATACTTATTATTAGTAAGAACATGCATATAGCAGATGTGTGATAAGTCAGTTCACAATAGATATTATAAATAGAATTAATTTAAAGGGGGATTCAGCTGAGTTCACCTGAGCCTCCCATACGAGTCTGCATACTAAAGCTATTTCTACTAAAAGATATATATAATACCATACATTATAAACCTAAAAGTATTTAGTATCACTTCTCTATTCTCTTCTCACCAATACCAACAATGCTTAATATGGAGGTGAATGACTTGAAAAAAAATGATGACTTAAATTTTTTTTTACATACCTGTATTTTATTAATAAAATCAGTCTTAATTTTTCCTTGTTCCGCTTCATGCCTCTTCAAATTTACCACTTTCTGTTTTTCCGATTCCATACTAGCTGTTAAATATGCTATGCATTTATCTATTTGTTTCTCCAATTTTGAAATTTTCTGCATCTCAGATTCCAGATTAGCTGTTAATTCTATGATCAATTCATCTTTTTTCTTAATTTGCTCGTTTAATTCATACATTTTAGAGTTTTGAACAGCCCTAAACTTTTTGATAATATCTTCTTGTACTATCAATGTTTCTTCCAGTTTTTTTGTTTTGTTTTGCAGATCTTTTACAACACTTTTTAGTTCTTGTCTTTTGCCGAATAAAATAACTGCTGTATCTTGCTTCTCCTGCAATAATTTGTTAATCTTTGACTCTTGGTCTTCCTTAATTCTTTCAAAATCCTCCAACCTCTTTGTCAACGTAAGCAGATTATCAGGAGTGCCATATTCAGCCTGTATTCACATGATGCCACATTATTACCAGTCACAGAAATCAGATTGAACTTATAACAAACAATAGAGGCCCCCAATCCAGACAATGTACTTAAGTCTGCTCATTTTTCACTATCTTCCTAAATGTTTGACAGGTGATAATATAGACTAGTGTTTATGACTTATAATATAAACATAGCTTGCAATTTAACATTATCTAAAGAATCCAGTAAGCAACTTAATAATTATAGTTGAAAAAGGTTTTAGTTTATCACCTTTATATTGGTTACAAGTTACAACAACATATTTTTCAATTATGTACTTTTTAGCTATACTCATGTATTACTTATAAAGCAACACCTGCCAGTTGCTATAACTACTTGTGTAATGAGCTTGCTCAATACAGCCATGAGATAACACTATGTGATAACACTCATAGTCAAGTACCTAAAAAAAACATTGTGAAGGTATCTAGCTTGGAATAAATGTATTAATAATGTACTGAACTCTGGGTACTCCTATAGAGATTAATACAAATCAAAACTACCCAATATTTTACCATATCACATCCCCTTTTGCATTCTAAAAGTGTTATTGAGTCCCCTTGGGGTTAATTTCCAATTTTCTGTCTTCATAATAAATTTCATGTTAAATCATTTTTTGATATATCTATGCGTGTTATTCTTTTATCTATTAGTATGAGTAATAGCACGGTAACCGCATAGTTGCCAAGTGTACCTGAACATCCGGTACAATACCGGAATTATCAGGTCTGTATGTACCGCACCTAAATTGTAATTAGCCTACATTTGTACCGGCAATTTTGGTCTACTGTCCATTCCGTGTTCGAATACAGACTCTGAGCGGGGTTTCTCGATACTTCATAAGATTTACACTGACCAACGGTCAAATTTGGATCAGTCAACACTAGTTAGTTTGATGTCTACCAAGTTCAACAGTGATGATTGCTGCCACGAAGTAAAGCTTGATGACGAACTACTTAAAAATTGCAAAAAAGCCACACACAAAGCACTCAATATGTAAACTGAAATTTGATATCCAAATATTATTCAGCGGAGCCGACTTACTAATGAGTTCGCGATTATATATATATATATATTTTTAGGTCTAGGAATTGTTTTTGTTCTTGCGTGGGCGTACGTGTGCACATTTTCTCCTACGCGCTTGCGCGGGCCGGGTAACCTTCTTAGCAACATTTTGTTTTGTTTACCTGCCTACGAAGTAGCGATGCCCAGTGAAACAAATTCTGCGAAAGAGAGACAAAACGTTAGAAACGCTCGGTCAAGAGCTTTGAGGGCGTTAGAAACTCCAGAAGAAAAATTAGTAAGGAGAGAGATAAGAAATAAAAAAAGATAGGGTAAGGAGGAGGAGAGCTAAAACGAAACAGAAACAGGTAGCAAAGTAAAAAATATTTCGTTTTGAAAAGCCATTAAAATGTTCCTAATTTATTTATTAGACTATTCCTGAGGATTACGGTACCAATCAACTTGATACAGCTGTAGACTCAACTACTCTTGAAGACACTGAAAATGCAGCCACACCATGTGAACAAGAAGCTAATATCCCCACTACTTTTTGTACTGCAAGAGTATTTTGTAGCCACACCAAGCATGCATGGAATAGCTGCAATTACAGGGAACATGCATCGCTCGCTTTGCTATTTTGTGCTATTAGAGCGCATCACTAGTTATTATGAAATTTGAAATTGGGGCGTGGTTTTAGGTGTGGTTTACAGAAATGGGCGGTGTTTGAGGTGTACCTAAAATTAATTTTAAAAAGTTGGCAACTATGTAACCGTGCTATTCAGGTTTACTAGCACGAGTAACGCAATTGAAATGGCATGAGGCGAAGCCAAGTGCTATTTCAATTTCTTTACGAGTGCTATTGATCCCTAATAGCACAGGTTACCCGTGCTATCACTCACTAAAAGTACGCCAGCTTTTAAAAAAGTCATTTGCAATTGTAGCTACACTGTATCATTCACTCACTATCTCCTTATTCAGGATTATAGTTTCTGCTGGAACTTTGTTTTCAATGTATGTCATTCTGTCTAATACAGGTAGAGCTTCTGTGTTAAAGAATGACATTGTTTCCAACTAAAAACTACTTGACCTATATGTTTCCAAGGCTAACTCTGCACGCGTGTGCACTTACTTGTACTAATTCACTTAGCTACCATGGTATTTCACTTAGTTTCCACTTAGTTACCATGCTATTTCAAATTAGTTACGTGCTATTTCACTTTCCCCGTGCAATTTCAATTGAACAGCGATTTTTCCCCATACATTTTTGAATGGGCAACTTACGCGCCGTACTATTCATATATTAATACTACTATTGTTGTGTGTCTTTAGATGCAGTAGACATTGTGAAACTTTGTTTCTGGGTTGCTGTAGGGAAACCAATATTGATTGTGTACAACCAGTGATTGTTGCTCCAGCAAATGAGGACTGAGCTGTTAAGTCTTGATTTGTAAGTACCACTTATAAAATGAATGCTCAGGTTTCCTGTATGAGATTTGAGTTTCTGGTATATTTTTTTGTGATACAAGTCACGATCATTCTTCTAGCTGAATGGTTTGTTTTCTTCCCAGACAATCCTGCAGTTGCAGCCATCCTCTTCATTATTGTGTTAATCCTGTCTTTTCCCATCCTTTGTTTTTGTACCAGTGACTATAGCTAGTTCACATCCAAATAAAAAGATGATTCAGAATTGCGCATTTCTGGGGGGTGCTTTGAAGAAACACTTCAAAAATACGAAGTGGGCAACAAGATAAGTCATTTGGGGTGCTCCACATTTTGGGCTTAAATTGTCTGTTTGCATTGGTCTGACCTGAGCATGTTTTGGTGTGTCTCTCATTAAATTCAATATATTTGGAGCCATCTTGAGTTGTGTGAATAGCAAAATCTCCGTATGATGTTAGTTTGTAATGTTCGTCTCTGCCATGCAATCCTATGTTCAGTGTGAGTAAAAACCAAACAATATTTAATAATACCTCTGGACTAGAGTCTCCTAAAGCTCTCAAGGTTCATATTGAATCAATGTCACTGATTTCTAAAGCTTCAGTTGCTGTGCTTTTTTCCCCCTTTACCTTCTTTTTTCAGCATTTTCGAGCTGCCTTCAATTTTTCCTTCGAGGATGCAAGTTTGGTGTCTCGGAGGATACTGTATGGCTTGCATAATTCTTGGGACAAATGGCAGTCCAAACTTCTTTGAAATGAAGTGATAGTATTTGGCTCATACATTGTATTATCACTCTTCCTCACTTTAAACAAAAAATGTCCTATAAATGGTCTAATTCAGTTGGGGGTATTTCGTCTATTTTTCTGTACTCCCTGTAACCAACTCACACCAAGTATACAACTTTCTCAAATCTGATATTGTCTTTTTTTTGTATTACAATTTTTTTGTTGGTCAACTAATATTTTAAGTTCTTCGTCATTTAAATTCAGTGATTCCTCCGTTTGTTCATTGTGAACTGGGTTAGCATCAACCCTGTCTGTAGGGAGTCTCCGTTCGTGTTCGAATTCTGTCTCGATCATTTTTAAAGACTTCACCGTAGAAACACTTTTGTAATGAAGTATCTTCAGCCATATATGTTTGATGAGAAGTTTAGTAATTCGGTGAAATGTTTCAAAATGTTGTTGCTAAGAATTAGTTAACGCATGTGTACATGATAAATAGGTTATACATCGAATATCGTGAAAATCACTCATATGTCAGGGTATTGGCACTCGTGTCAATATTACTGGCAAACTCGTGATATTTCATAGTATTCAATGTATAACCTATATAACATATACACTAGTGATGTGCTACATCACAAATGGCAAGCGACCCTAAAACTGCACTATTGTTAAATGCTTGATTTTAACTTCTAGCACTCAAGCTACTAAAAAAAATCATTTTATTTTTTTTCAATATGTGCATACTGTAAAGGGGTTTCATTGCCATAGTAACCACTCACCACAATCCATTAGAATAAAATATAACAACAAAAACAAAACAAATCATGTTTTCTTTGTTATATTTTTTTAGTAAGTAGTAGCTCTAACACACAATACTTTCACACCACTGGACATACCTACACAAGACTTAGATACCTTCGTGGTTAGTCTAAGGCCAAAGAATTTTCAAGTAATCACTGTTGGTAGGGCTTATAACTATGACAAAATAGCACATTAACTTATCACCGCCACTAACTTGAATAGAAATGAAACTCCAGTAAGTTTTTTAAAGTTTTTACTGCACGAGCAAAAGAATTCTAAATGTCAAACAATTCAATTTCTAGGGTGATAAAGGTAATGATCGCTAAATCAGAGGATTCTGTTTAGTGAAAATAGGGACGGGTCGACCACCGAACTATCACAAAAATGCCAGGTTCAAAGTATAAAAATGACATACGTACGTCCAGACATATATATAAACAAGCAAACATCCCCGATTTTCAATTGTGTTATCCCTGTAAGTGTCTCGCTCGCCAATTATATGATAAATTATACTTTGGATATTTTCCTTGAGCATTTACTGATGGATAAAGAATTTGAAGGGGGTCACTACACATCAGAAGCGAAAAGAAAAAATTAAGAAGACAACTATATGGTGCTCTATAGGACAAATATCCCATATTATATTAATCTCGTCATACAATATAGGAATGACATTTCATTCTCACACTTGAATTTTCACTTGTTTCTACTCCTGAAATATCTCCACACATTTCATGCTGACTCCTGCAATAGGTGTGTGTGTGTGTGTGTGTGTGTGTTGTGACAGTTAGCATTAATTGATTACTTCCTGTATCTTATTCATTTCCTGTGGTCTTTCATATTTCCTGTTGTGAACATATAAGTATGGACATTTGTGTATTTGGGTTATGCTTATTGATTTGTATTATATGAGAACTTTGATACAAGAGAACTTGCACATGGTGTCAGAAGTGGGATCTCCAGAATGGCAGAGTTAAGGTTGACAACACCAGAACAATTTAATTTTACAAAGCCATATGAATGGGCCAAATGGAAGAAAATATTCGAACAGTACCGACAAGCCTCAAATTTAGCCACTGACAGTGAACTGAGACCAGTGAATACACTTCTGTATTGCATGGGAGATCAAGCGGAAGAAGTCCTTCTATCTACAGACCCTACAGAAGAGGAACGGAAAAAATATGACACTGTATTACAGAAATTCGATGATTATTTCAACTCTCACACATGAGCAGAAATCTACAATTAATCTTGTAGTTAGGGGATTAAAAAATAATCTTCTGGGCCTACCTGCAATTAAGGTTTACAACTACTGTGTAGAACAGAGGAAATTGAAAGCCAAGTGTAGCCGATCGACCAGAAATCAGAAAAAAATATAGCAAGCTGTTTGAAGGTTTGGGGAATTTTGGAGATCCATATACAATCCAACTTAGTGAAGATGTTTGCCCGTATGCTTTGTATACACCTAGAGCTGTTCCGATCCCATTGAGACAAAAAGTCATAGAGGAACTAGAACGTATGGAGAGTTTGGGTGTAATCACAAAAATAGAGGAACCTACAGAATGGTGCTCCGGCATGGTAGTGGTACCTAAATCCAATGGGACAGTATACGTGTTGACTTAAAACCACTTAATAAAGGAGTCCTCAGAGAAGCATACCCGATACCTACTGTTGATGACATTTTGGCACAGATAACAAAGGGAGCGTTTTTCTCGAAACTTGAAGCCAATAGTGGGTACTGCCCGCTAGCCGAACAATCGCAACCACTGACTACTTTTGTCACACCAATCGGTAGATATTGTTTAAAAAAACTCCCAGTTGGAATTTCTAGTGCCCCCGAAGTTTTTCAGAAAAGAATTGAGAAAGTATTAATTGGTGTTCGGGGTGGTAAGCAAAACAGATGATATACTAATCTTTGGTAGCACTGAGGAAAAGCATGATTCAAGACTTAGAGCTGTGCTGGATTGTTTACTGCAGCCAAATGTTACACTTAACTGGGATAAATGTCGGTTTAAAGCTACAAGTGTAAACATTCTCAGTCATGTCATTGATAGCCAAGGTATCCATCCAGATCCAGCAAAAACAACTGCTATAGCCGAGATGAAACCCCCAACTAATATAACAGAACTGCAAAGGTTTTTGGGTATGGCCAACCAAATGGGTAAATTTTCAAGTAGTCTTGCTGACTTTAGTCTACCATTGCGGGAATTGTAGAGTCTGAAAAATGCATAGTGCTGGAATCCTAAACATCAAGAAGCTTTTCTTGCGGTCAAGACTGAATTGATCAAACATGCTATTCTAGCTCTCTATAACCCACTTGCTGATCTTAAATTTTCAGCAGATGCTTCTTCATTTGGATTAGGGGCCGTGTTACTACAGAAGTCTGGTAAAGATTGGAGACCGATTGCATATGCTTTACGGGCTATGTAATCAACAGAGAGAAATTATGCACAAATCGAAAGAGAAGCTCTGGCAACTACGTGGGGGTGCGAAAAATTTCATGACTACATTTTGGGAACACAATTTCAGATTGAATCAGACCACAAACCCCTCATACCACTACTGAGTACCAAAAGATTGGATCAACTTCCTCCTCGCATCGTTCGGTTCCGACTTAAACTGAATAGATACGACTATAGCATTCATTATGTAGCGGGGAAAGAACTGCACACAGCTTAGATGTATTAGCTCGTGCTCCACTCAGGGAGTCAAACCATAGGGAAATAAATGAAGTAGCTGAAATTGAAAATTATGTTGAGATGACCACAGCAACAATACCAGCATTGGGCAGTCGACTTGATAAATATTGTCAAGAACAGAGAAATGATGAAATATGCAGGCAAGTGATAGAGTTTTGCGGAAATGGATGGCCACATATTGGAAAGAGAGAGGTTCACTAACCATGAATAACAGTCTGTTGATGTACAATGATCGAATAGTTATCCCTCAATCTCTCCAAAAGGAGACAATGATGAAAATCCACGAGGGACATCAAGGGATAGAGAGTTGCCTAATGCGAGTCAGAGCTTCAGTATGGTGGCCAGGAGTTTCAAGAGCTGTGGAAAATTTTGTCAAACAATGTTCAGAGTGGCTCCAGTAAGAAGAGAACCACTTATGACAACACCATTGCCAAAGTATCCCTGGCAAGTAGTGAGTTTAGATCTTTTTGAGACTAACAGTGAACATTACCTTATCGTGGTGGACTATTTTTCGAGATATCCAGAGGTGATCAGGCTGAGCACTACCACATCCAGTGCAGTTATCACAAGCCTTAAAGCAGTGTTTTCTAGACATGGAATTCCAGAAGTATTGCGTACGGACAATGGCCCACAATACATTTCTCAAAGATTCTCTGAGTTCACAAAGGATTACGGTATTACTCGCACTACGAGTAGCCCCAGGTACTCACAAAGTAATGGTCAAGCAGAACACACTGTACTAACAGTCAAACAACTATTGAGGCAGTCTGCTGCTTCTGATCCATACAGGGCACTTTTGAATTATCGGAATACTCCCTTACCATGGTGCAACCTGAGCCCTGCTGAACTTTGTATGGGACGTCGAATGCGAACTCTAGTTCCCCAAACAGATAATTTTCTCATACCAACTTGGCCGTATTTGGAGGATTTTCATAAGAAATACCAGACAAGGAAACAAAATATGCGAAATCATTTCGATCAGCGTCACCGAGTCCAACCTGGTCCTAAGATTCTGGAGGATACACCTGTATGGATTTGCTGAAGGAGGATTAGTGAGTGGAACTGTGGTTACTCAGGCAAATTGTCCGAGATCATATGTGGTGGATTATACACTATCAGGCACAAAAATAATCGACACCATCTTAGGGTACAGCCAGAACTAGAGCACTGAAGTGCAAACCCTCAGCACTAGTTAGCTAGTATGATAAAGAAAATAATAACAAAGGAAAAGTGTAGAAACAAAAAAAACAAAAAAGAGCAGTGGCATGAAGAGAGGCAGGGAAAGAGAAAAAGACAAGGAAGAGGGACAAAAGGAGGAATGAATGAAAAAAGGTAGGAAGAAAAGAAAAAGGAAGAAGAAAGAAAGAAAAAACAGTACACGAAAGAAAGAGGAAAAGAAAGGAAAAGGTAGGAAAGAAATAAAAACAGTAGGAAGAAAAAGAGGAAAATAAAGAAAAATAAGGCAAGAAGACAAAAAGAAAAAAACAGGATGAAAAAAAAAGATGAAAAAAAAAAGCGTCGACGAGTGTTCGAACCAGAGACTTTCAGGTTAGGTATTTGCTCACTCGACAACTACGCAACGCAACACCTCATGCTGAATGCATGTAATTGTTAGCTATTTAAAAGTGATTTGCAACCTGCAAGCTGGCTCACGTGACAAGCAAGTTTTTTAAGGGACGGTTCCCGCTGTAAGCCTACAATCGCACGGCTCTGGAAAGACTCGCTTTTTTCTGGAAAATGAAGTCCAAAATAAAAATTCTGGCATATTAAAAGAACTTACTTCGTGAAATACTGCTGTTTGATGCCACTTTCAGAGCCTGGCTGGTTCCTACCTTCCAGAAGTGCCTGTTGACAGACAGAGTGACAGAATGAAGGAATGACACTAGGACTACTGTAACCCTCTTGCGCATGCGCGCTGAGAGTTAACAAGACACTCTAGCTCAAGAGACAGAAACAAGTCTTCACAATTCACTTGTATCCTGGGTGAGAAAAACACTATTAACAAGACTACAATAATCTCCTCACACTCGTTTCAGTAGGGCTTATCATCGAGAGGGAGAGGCAGCCAGGAAACCGGTTTGCTAATCGGTAGGCGCCCGAAAGTTAGAGAGCACCTGGAACTCACTTTCCCGCGGGAATCAATTGAATCTGTTGTGGGTGTGGTTTGAATGCAATCAAGTCTCTGCCAAAAGATCGCGTGGACTAATTTTTAGTCCTGGAATCTATTTTGTGTACTTCTCAGAAACTATGCGTAGAAATGACTCCAAATTTCGTACACAGGCTGACTATGACCTTAGCTACAAAATGTTCGTTGCAATTTTTTTTTGAAAGAAAAAGATTCGCGCTGCCGCGAGGATCAAATAAGCGCAATCAACTAGACAAAACAAAGCAGAATTGAGAAAAAGTACAACGAAGGTTTTGAAGACAATCAAATGTAGCAGTAGACGAAGAATGGGATCGTCAGCGACAGCACCCACGGAGGAGTTGTGGATTATATACTTGAGGCTGAGGAGTTCGTAACTTGAACGAAACAGGCTCCCAAGGCCCGTTCTTTTTATTTAGTTAGTCCATTAGCAGTACTCTTTAGGATACACCCTTAGTTGGAGTTCTACAAACGCCGAGAAAAAAGTTAGTAATCCCTAGCAACCAAAATGAATATTTGCGTGGGTGGTGTCCCAGCACCCTTAAAGATGTTTTCCATGAAAATTCTTGATGTTTTCCCTTATCATGTGCGTTCTGAGTTATCATGTTGGGTTATTATGTCCCACTAGGTTATACAAGTGTTTATTACACTAAACTTGTTACTATGGCATTCACACACAAGCAGTACATAATAAATTTATTATTCATTGGATACTGCAGAGTATCACTTGTCTGATAGGCCATATTTGCACTTGTGCTTGCGGAACTCTTGTAAATGCTAAAGCCAACAGACTCGTGATACTCTTGTATCATATGAATAATATATATAAGTGAAGAAACACTTTTTTCTACACACTCACCAAAGAGAGCCAACAACATTAACCAAGAAATATAGCACTTAGAGAAGACCTTCCAAGCCAACTCTTACCCAAACGGTTTTCTGGACCCTTAAGTTTGAAAGCCTCAATTGCAACTATTACCTAAAGAACTTTCTTGATGCAAGGGTAGAATATAGCTAGTTAGCTAATATAAATACAAGTAATATTTGCACAATAGATAGCAACTTTTCATATAAAATAATGTGTTTGGATAACCCTCTCACCGGCAGATAAAATTCAGTTATTTTATTTTTTCTATATGAATAATGTTTAAAAATAAATATAAAATCAGGAGTTCAAAAAAGTACCTAGCAACCATATATCACGTGAAAGTACATGTATTGTTCAACATTTTTGGTCAAATTTGGTTGCTTAGCAACAAACCACAAAGTGGTTTTGGGGACCACAATGTAACTATATCATAACAAAGTGATCTGTATGCTTCCAGTGCAATATTAGCAATTGTTTATGCGTGATTAGATATTTTTTACTGTTATAATAGACAGTTATCTCAGCCAGCAATGCTGTTGCTCACTGATGACACCAGGAGGGCGTGACTGGTAGCTGGGCAATAGCTGGGCAGAAGAACATCAAGAATACAAGAATATTTTACTAACAATTCCAGTCTATGCACACACTCACTCCTCCCTCTAGCCACATTCTTACTCACACTCTTCTTTTTTCATCCATTCAATACTTTGTCAACCTTTCTTCATGCTTTCAACATAATCAGTATTACCATCATCTCAATATTCTAGACCTTGCAGAAGTAAAGACTAGGAATAAGAATAGGAAGTCCAAAGTAATTCAGAGAGCAAAGGTGGCTAAGTCGAATCATTACTCATTGCTGGGAGTTTGTAAGAAAAGAGTTTACAGCTGTGACCAAATTAGCGCCATATTCCTGGGAAAGCTATTGGGCATAATAAAACTTACCGCCATGTTCCCGGGAAAACTATTTCTTACTTTTTTCCTCCAATATACTGCGTAAATAGCTGCTTTTCTTACCTGGAATTCAAGTTCCATATCCTCTTTGACATAGCTGCTGGTATGTTCGCTACCTACAGTGCTCTAGTAGCTCTCAAGTTGAAAACTAGTAGTTTCCCTCAACTGGCAATGAAATGACAGCTTTAGCAAGCAAGTCCAACTCTTTATCCTGGACAGTAGTACCTCTGCGGTAGCTATATAGCTCCTGTACCCCTTCCCTCTCACGTTCGCAGTCGAAAACGTCGTCGCAGACAAGATCCACCGCCTCAGTTGCAGACAAATTTTAACGTTAAGTTTATTTTTAGCCCGACTACCTTAGTTACGTAGTAGCTATTTCTATTCTAAAAATACATGCAATAGAACAACACATTAGCCGTGCTCTGGATGCTGCAGCTAAGCTTTAGCGTTTAGGAGCGCCTAGGCGCTTGTGCCGGTGAAAGGGATAAGCAATGCACTCAATGTGTGCTAAATGATTCAGATGTGTGTGCATGGATGGTACGTATGCCCTTTAAAAGCGCGCGGGGGTTCCCTTTTTTCTCCAAAAACACGGCTTTTCAGGCTTGACCCCACCTTACTTTAAACTTAAGCTCCTAAGTGTGAGAAAATTCCTGCGAAAACCCTTGTTTTTCAAGACACAAAAAGTTGCTGCGACCAGTTACTATGGCATTGAAGACCCTTTTCCAGACTTAATTTCAAAACTTCACCGTTTTAGGGGGATATGTGTAATAGAAAGCTAAAATTTGTATTATTATACATTAATGTCATATTAACATACAGACAAAACAATTTTGTGGGCTTGTGGTTATTTATTTTTCCTTATCTCTATAACTTGGTATACTGATACTTTAATACCTGAAGTTTCATATGAGCCTGATTTTGTGGGCACACGAAATTTGAATCTCGAAATATTTTAAATTTTAAGAAAAAAGTGTTTAAGCCAGGATTTTTGAATTTATTGAGTTGTATCTCTAAAAAACCGACACATGATGTAAACTTGCCTTAAAATTATTATGTATAACTTTGGTAGCTATACCTTGAAAATTAAGTAAGTTGTGGCTGTTTTTCACCAAAAAATTTTTACGCACGGTAAGGGTCATCAAATGATGACGTTTAGAGCGGGTTGTGGGCCTTTAGTACACGTAAACGCGACGTCACAAAACAGCGCATGCGTATTTGTGTCATAAAGGCACAAGGGCGCCAGTTTACCGCTAATTGTTGCTCGGGTATGGCTGATTTAGCTACGGTTGTATCTCAGGCCCTAGCTATCAAGTTTTATGGCGCTATTGGCTATCATGGCCAGCATTTTAGCTGCCATCTGGAGCTGCACAACCCGTAGGACTCCAAATGCATCGCCCTGATGTTGTCAGAATACCGAATGCTGGGAGCCTTGGGAGTATTAAACTCCTTCAGCTTTTCTTCAGCTCTTGAAAATGAGGACCTCTTGGATAGGCTTGGCTTCAAGTCAGCCAACAATTCTGACTGATTTCGACTTCGCTTACTGCTGCTAGTAGAACGATGAGAATCCATACAGCCGCTTGCAGTTAGGGAAAGTCCCGTCTTACCGCTCAGGGAAATAACCGTTCGACCTTAGCTCGTTAACTAGCTACGTTTAATGACGAACTACCGCAAAATCTTGACGTCAACAAAAATGGCGTAAAATATATTAGAGTGAATGAGAAAAGTGCTGTTCTGCAGTTTTACTATTGCAAACATTATTAGGATGATGAAGAAAAGGTATGTGTATGTTAAATGACTGTAGTGAGGGTCTATACAGTAGTTTAAAAAAATCCACTCTTTTTAAGTTGGAAGCACTGTACTACTTGAGGCCTTTCTTTTTTGTAACTAAGAGCTTGTTGTCAACAGTGACTGGTAAATTCAAATAGTCAGAATGGCTGCTAAAATTTGCTACTACAGAAGTTACCACTGCTCAAGAAAATGAGGTAAGGAAGTAATTTTGTATTTGTGTGCTAAAATTGATTGTCTTTTGTTTTTGTAGCTGAGAGCTTGTTGTCAAGAATTCGAGGTAATTCAGATAGTCAAAGTAACTTAAATTTGATACTACAGAAGTTACCATTAATCAGGTAAGAGAGTAATTTTTTATTTGTTTGCTGAAATAAAAGGTCATAACTGAACTATTATAGTGTTTGCGTGAACTAAGCTAAAACATAGTAACAATACTGTAGTTTTATGTTACCTAACTATCAGGCTCCCTCACCATTTGTGCTCAAGCACACCACTATGGATTGGGTATCAATGCATTGTGCCTAAATTTTAGCATACCTAAAAAATTTCTTACTTACTTCCATTAGCTGGATAATGGTTGTATTTAATGCTCTTGTAGTAGGTCTTCTCTCTGGATAATCATTTAAACACTGAAGAGTGAGAGGTAGTAAGGCATGATTTTCTTGAATCTGATCAATAGACTGTTGTCGTTTTTGCTTTTGTATTAGGCCTTGTTGTAGCATGGATGAAGTGATTTGGACCTCAAAAACTTTAGGATAATCTCCAATCAAAACATGAAGGCTAAGATGACCAAAAGAAAAAATATCTAATTGAACAGTGTAGTCAGCCTTCTCCATAAGAGCTTCTGGTGGCATGTAATTGAGATTACCTGGAGCTGATGTATATTTGCTTGAAGCCAGTGCAGCTTGATCCATTAACTTCGCAACTCCAACATCTGCAATTTTAGCTTGAATTCCTTTCGTAAGCAAGACATTTCTAGCAGTCAAATCACGATGGATAATTGGAGGATTGTACTCATGCAGATATACAAGACCATATGATACATCTTGTAAAATAGAAAGCTTCGTTAGATCACTTATATTTGAGGAATTTTCCAAGAATTCTGCTAAGTCACATTCTAGTTTCTGCATCACCATTGCAATGTCATCCACACCATCTTTCCCATAGTATACTCCAATGAAAGGAACTATGTTGGGATGTCTCAACTTACTAAGGATAACACACTCTTTCCTGAAGCTTTTAATAACGCTTTCCTTCTCGGATTTGCTGACGTTCTCACTGAAAACTGTGTGAGGTTTTTTTGCTATGTAAGATACTTGACCAATTTGAACTTCGTAAATAAAACCGTAGGAGCCTGCACCAAGCGCGGTACTACTCTTAGGATCTTTCAGCTTCTCTTCCAAAGAGCCTTTTATTACGAGAGGGATTAATTCTGCGTCGAACGAAGCTTCAGCCATTGTGTGTGGGGCGCAGGAACGGGGTGCGTCCGGAGCCTTTGCGCGCGTAAGGGGGCGTATAGTCCAAGATACAGCAGTGAATATTGTTTCTTATCCGTCTCCTTATATTTCGCGGTTATTTATTTATATATTTTTTGTTTACTCCGAAAAGATGCAGACTTATTGGTACGGTAAATATGAAAATGAAGCGCAGTGAGAATGTTCACACGAAAGTCCAGCCCCCCACCCCTCCCCTTGTGATGGACTGACAATTTACCACAAAGAGCTTTCACCTCAAAGGACTACCAGTACTGTAGCAGCAGTGTAGATAATTAATATTTGTTCACTTTCTAAAAAACAATATTATAAAATCATAACTCCATTAGTAGCAGGACCATAATCAAATACAATATGAAATGAACAAAAATCAAAGGTTCTGAAGTATTCAATACTATCAAGGGGATCCAAGGAGCTGTACTTTCTCATTGACCTAGCTTGCTTTATTAGTGCCATAATGAGAGTGATGTTTTGTAGTCAAGGAGCTCATGTTTACCTGAAAGCTTGGAATCAGACTAGGCAGTAGTATGAAGTATATCTGGGGATTATAGCTAAATAGCAGAAAATTCCATGATTTACCAGAAGTCGACATTCCACAAGTTCAATGTGAGGAGGTGACTAAATAATTTACCTCTGGTCCCCCCCCCCCCCCCCCCCCCCAAGCTACGGGTATGCAACCACATGCTAATTCATGCTCTTCAAATGTCCAAATCATTTCCATATTGTAAATTTCATAAATTTAGTTTGGGCCCTTCACCCTCATTGGCGCTGGATCTGCCCCTGGTTCAATGCTAGCTATTCCAAAATTATTTCAAGACTAATTTATTTTCTTCATTCAGAGAAGAAGCTAGACATACCAGAGACAGGGCCCTTAGGAAATTAACTTTGATTGGTATGTTCAAGTTTTAAGCTTTGGTATTTCACACTACTGTTTTAATAACCTTAATTTCAGTACAACCACAGAGCAAGAAATTATATGCATACTGATGGTAGGGGGCGCTACCCACAAAAGCTAAATATGCAGCTTTACCCATTATGAGGAGGTCTTGAGGGCATGCAGCATGCACTACAAGCTGGGGGAGGGGCATTGTCTGCAAAGCCCCTCCCATGGCCAGCAGTCTTGGTGACTGCTTTGCTCTCTACTGCTTGCTGCCCATTCGGTGGTGCTGGGGCTACTTACTAAGCCTTGGGAGATGCTGACAGGCTGCCCTTGGGAGGTGTGCACCAACGCTCCTGGAGCTGGTACTACTGGTTGCTATTCTGTTAAGAGAGGTGTTGACCATCCCCCATGCAGTGATACCACCCCAATTATTATTACACTACCCACCCCATTTATTATGTGTGAAGTAGTTGTGGTAGTATTTACTCATAATATACATTAACTTGTTATGTGGTATTATTACATTAAAATAATTGTGAGATAACATATGTGTCCATGAGATGGATGTGTTCAAGGAATTAAAGGTAGAACAATGTGCATGATTATGTGGTTAAGTGCACTGGTTGTTCAAGAGTCAGGTTTACCTGCAATACCAACATGTTCCATAGTGGAGTGCCATAACTTTTCCTAAATAGGGGACCTTCATTAATTCCACGCAACTCCAAATAGCTTAGCATTGCTATGACTGGACACAAACATTTGTAAGTTTGGCCAACATAAAGGTTAATTTCTTGTCTCATTTTTTGGTCGGTCTTTGATATCTTTAATCTAATTCTTAGTTGCATAGAGCATGCTGTTACAACCAGCTCCTTGTTGGGACAGCCTACTGAGTTAAGTTCTTTGCATTTATAAGGTTGGGCGAAGTCACTGTACCAGAAAAGGCAAGATATAACACAGCAATCCGTTTGACCCCAAGAGACTTCACGTTAGACAATATACAACGTCCAACACTGCCTCATGTTTTTGACAAATCTATCCCAGATAGTCATACCCATTGAACTGCCAGATATTATCTATCTGCAGTGAGACAGAGCCAGTAAGAATCGTGAGTTGAAGATCAAGGAAGCTCTATACTACATACAGATGACACCTGACAACAACAAGTTTAACAGAGATATCGGTTTAGAACTTCCAGGATGCTGGCTGTCCATGCTGAGTGCAAATCACCCTCCAGGATATAATAAACAGTAAGCGTGCCCTCCAGAAATCTTGCTGTTTACTTTATCATCACGGAGAGTTCGACCTCAGTTGACCTCTGAAGAAGGAGGACTTCGGCAAGAAGTCGAAACGTCGGGTTAAGTTATAATAAATACTGGCTGTTAAAAAGAGAAAAATTTCATGTTTTTAGTTATCTGAGCATTTCAGTTATCCGAATACCTTGAAACCCTACTGTACATCAGATTCAGTGAACATTTAATCAGCAATATTATTAAATTATTTTCTCCCCTTTTTTTACACCTTCTTAAATTAAATACAAAGTTTGGCTAACTCTAAAAAATTTACCCACGATCATTGCATATAGCTAAGTGCTTAACATGAAATATTTCACACTAATGAGCAAAAATGTGTAATAATAATTTTATAAAAAATGTAAGAAGTACTTATGATAAAATATGAAAGTTTTACAGGCACAAAATATGCCATTTACCTCCATATCATCCTACCACGCCCACCGATGGTATCACTGCACACCGTGTCCCATTGAAAATGTATTAGTTTTGCTGACCGCTTGGTCTATTTTTTGCTGTAGCACCAGCACCAGGCTGCACAGAGCTTCCAAATTACAGGAATAGCTTTATTATGAAATTTACTAACTGCTGATAGCAAAAGTTTAGGATTTTCAGCCCTGGCTATTGGAATTCCTGGGAGTGAAATTTGGTGATGGTTATCTAACCACCCTACTTCTTCTTGGAACTCCCTTGAAAACTGAGACTGGCTGGTTTTTCTCAGAATTCTATAGCCTGGTGGTGGCCTGCCTATTGTGCTGTGGATTTTCTTGGAAGTAACCTGATTGTGGTGAAGTTATCATCTCCATAAACTAGTCAGGAGACATAAATGCAACCACCTGTCTGACAGACTCAGACTCTGGCAGAAATACCATTTATAAAAGCAAGTAGCTATAGTTGAACATCTTACTCTCAGTCAGCTTCATGTTGTGAAGTTGAGATAGATAAAAGGTATGTATTTGCTAGCAAATATTGGCAACTTAAAAGAAAGGTAAGCAAAATGGTATGTAGCTAAACAACAGCCTCGCGATACTGTGACTTGTGACAAAGTTAAGAGGTCTAAGACATACTTCCTAAATTGAATATATATAGATCCAGATAGTTGTCTTTGAGAATCAAGGTACAAACGAAAAACAAGAAAAAATATTTACCACAATTTTGCTAACTCCATTACTAGCTATCAGAAGTTTGGACATTGAATTAGCATTAACAGGTTTTTCTCTTAGTGCACTCAATTATTGGTCCACCAATTTGATTCACTTCATAGTATTTTATTATGATTATCATCATCATTATCACCCGCAGTAATAAATTTTCTCACAAAGCGTGTGGGACTGTTGTATATCTATGGACTGTATCAGTAATAATGTCCTGTTTGCTAGTTTTTAACTAGAATTTATATGTCCCTTCACCATTTTTTTTTACCTCTTCAACAGGTAGCTAGCTGATGGCATTACTTAACTCCATAGTAGGTGGGTTATTTTAGGTAGTTAATGCACGGACATTAATGTCCTGCAGAACTATTGCTGTCATGTTTTACACTGTGGTTAAACTGTAACTAAACAATCAAAGAAAATGAATACATATTGAACTAAGGGGAGAAAGATAATTAAAATAAACATAAAAACATGCTCAATCTAAATAAAGTAAACTTGATCAGTAATAAGAGGCAATATTAATTGTAGGCTTGCCAATTCTCCACTGCCGTCCCTGTATGCTTTTTGTTACAATATCCTCCACAAAGATATTCAAGATTTTCTTCCACATTGTGGAGCAAAACAGCTGATGATACAAATCCTATCTTTTTAGAAATTAATCATTTCTTTCTCATCAGTTTATCCTTAGGAAAGTTATGAAATGATCACCATGTTGTTCTTTCTTCTGTTATCTTAGCATTCAGGAACAAAGCAATCTCTTTTTCTACCTTCTCTTTGTAAGACTCACCAATCCCTCCAGAGAAATTAGTATCTTCACCACAATCAGCTTCTAAGAAGCAGGCCACCCCAAGGCTATAGAATTCTGAGAAAAACCAGCCAGTCTCAGTTTTCAAGGTGAGTTCCAAGAAGAAGTAGGGTGGTTAGATAACCATCACCAAATTTCACTCCCAGGAATTCCAATAGCCTGGGCTGAAAATCCTAAACTTTTGTTATCAGCAGTTAGTAAATTTCATAATAAAGCTATTCCTGTAATTTGGAAGCTCTGTGCAGCCTGGCGCTACAGCAAAAAATAGACCAAGCGGTCAGCAAAACTAATACATTTTCAATGGGACACGGTGTGCAGTGATACCATCGGTGGGCGTGGTAGGATGTTACGTAATGTCATCATGCAAATCCCCTATTCAGTTGCATTTTGCTTCAGTTCTTTCTATCTATCAGTTCTATCTACTCCCAATATTCCCTCCCCCCCCCCCCCCCCCCCCCCCCCCCCCCCCCCCCACAATCTCCCCCATTTATCTATCCCTTCCCTCTCTTCCTCAAGTAAGAAGACTTGCAAATAGCCGTGTACTTGGTCAAGGAGGTTTTTTGATGGGAAAGGAGGGGGAGGTGTGGGGGGGGGTGGTGGGGGGGGGGGGGAGGGTTAAAGGTTATGAACACCCTTTGCTCGACATCCAAAAATCGCGCGCAGGTTGATAAGTTGGTAGAGGTCGCCATGGAGCCCACGTGCTTCCGGTCTTGGAAATCTCGGTGACGCTAATTTTGCGTGGTGACTAATGGCGAACTTTCGCCAGGTATGATGGCTTGTATGTAAGGAGCTAGCTGTATTAGTTGGGAATGAGTGTGGTGTATATTTGGTAGCGAATGTCGTGTCCAACATTTACGAGGCTTTAGTATCATTCAAGCCACAAGTAGTGTTTAAAGAGGACTTTCGTTTTGTCAAACCTGCTACATCACTCTTATCGATCTGAGTTTCAGAAGGGTCAGTAACATCTGGTACTTCAGTAGGTCTAATCCAGGAAGTGGGTGTGGCCAAAGGGCTAGGGCTAGGGCTATCTACCCTAGTGTTGTCTAAAAATTTCCGAATAATTTCTCATATAAAATTGTCATAGCTAGTTCACAATTCTTCATGATTTTAAATCGTAGTGGAGGTACCTTTTATCTCTGAACTAAGTCCATATAATTTCGAGAAGTTTTTGAACACCACATGCATCCCTTTACGAGGGTATATGGTAGTCTCGCAGGCCAGACCCTTTACCAATATGAAGAAAAAGAAAGGGCCTGGTCAAGTTCACGGATGCGTTTGGTCTCGCTGGTCCTGGAATTTCTTGGACCGGTAATTGGTTTTAAGCGACAGTGACCTCACTATATATACAGAGATGTTCACGCGCAAATTTAGCTTGGTTTCTATGGAACTGTAGGAATGAATTGCTGCTGATGCCAGAAACGTCTTGCAACGGACTTTCCATAGCCAGTTGGTAATGTATCCCGATTGCTTCCAACTGTTTCTCCTTCAGTGTAAGTCCGAATACTCAAGCACTCTCTGCCACCGCTGCAGTTACATCCATGTCGACAGTAATTTCAGCGCGCTAAAATCACCTGAACCATGATTACCGCGTAATCAAAGCTATATTACCGCAGTGGTTGCACTTGTGCTGACAGTGCACAAACACATACGTGAACTTAACCAGACCCTTTCTTTCTCTTCTTATTGAGTAAAGGGTCTGGCCCACGAGACTAGGTATATGGTGTAGCAGTAGAGTTAGTCAAGCTAATAGAAGTTGTGCCATACAAGGCAACATTAAGTTATAGATTGTTGCGGGGAGCATTGTAGTTAGTAGGCAAAATTAACTTCCTTGCCAACCAGAATGATATGCAGTCTGAAGTAGCTGTCTTTTCAATCCAGGCACTTTGGCAAGGTTTGGTATGGAAAGTGGCTAGCCTGGGAAAGCAGTTTATAGCCAAAACAAACTAACTATTAACAATAAAAAGGACCATGAAACATCAAAATACATTCCATCAATGCTACACCTCACAAATTCAACCATTTTCTTGTGAATATTCAATTGGTTTAGAGGTAACAAAGAATGTGCAGTAGATTGGAATATTGAATCATATAGAATAGTGTTTCTATAGTTGGGGCAGTAAGATATTGCTTTGTTCTCATTTTGTGATTCCAGCAGGTTTTAGGTACATTTCAGCACGTGGCAGACCAACTAGAATTACTGGTACAGAGTAATGTAAAGTGTGTGTTAGTACGAGGGCCAGAGGGGTGTGGCAAGACGTCTCTTCTACGAGAATTGGCCGATAGCCACGGTCGCAAGCTTGGCAAGAACTTGCTCTACCTCCACCTGGGAGAGCAGGTGGATGGCAAGGTAAAGGGTGGCTTCAATAGGGGATTGGACAAGGCCTGGTACAGTGGCTGAAGAGGATGGTTGAAGGACATGCATGTACATGTGTTGTGTGTGCATGTGTTCTATCGCATGTGTTTGTGATACAGTCCCTGTTGGGTACGTTCAGTTCCACGGGATCTCCTGGACAGTTCAAGTGGGAGGAAGGAGTCCTGACTAAGGTGAGCTCACTTCTTTAGTTAGTGAGAATAGGAATGTAGCTATTAGCTGTGTAAGGCACCTATGTTGCGAAATGTGACCCTTACCTGCAGTAATGTGTTTTGATATAAAGTTTATGACAGGCAGTACATCATGTCACTTTACTACGTTATAATTCATAGTGCAGTATAGCTTACAGGTTTTAGTGATCTGTCTGTCTGTCACACTCTGATTTTGGAGATTACTGACAATTAACCGTTGATTTAGGTATGAACTTGCTCAGACGAAGATTTAGGATCATTCACTGTGCTACTTCTTAAAAATTTAGGCTAATTGTTGAGAAAACGCGAAGCTTTCAGCTCTGTCCGTGTAGGTACCAGCTTTTGTGGGTAACGCCCCTGGCGTTACATCATAATCACTTGAGCAAATAATTTCTTGCAGCCAGCGGTGTAGTTCGCTCGCTTTATGTTCAGGGAAGTTAACGGAATTGAAAGAAGTGAAATTTCGCATCGAAAATCTATACCGTGAGTGTTTCTGGCCTGTTTAGCTTCTCTTATGAAGACAGGTTTCCATGTACCATTTTCATTGTTCGAGCTATATTGATGATTAAAATAGTTAATAAATTGCTTGCTCTTTTTTGTCCGAGATTATTATTGTAATAGCTAGGTAGTATTTAGTAGTGCTGAAGGTTCACACCTTTGGTGCTGTATTTTTTTCTAAGTTGAGTGTCCGTTGCCAAGGTGTCTGGATAGAAGAGAGAATTGATAGTCCTTCCCGTTTCTTTCTATGACAATAAAGCACCACTAAGAACTAGTCAACAACAAGGGAAGGGAAACTCAGCTTAGGTAGGGTTATCCCAGTGTTTCCACCACCACCCAATATATGCCCTTAGGTGCTCAATTATTGGTGAGTGAAGCGAGCGAGACACTCAGGAGTAACTCAAATGAAAATCGGGGACATTTGTTTTTATATATGTTTGGATGTACGTATGTCATTTTTGTACTTTGACCCTGGCATTTTTGTGTTAGTTCAGTGGTCGACCCTGTCCCAAACCTCACTGGACAGAATCCTCTGGTTTATCGATCGTTACCCGTATCACCCTAGAAATTGTTTATCGTTTTGAATTCTTTTGTGGGTGCAGTTAAAACTTGAAAACCTACAGGAGTTCCATTTCTATTCGAGTTAGTGGTGGTGGTAATTCAATGCACTATTTGTCATGGTTATAAGTCGTACGCAACAGTATTTACTTGAAAATATATTGTCCAATAGACTAACCACGTAGGTAAATCTTGTGTAGGTATGTCCAGTTGTGTGCAGGTATTGTGTGTTACAGCTTCTATTAAGCTAAATAATATCACGAAGAAAGAAGAAAACGTTTAAATAACGTGTATTGTTTTGTTGCTGTTTTTTTTTTTTTTTTTTTTTCCAATTCAAACAGTTGCGGCGAGTGGTTACTATGGCATTGAAATACCTTTACCACATAAA
>WLWD01000899.1_pt1 | contig 24094 bp, 13 predicted proteins | sample 6712731 | NCBI WGS metagenome assembly WLWD01 (sample SAMN12718690, study PRJNA576275) | sponge metagenome | isolation source: marine sponge | host: Mycale hentscheli | place: New Zealand: South Island, Marlborough, Capsize Point | collected 2014-11-01 | reverse complement strand
AGGTCCGTGGCCAAGAAGTCTTCATGGAGGGCAGAATGAAGAATTTGATGACCTGGAAGAAATAAAGGTTGAAAAAGGCAAGCTATTTTAGCTTTGTTTGTTCATACACAGAGGGTTATATAGATTTTGAACAACACCAACCACAAAAATGTCAAGTTATTATTGCATCAGTATACAGACTTTCTTCCTCCCAGTTCTCCCCTACTTGAAGGTGCCCATAAAATGGATTTCTTAGGAGAAAAATTTCTCAGGTATGAAGAGAAGGATGTGCAATCTATGTCAAGAACAGTAACAACAGACAACTCATGATACGGTACAGTTGTGATTATGGGGTGTGGCTTGGTCACAATGGAGTTCAATCGGACTGCTTCATAGTATTATCAGAAAAAAATCCTAGAATTGCAAACACAGTAGTCTATATAATTGCTTATGTTATATATTATATTATCCTAGTAGCTGGGTCCCACAAAAAAAATAAACAGCCAAAATCAATAGTTGCTACATTATTTCAAAGCAAGCGGCTAGTGAACATTTAAAACAACAATATATAAATTTCAAAAAGTTTGCTCTTTAAGCTGGAAGCACTGTACTTAATTTCTATACACAGAGCAAAAAATCAACACTTTCACTTTGGAAAATCCCTGATTCCTCAACAATATAGCTAACTGAGCTAAAGTCATAGCTAATAATTCTTGCCGTATAATTCAAGCCAGAGAATATCAAGAATTTAGTAAAAACTTGCTAGATATTACTTGAGGAATGAATTTCTTTGTGAATGTGCAGGTACACTATTGTCAGGAATAGAGACACATACTTTGGTCCACTAAGTGCAAGTGTAAGTCATGTCTCTAATACACGTTGCTGTTTAATCTGTGACACTAGCTAGCAACTTTGAGACCAATATTGAAAAGTAACCAATAGTTCTGGACTAAATTTTGTTTGTTGAGACAAAGTTCTCTTCCTTTTTTCCCCAATGTACAGAAGTTTAAGTTCATCTATATACAACGAAACTTCACATTTTAATAATAAGTGATGTACAACTTTTTTTAAATTATAAACTGTAACCCACGGTGGAACTCCAACTTCACACTCAAGGACTTGGCACTTTCACAGCAATTTTGTAAACTATAGGTACAGTAAGCTTACTGATGGATAATAGTTAACATTAAAATTTCATATATTGAAGTTAAGTGTTAGATTTTGTGCTTGTGGAGTCAATGAGCAGTCACATGACTAAAGCGAATAAAGCAGAGAATTTTTAAAGTATTTTTATCCATTTTTCCCCTTGAAACAATTTCTATATATAGCTATGGTATACTTTAATGCACCATAAAATTCCAGCAAAGCTATTAAGTATCAGGATAAGTACTGCCCATGTTAAATAACTAAATTATCTTGATGAAGTAGGAAATTCTTCTATGTTATGTGATTTATTTAATACGGTAATAATTGTTTTAATTTAATATAGGCATCACATAGAATAATTCCAACTACTACAATGCACGTAAGAACTGTTCATTTCCTATAAACATTTATAGCTCAAGTGTTGTTTCTTTGATAGGTTTCAGATGCTGTTCCTACTAATTGCATTGGTAAAAATAGGAAATTTTGTACTAAATTAATTTTATAATTACTGTAGATGTGGGGTTTTAAGCACCCTAGTTTATATGCCAATAAGCACTAACAAATGTGCACTTAACAGTGGGTGGGCCCACCTAAAACTGGAGCTGAGTGCCTTATCAGCAGTTGAAGAGACACACGGAACACTTAATATGAAATGGGAAGAAAACAAGTGCTTAAGCACTTAACAACCCATGTCAATGGTATCTCAATAGAGATAGTGTACACAAGATTTTACTCTTCATTTAAATTTCACTGAATACAATCTTTGTTTTGTTTGTTTTGTGGTTGTTTTTGCGTAATATGTAGATTACAAGCAGCAGTAGTACTACTATCAAAGGCTTTGTTCCAAACAGTGGAGCTCTGAAAACTACAAATTGTTTCAATGCTTATTCTTTTGTTTATGTAATAACAGCTCTAGTTATTCAAATAAGCACACAGTATTGATTTTGTGTGTATTTAAGTGTGTGCTAATGCAACTGAAACTATACATTTATGTAAAATATTTGGCTGTTTAAAAAAAGTTTATGGAATTATATTTAGTGAGCCATGCTATCTATATAATACTATTTCAAGCAATTGCTACAATGCCTTTATCTTCCATTTCTGTTGTTGTTGTTGTTGTTGTTGTTTTTTGATACATTGCTTAGTCAGTGTTAGAGAAACTGAGAAGCTACTATTAAATTCTCTTACAGGGCAACAAGTAGCCAGCAGCTTTTATACTAATTCCTCAGCCTGCCTAAGATTCAGATACATATTACTGGACAAATAGAATGATTTAATGCACTCTACAACTAATGCAATAGATATTAACTGACATTTTTTGGTGGAAACCACAGCGATTAGAATAATACAATGTCGAATTGGAAGTGAAAGAGATGATGAAGATAAAACTAGAGATAATTAATAATGAGGAAAATTTCATAAGTAGCACAATGTCTTCAGACATGACATTGGATGTCCACAATTCTGTTTCTTCCTTCCCAGGGTTTGGTGGGTTTTTTATTAGTTCTTGTGAACACCTACCAACAATCAAGTTGTCAGACAGGGGGAGGGGGGAGGGTACTATTTAAGCTATGTGAGAGTGTGAACGTTTAGCTTTTTGATCATCTACAATGGTGTTACAAGTCAAAAATCTGTAGCTGATAATTAGACCATTAAAAATGATAAGAGGTTTATACCCTAGAAGGCATAACTGTAATAAAAAACAAATAAAACACCATGAGCCATATTGATACCTGTAGGCCAAAAATATTTTTTTCGGTACAGAATTGATTTTGTTGATAGCTAGCTAGCTAGTGTATAGTAGCACTGAGGGTTCCAGCTGTGTAAGCAATGAAAAACGGTAATTGTAGCTAGCTAAGTGTTGTCTAGAACTTTTCAGCCCAAGGCAAGAATTACCACGGGCAGAAAAAAAGAAATTATTTGCTCACGTGATTTCGACGTGCCGGTAGAGGGTGTTACCTACAAAGCCTGATCTACGCGTAGCTGTTATGCTTGTTGCAAATCTGACAAAGAAATAGAAACTGATATGTTAATTACATATAAACTCGAGAGGCCTGAAGCTGAGGCATGAAGCTGAAGCATAGTATAATATCCACATTCACAGAAAAGTGACTTGAGTGTTGCATTACTTATTTACACCAAAGCAGCACCATGTTTCATCAGTCATTATTAGGATGAATTAACGTAACACATTGTAACTCAAGTAAAGAGTGGAACCATGTATAATACCTTTAGCTAAAGAATGACTTACATTATGAAGTTATAATTGAATTTCTTTTAATTTTAACATAATCCTTTGTTTATTACTTGTAGCTATCACTGGAATTTTTATGTTGAAGGCATAATAATACATAAATAGAGCTAGTATTCTTAAGGTTAAATAGCTACAGATATGCTAGCTCGCTTACTTTGTGTTATTAAAGCATATGACACGTATTTGTTCTATTCTGGACAAGTACGCTGACTTCGCATGCGCCTTAGGAACCCAGTAGCTTTATAATCTACGTATGTGGTTTAAGTTTCATAAGGACGACAAAAATGTTACGTGCTTTTGTATTCGCTTTCTATTTTAATTTAGTGCTAGGTTATAGCTCTGGTCCACCGGCTGAGGAATCTACATGCCTACTCATGAGACCTTCTATTGATGCTCCTCATTTGTTTTCACCAGGCAATGGGTCATATGACCTCGTGGTGAGCGAGGTAGAAAATGTCACGGATGGATACTTCGACCTCGAAGCGTCAGTCGTATACACCGGTAAGTTCGACCTTTTTGCTACATTTATGAGGAAGATATAAACTGAGAGTAGTTTTATTTACTCAAGAAAGGCCTTTCTGTTCAATACACTGTCATACTTCTAGCTGTTATTTAAAACCCAATAAACAAATGCGAAATCTTCAGAAAATAAAAGGATAGAAGCTGAAAAAATTATATAATTAATCTAGAAAAATGTTAATGAATGATCGAAGCTTTTGAGAAAAGTTTACTATGAGCAAATTAAATTTAGTAAAATGATTATTTTCTCAGATACTTGACTTACTTGTTGTTGTTGTTTTTGTGTGCTAAGTTGGTGTAATGCATTCTAAATTGTTGCCAGGGACTTGGTGATAGGCACTAGCAGCTGCTATTTCCACTTTTTGCAAAAAATATGTTCCTGGCTAACACCCTTTTATACGCTTGTATATCCTTCGCAGTTGAAATTAGCTGTGTCAATGGCAAATAGTACTCTTCTTCTTTCACTTTCTATAGGCCACCATTTTTTTGTCTTGTTTTCCCTCCTGTTAAAAGTTTATAATACATAAAGGAATATGTGTTAGTTCAGGTAGTATAGTGCATACGGGATGGCCCTGGAAGAAAGAGTGGGAGGGGAAATCCGTAGTTAAATAGTTTGTGTAGGTTTTGCTACAGTATCTACTAGGTTTAGATCAAACCAAGTGGGAGGGATTGGAATGAAGTAATAGTGAGTGGGGGAGGCTGAGGCTACTATGTAATAATAGCCCAAGCAGGAAAGTGGTGACATTAATTCCTGGTTTAACTTGTTTTATTGCTTTAATTCAAGTTCCTTTAACAGGCTATACGGACTCCTCAATTCTATACCCACCCAGAGTTTAACATCTCCCGCCCGTACACCTTGATCACCGCTCCGGAATTCCCTCGGGTCAATCCCGGTGTCACGGAATTCTGCACCCCAGGAAATACGGCACCCCCCACATAAAATATCCAGGGATATTTTGTACCCTAGCGGGAAATATGGCATCCCCCTAGAATTCTTCTATATTGGAGCAGCCGCCCTGAAAGAAAAGCATTATGTGATAACTGAATAAGGTAGCTATTGATGCAGCAACATAATTATTCAGTATTTTTGTTTGTTTATGGCAACTTAGTAGATTTTAAAACAAAAATATGGATAAAGTATTCGGTACTTATACAGCTCAACATATGGACAGGCCAACTTTTTTAGAAAGGTCAGTTAGCTACAATTAAAATTATTTTGAGTAGCAAGGTGTAAAACAAATTTAATGAAACACCTTACTATTCCTTTTGCATGTAAGGGTATGGCTGACAGTGATATAACAACACACCAGAAGATAGAATGGGTCTTCTATGAGACAATACTACTGCATATTTTATAGTAAGTAGGTCATCATCAGTAAAGCAGATGTATTTTTGAAGGCATGAGGACTGACTGTCAATAATATGCCTTGAAAACATCTACCATAACACAAGTAGCTAATTTAGCTAGCTAATACTAACAGAAGGACACTGTGTATTTTTTGTGAGCAGGTTTGAGTATAATATTTTGACAATGAATTGAAGTTGGAATGTGAAAATTTTCTAAAATCCATATCTAAAGGTATGAATAGCCAGACTACTGTATATTGCTATAAGCACACACTAATAAAATATAAAGCTGTCAACTCTTTATTCTCAACATTGAGTTAATACAGTTTATTATTTTTCATCCTGTTCAGGACCCAGCGTCTCCTGACCAGGAATGACCATCTCAAGCCTACGAACAATACGTCAGCACATTATATTGTCATTCTCTTTTCTCATTATATTGTATTCTAGCCACCCTTTACCATACTATGAACTAATCATATTCATACATTTCCCATTGACTGTATCAACACCCTATTGTCATATAAGTGTAATGTAAACTGCATGTAATTTAAGTGATATCAATTGAGACCAATTTAACTTCACAGTCACCACTGCTTAAATCCTCCTGCAATCCGCAATAACTAGCGACGTAAGCATACTGTAGGGTAGCGCTCGTGTGCCGCAGACTCTGAGAAAGGAAGAGTTTCTCTCGCCGGTGTCACTCTGGTCCTTCGAACAACACTGTTCGGCTGTTTGACCATTTTGCGTCGCTCACAAAGCTCGCTGAACAGTTGCGCTCGAATAAGCGACTACACGGGTGGCAGACACTACTAGTCCGCCACATCGAATGGTCCTTCGAGCCAGATCATCTGGATACAGACTGCGCAGCCGAATTCCGACATCTACTACTGTGGACTTCCGACTTCGCCGTCATCCACGCCGAACTACTACCACGCGCCATAACTTTGGCCGACTCAGTGCGGATCTTGCGGAAATTCAAATTCCACCCTCAGACAAGATCTCCGCATTTCCCTGGCAGATTTCACCAAAATCTGATTTCACCTTTCTAAGCCAGCGGAAGTGTGGAGTTCGAGTTTCGCAGGGTTTTCAAATCCCACTGCCTTTTCCAAATGACTAACAGTCAAATCAATCATAAACGAAATATCCTCCATTAGTGACCCTAGATGAGTCTTCGCCACCTTGTATATTTCCTTGGCTTTTAGTAGAAATAACCCTACTTGCTTTAATGTCAAAGGAAAAGAATTGTGGAAATCACTTTGAACATTGGGATCAGAATCGCAATAATCTTCTATGGAGTCTTCTTGATTACTTCCTCCCTGTTCTTCAGGATTACTTCCTCCCTGTTCTTCAGGATTACTTCCTCCCTGTTCTTCAGGATCAGCATTGTAGCAAACACTTGATACATCTAGCACATCCCTATGAATCTGATATAAATGATGCCTGTAGGAATCAAATTTCTTATACGTGCGAGAACACCCGTCTATACCACAGCATATATGGAAACCAGCTTCATGAGCGTGATTAGCTCCAATATGGCGTACAACAGCCTTCATTCTCGCACCAGCAAACCACTCGCATAGCGGACAGAACCATACGTTAGAACTCGACATTTTTACATTCAAAATAGCAGTTTCAACAACATCACCGTGCCACACCCCACTATTAACATTAGCTATGTCCACCACCGACGAACCGCGACGTTGCGCGCGCTACGTGGGTCTTGGGACGACGCTCTCTACTCCAAGCCCATCCCCAGCCTCGTGGAGTATTGCATTTTCAGGTGTCTAGGCTCTGCGTGCGAGCGTGTCTCAGCTGTGGGTAGCGTATGTCTGGGACTCCCACCCTGCCTCCAGAAATTCCCAAGTCCAAATGACTGTTGATTGTCACCTAGATGTTTACTTGTTTTTTCTATGTCTACCCTTTTCCAATTATGTATGTTAATGATATTCACAACCACGGTCACCCACTAAGTTCTATGCCATAGTCATCCTTATTAATTAAGTCATTGGTGTAGTCATTGTAAAAGTTGAAGAAAGTTAACCTCTGCTGACTCTAGTGTATAACACGCATTAGAGAGTGCGCACCTTTTGGCTGTTCTACAAGGATGCAAGCGAAGCCAGCGGCTGCGTAGAGTTCTAGCCAGTGCCACAGCAAGTTGATATCCAGTTAACTGACTTCCTGGTCCTTCGTTGCATTGCACGATTGATCATCTGCTGGGGTTATTCCTCACCAACTTACAACTGGTCAGGGCCCCCACAGCGTATCTGAGCTCTGGTGTGTGTCAAGACTATGGATGCAGGTGGAAAAAAGATTCTGGTGGCCTGCGCAGGCAGAGCAAAAGTGCTTACTATTGATAATGAAGATGGAATTAGTAACCTCGCGCGGGAATTTTATGCCGCCTTTGGTGTCAGCGAGGCTGAAAGTCTAGTTACTTTCAAAGATATTGTCCGGACTTTGAGGATTTCATTGATATTGAGGGTGACTGTGAACTCTACCACAAGGAGAAGTTGAACGCAGTATTGACACCGTATTATGTAAGATATCAAGTTAGATAAGTGTAGAACTAGTCTAGTGGTGTGCTTGAGCACCAATGTAGAGGAAGCCTCCCTCAGAAAAATTACAGTATTATGATAAATTTTAACTTTTAAACTAAGTGTATATGGTAGAGGGAATGCATAGTAATTAGTTTCCCCAACTGTCTATCTTACAAAACAATAATAGCAGGCATGTCTAAGGAATTACAGCACAGGTTTGAAACTTACCCTAGATTAGGAAGACATGCTTACTGCTGTAGTACCTGGGAAAGTGGTATTAAAGCAGCTAATAATATTTATGTGTTAGTTAAACATCTACTTTTTGAGCTAAGCAGTAGATGTTATGCATATCACTTTCAGTTACACTTGTGCACTGGACATACCAACACAAGAGTTACACTAAGTTTCCTGCGTTTAGCTTCTTTTTTTCTTCTTATTTACTTCAGAGAATGTTAACACTGTTGTCCTATTCGCTCACCTTTTTTTTAATTCTCTTCCGTTCTTTTTAAACCTGTTGCGGTCTTACCTTGCCAATTCCACCTGCTTTATAGTTACAATTAATCGCCTTGTACCTTCCTTTTTGAAACCTACGCCACCTTCCCTCATCTATTACACCTCATCTATTACACCTGCTTTTTAGAATTAACCACTTTCTACTAAATGTAACGATACTTTACCCAAGACGTGGCGACGATACTTTACCCACCACGGGATGAAGAGGCTTTACTCAACACGTGATGACGACGCTTTAACCAACACGTGATGACAATGCTTTACCAAAAGCCATTTAAGCTCATTAATTATTCATGAATTACACCCACTGTCGGTCAATGTTGTCTATGTAGTTACTGATACACAAGCATATTATTATATAGAAGTATTTTACTTGAATAAGCTTCTATTTTTCTATTTCCATGATTACAAAAGTAGATTTTATGTATAGCAATTGACTGTTAATTTTAGCAAACAAATGCAAAATAATTTTCTAAACTCAATTTCTTAAGTAGTGGTAACTCTGTTTATCAATTTAAGCCATTATGACTATCTGAATTACAAGTAACTCTTGACAACCAACTCTCAGCTACAAACAGAAAGGCCAGTGTTTTTTAGTAATGTTAGCTAATAAATGAAATTATGTACTTACCTCATCTTCTCCTGAGTAGCGGTAGCTTCCTTAGTATTAATATTAAGGCATTCTGGCTACCAGCATTTTGCAGGAATTATCTCACAATGGAGAACAAGAGCACAAGTAAGACTTGCTTGCTGTAGTATCAGAAAAAATAGAGATCAAGCCTAAAAAGCTGTGTTTTAAAGGGGAAAAAGGCACCTGCGTGTGCATTTAAGGGCCATATGTACCATCCATATATATAATGTGTATCCGATTTTTAATTGTCAACAGTACCTCACTCGTTTGCTCGCTCGATAACTAGTGGTATGCTTGAGCACAAATATGGAGCGAGCCTGCCTAGTTAGGTTACGTAACTACAATAATAATAATGTATCTTACCTGAAGAAGCTTAGCTTCTACCAGTGGCTCTTGACAACTAACTAGTGGCACATAGCAGCCCCAGAAAACAGTGAAGTTTGAGATTATGTCTGGTAAAGGGTTTTCAATGCCATAATAACCAGTCACAGCAACTTTTAATATCATGAAGAAGAAAATACAATGTTTTCCAGGAATTATCACAATTTGGGCAGTAAAATGGCACCCATGTGCGCTTTTAAGTTATATGTGTACCATACATACTAGTGGTATGCTTGAGCACAAAAGGGCGAGCAAGCCTGCTATATTATAAGACTGGTATTATAGTAGTTAACCATTAATTTTAGTAAGCAAATATAGAGTTGCTTCTTACCTCAATTTCCAAATTAAGTAGCTAATGGTAGATTATGTAGCATCAATTTTTAAAGCCATTCTGATTGACTGAATACCAGTGTGGGTCTGCCCAGGAAGGAGAAAGACAGAGATGAGAAGACGAAGGGAGATAAAGAGAAGACAGAGAAGCACAGAGATGTGGGTGGAGCCTAGCCCTACCCACATGAACTCAGAACTTGTTTATGTTATGTTATTTTGTTCATGTAATTGTATCAGCCTTTCTCTACCAGCCCTTAGAGAGTTTTTGTAAGTCATGTGTTTGAGTGTCAATTAGTGGTGCGTGTGTGTGCCTGCTCTGCAGTGCGAACTAAACGCTGCAGAGCAGGAAGTATAGATCGTGTACGTCATTGTGGGTCATAATAGGTGGAGTTTCATGTTCGTATTTAAGTTAAGTTTTATGTCACGTGTATCAGTTCTTGCATGCCTTACTTTTATTAAAAGCTGAATCTTTGTCAGTTGGGCTGTGGGAACTCTGGTGGCAGCGGACCTGCGTTGTGAGAGCAGCGCAAGAAACCCAACCCCACAACCAGTTACTTGTGTCGACAAGCACTCAGCCACACACACACACACAAAAACAAAACAACAACAACAACAACAACAAAAAACAAAAAACAAGCCAAGAGTTGTTTTTTTTGTTGTTTGTTTTTAGTAATTTTAGCAAACAAAAACAGAATTAAACACTCACCTCAGTTTTTCCGAGTTGCGGTACATTTAATATTAAGGAATTCTGACTATCTGAATTACCCCTCGACAACCACTCCAACAAGCACTCAACAGACTTGAAAAGAAAGCATTTCAAGGGAACTTTTGTACGGTTTTGAGTATTGCCCTAAAATAAGGCTTGCTTGCCATTGTAGTACCAGAAAAAACTGGGGGCATGTTTGAGAAAAAGAGCCCGTGTGTGCGTTTACGTACAATTCATACCTATATATATCAAACGTAATATTCACTGGTTCACTCCTAATAATATTTAGCTCACTTGATAAAACTTTGATAGTGTTACACTTGATAGTATATCGCTTGCTTTACTCACTCGCCAATAATACACTTCTTGTATTTCAGTAACGATGACGGTTTGTATATTCATGAATAATTCATTAGCTTAAACTATTTGGTAGAGAGGCGTCATTGCTTGAGTGGGTAAAGTGTTGTCATATTTGGTTTTAGGCGATTAATTGTAACTGAAAAGCGAGTGAAATCAGCGTGGCTTAGGTTTCAATGCTGAGATAGTTTAGGAAAAAAGAGAGCAGGAGAGGGAAACTAATGTAACCTTAATAACCAAGTGGCAATAAATAACTTGTGCTACTGCATTCTAACTTTGCAACACGTCAAGTTCCACGTGTGGCGGGTACTAATTTAAAATACCACCTAAATGATGGTGCTAACTAGAATTAGTCTTGCGAGCCAGCTGCGAAAAGATTTTGGTCAAACTTACTATGCTAGCTATCTCATTCAGCATCGTAAGCACTTTTATACTTGGGAAGAATTTAATTTATTTTAGTTGTCGACTAATTAAAATTAATACGGTGTATAAAAGTATTCCCTAATAAAAACCTAAATACATCTTTTGTTTTCTTTTTCCTCAGCCAATTTAATCCCTCTTGTAATTTCTGTTTACTGTTTTGTTCATTTCCTTAGATTACTGGCTTCCAGAAAAGTTTATCTTCTCCTTTAAGTCCTAGGAACTCCATGGCCAGCTCTAGTGCTTTTACTCCTAGCCAAGTCATTAATGACAGTAATCATAAAAAACGGTCAGCTCCGAGTTACTTGGATGATGAAGCTGACAGCAATGATAATGGAGTTGAAGAAGATTGTGATGATGATGATGATGATGGTGGTGGAGATGGAAATTTGGGTGGCACTGATGACTATAGTAGTTTTCCTGCTACACTCAACAAAAAGGTAGGTGCAGTTACTTGTAAATACATGCATGTATGATTAACTATTGTTTCTATTGGTTTCCTCCAAGACTAAGGTGAACAAAACTGAATCGGACAAGTTTCCTTTGCCAGATCCTTTCCCCCTCCCAAAATATTATTCTCATGGTGTTGAAAGTGCTTTGTTGTCAAAAAGGATGACTAAGAAAGAAAAACAGCTATTCATATCTGAGATAGCTTCCTCTATGTTGAGGTATAAGCGCTATCCAGACAGGGAAGATTACACATGTGTGGCCCGTGCTATTATTAATGAATATCCATTTTTGAAGCCGAGCAGTGGGAATCCTTATGTAAAGTTTTAACATATACATTTCTAGAATGTATTTGATTTATCCTTCTATGATTGTAGGATGTTATAATTAGAAGTTTGATGAACCGGTTCAAGGAGTTCCGCAGAGAGAAACGAGTGAAATTGACACCTTCTACACCTAAAGGTATAGGTGAAAGGAACAATGCAAGTGTTGTAAACTTTCAATTGTTTTTTATAGCCACCTCAAATTTTCAGTCTGCAGAAGGGATAAAGCAGAAGTCTCCTGGGATTGTAATGATGCCGTCATATCCCAGTGTGGTGCCCGGAGAGGACAAAACCAGCTATGAGCGGCATACGAAGACATTACAGGTGAGAATGAGAGATCATTATCCTGTGATTATTATAATAGTACGCTTGTGTGTCAGTAACGACGACAACGGTGTTAGTATTCATGAATAATTCATAGTCTCAAACCAATTTGGTAAAGCATTATTATTGTGTGAATTGGTAAAGTGTCGTCACATTCAGTAGACCGTGATTAATTATTGTAATTAAAAAGCGGGTGGAATAGACAAGGGAAGGCAGCATAGGTTTTAAAATGGGAGGTGAAAGTAGAGGCAAGTAGGTGATTCATTGTAACTAAAAAGCGGGTGGAGACGAGTAAAGGTGGAGTAAGTTTAAAAAAGAAAGGCAAAAGTAAGAAAAAGAGTACAAAAGAGACTAGCGTTCTGAACAGTTGCGGTGAACAATGAGAGAATATCGTGACAAATGACGAGGTACGCGTGACAGAGTGACATTAGATTGAAAATTGTGACTGTCACGCTTCGGTACGGTTGGCAACTATGATACACAGACCGAGATCTCCAAAAGAGAATTCTCCAGGACAAACCCCTCCTCCAGGAAAGGCTCCTTATTTTTACCTAGACTAAAAGCACTTCGAAGGAGGTTCACGCTTAATTTGCTGGCCTGACAGCTAATATCACACCCACATGTTAGGGAAAAAGATCAAGACTGCGCCTATTATGAGCTTGAGTATGTTTCATGGTGTGATGGGTAGGTATTCCCGCTATTGCAACCACGCCCAGGCTTAGTCTCGCAAGCCAGACCCTTTACCAGATGCTACGCATAGCGTCTGGTAAAGGGTCTGGCTTACGAGACTAGCGCGCCCAGGCTGTAATATTATTTATCAAACTTTTCTCGTCTCTATAATGGTGGCAAAAATATTGTTCGAGTTGTTTTTTTTTGGCTCTATGTGTGAGTCTAGTAGTAGGCTATGGAACTGGTCCTCCGGCTGTGGAGTCTACGTGCTTAAATATGGTCCCTAGTAGCCCTGCGCCCCATATGTTTCAATCAGGGAACGGTTCCTACGATCTTACAGTCAATATTGTCAACACTACTGAAGGGTACTTCATTTTCCAGGGTGGAATGATTGTCACAGGTGAATATGTTTTATATCAATAGAAACTATAACAGAAGGTGTAACTCCTTGGGTTTATCCAGTGTGACAAAATTGAAAAAAGGATCCATCTTTTCGGGGTTTTCCAATAAGGATTAGGCTGTTTAGAATTACACATATAAGTTTGGCTGGTGGCAGTGTATAATCGGATATAGTGGGAGATTTTTTACCCACCATGTTCTCATAAGTTGACCTTTCATTTAGTACAAGTCAGATATGGATTACCAAATTAGAGGCTAATTAATTTTTTTTAAATTGTTTGTTATGTTTCTTCTGAACTTTCACAGGTGTAATTTCCTCCGGTGAATCAGAGCCTATTAGAGGGTATTTAGTTCAAGCAATAGACCCTTTTGGAGCCAGAATTGGTTCATATGGAGCTTCTACTGGACAGAAACATCTGGAATGCAGCACAGTTAGCTCAGCCATTTCTGATTCTGTAAGTTATCCTAGTTAAATAATTCTTGACTATGTATTATAAACATCTCATGACAATTTGGGATGGTTTTTATGCGGTGAAATTGAAACCTAACATTCTTACAGTTATTACTTATAAGGAAGTTGATTTTGAAAACATTGAATTAAACTTTTTTCAGTGATGTAGAGGTTTTTGATCAAAGCAATCACTACTTTAAATTTTACTCCAAAATTATAAAGTGGCTCCAGCTCTTTTCCACCCCCCCCCCCCCCTTTCCCCTCTCCTCCCTTCCTATGCTATTGCTTCGGAATCCTAATGCAGGCAGACAATGTTCTCCTCTCCCAATTATCTGAAAATCTTTTTGAATACAATGATTGATTGTACATGATTTGGATATTATTGATGAATGAAGGGATTAGATAATATGCAATTGTCCTGAGAACTGTATAGCCTGTATTGTTACAATAGTGTAAACCCCATACCGAACAAACGCAGACTGATGCAACCGACTTGTACCATGGCTCTAGGCTATTATAGGAAACACACGAAAACTAATTTTGATTGAACAATTTACTCATTTAACTGCGAATTGAGCTTTCTGATTGGACAGTTTGTACGTACCATGGTACAAGCGTAAAAATTAAATATAAGATGAACAAACAATAGATGAACTTTATATGTTATTCTGATTCAAAGTGAAATGATTCTAATCAAAACATATCAAATAAACCTTGTTAGTGAAATTTTAACGATTATTAATCTAAGTATGTATATCGTCCATTGTTGATAATTGGTTTTCCATTACAATTGGGTTGTTTATTTATGAAAAACAACACAGTATATTATAGACATATTTTATTAAGTTGTAAATGTAAGACGCTGGTTATATACTGCAGTGGCTGATGCAGTCAATGAAAAGTAGGGGGAGGGAGAAGGGGAGGATCCAGGGGAGCCAAGGGGGCCAGGGCCCCCCACACCCTCTAAACCAAATTTATTGATGTGAGCCTTAGGCCGTCGGCCCTTGGTTGTCCACGTCATAGTGTAACCTATACTTAATCATAACTTTATATCAACTCGTATTCAATTCCTAATTCATTATTCTATTGTGTTACAAAATATTTGTAATAATTCAACATAAAATTATTATCTATATAATTTACTTTAGGCTACTCTAGTCCACAGCAGTCCAAACACAGGCAGTGTGTCCTTCACATGGACAGCTCCTAATGATGCCGGCTTGGTGGACTTCAGGTTAGCATACTTGTCATGTTGTCAAGTTTGAATTGATTTTACAGCTCTTACAAATAATATAGTGAAAATTAATGAGGTTCAATTACTTTATTATAAGCATTAAGAGTGCAAACCCTCAGCACAAGTTTGTTTGCTCAATATTTTGATAACAAAGATACAACTGTTGAATATTCAAAAGTTCTTGAATTTTCAGCTAAAACAATGAATTTGTTCTATTTATGAATATATATCAATCTACCTGTGTACGTTACTTGCTATGGACAACTTCAGTCTTACAAATGAGGAAATCACTGATGTTGCTTTTCAGCTACTAATAAAGCCAATATGTGGTAACCACAGGAACATTTGGACTTTCTGATGTGCATGTTACATGAATCACTTAGGGCACATTTTTGAAGACCAAGCATACTTACAGTTGATAAAAGAACCACAACTCCAGCAAGATGAAAAGACGGATCAGCACAGGAATTGGGAGCAATAAAAAATTGTACAGTGCGCAAGTGATACTAATTGATAGGAGGTAAACAAATGAATGGGCTGGCGGTATAGCACTCAACATAATGTCTACCTTTTCTCTCATTTTTCTCAAAAATTAAGCTGATATTTTTAAGAAATGGAAAATTAAAGGGACTTAAATTTTCCTATTGCCTGAGTTCCTCATCTTGCAAGGCATAAAAGTCCCATATCTGCTGTTGACAGAACGAATCAAATGAATGAATGACAAAGATATTACTAACCCTTGTGAGCACACATGCTGAGGGTTAAAATAGTAATTAAGATGTCCCTATTTATTGAGAATCAAACTACTAGTTATCAGGTCTCAGTGAATTTGAGTTACGCATTGACATGATTCAGTGTGAATCGGAGTAATATGATACTTTATGACATTATGCAGTTACGGGTTTTACTGTTCATAATCCAGATTTGCTGACAGTTATTAGCTAGCCTTACAAAGTTAATAATTTTATCAATTAGCTATGGAAGTACGATGTACTTAATTTCTATACACAGAGCAAAAAATCAACACTTTCACTTTGGAGAATCCCTAGTCCCTCAACAATATAGCTAACTGAGCTGAAGTCATAGCTAATAATTCTTGCCGTATAACTCAAGCCAGAGAATATCAAGAATTTAGTGAAACTTACTAAATATTACTTGAGGAATGATTTTCTTTGTATATGTGCAGGTACACTATTGTCAGGAATAGAACCACATACTTTGGTCCACTAAGTGCAAGTGTAAGTCATGTCTCTAATACACGTTGCTGTTTAATCTGTGACACTAGCTAGCAACTTTGAGATCAATTGAAAAGTAACCAATAGTTCTGGACCAAATTTTGTTTGTTGAGACAAAGTTCTCTTTTTTTTTCCCCTATTGTACAGAAGTTTAAGTTCATCTATATACAACGAAACTTCACATTTCAATAATAAGTGATGTACAATTTTTTTAAAATATAAACTGTAACCCAGGGGAACTCCAACTTCACACTCAAGGACTTGGCACTTTCACAGCAATTTTGTAAACTAAGTTACAGTAAGCTTACAACATTGTTAGATTTTGTGCTTGTGGGGTCAATGAGCAGTCACATGACTAAAGCGAACAAAGCAGAGAATTTTTAAAGTATTTTTATCCATTTTCCCCTTGAAACAATTTCTTTATACATACTTTAATGCACCATAAAATTCCAGCAAAGCTATTAAGTATCAGGATAAGTGTATACTGCCCATGTTAAATAACTAAATTATCTTGATGAAGTAGGAAATTCTTCTATGTTATGTGATTTATTTAATACGGTAATAATTGTTTTAATTTAATATAGGCATCAGATGGAATAATTCCAACTACTACAATGCAGGTAAGAACTGTTCATTTCCAATAAACATTTATAGCTCAAGTGTTGTTTATTTGATAGGTTTCAGATACTGTTCCTATACCAATGCATTGGTAGGAATAGGAAATTTTGTACTAAATTAATTTTATAATTACTGTAGATGTGGGGTTTTAAGCACCCTAGTTTATATGCCAATAAGCACTAACAAATGTGCACTTAACAGTGAGTGGGTCCACCTAAAACAGGAACTGAGTGCCTTATCAGCAGTTGAAGAGACACACGGAACACTTAATATAAAATGGGAAGAAAACAAGTGCTTAAGCACTTAACAACCCGTGTCTATGGTAGCTCATAGAGATAGCGTACACAAGATTTTACTCTTCATTTAAATTTCACTAAATACGATCTTTGTTTTGTTTTGTTGTTGTTTTTGCGTAATATGTAGATTACAAGCAGCAGTACTACTATCAAAGGCTTTGTTCCAACCAGTGGAGCTCTGGAAACTACAAATTGTTTCAATGCTTATTCTTTTGTTTATGTAATAACAGCTCTTCTTATTCAAATAAGCACACAGTATTGATTTTGTGTGTATTTAAGTGTGTGCTAATGCGACTGAAACTATACATTTATGTAAAATATTTGGCTGTTAAAAAAAGAAGTTTATAGAATTATATTTAGTGAGCCATGCTATCTTTATAATACTATTTCAAGCAATTGCTACAATGCATTTATCTTCCATTTCTGTTGTTGTTGTTGTTGTTTTTTGATACATTGCTTAGTCAGTGTTAGAGAAACTGAGAAGCTACTATTAAATTCTCTTACAGGGCAACAAGTAGCCAGCAGCTTTTATACTAATTCCTCAGCCTGCCTAGGATTCAGATATTACTGGACAAATAGAATGATTTAATGCACTCTACAACTAATGCAATAGATATTAAATGACATTTTTGTGGTGGAAACCACAGCGATTAGAATAATGCAATGTCGAATTGGAAGCGAAAGAGATGATGAAGATAAAGCTAAGATAATTAATAATGAGGAAAATTTCATAAGTAGCACAATGTCTTTAGACATGACATTGGATGTATGACTCCACCACAATTCTGTTTCTTCCTTCCCAGGGTTTGGTGGGTTTTTTGTTAGATCTTGAATTGTGAACACCTACCAACAATCGAGTTGTCAGACAGGGGGTGGGGGGGGGGGGTAGTATTTATGGTATTGGTATATGTGAGTGTAGGAACATTTAGCTTTTTGATCATCTACGTAATGGTATTAGCTACAAGTCAAAAATCAGTAGCTGATAATTAGACAATTAAAAATGATAAGAGGTTTATGCCCCGAAGGTCATAACTGTATTACAAAACAAATAAAGCACCATAGCTGGAACCCTTAAGTGCTACCATACACTAGCTAGCTAGCTATCAACAAAACCAATTCTGAACTATATAAAAAAATAAATTTTTGGCCTACAGGTATCAATATGGCTCAAAGCAATGAAAAACGGTAATTGTAGCTAGCTAAGTGTTGTCTAAAACTTTTCAGCACAAGGCAAGAATTACCACGGGCGGGGAAAAAAAAAGAAATTATTTGCTCACGTGATTTCGACGTGCCTGTAGGGGGCGTTACCTACAAAGCCTGATCTACGCGTAGCTGTTTTGCACCTCGTCTCCAAATCTGACAAAGAAATAGAAATTAATGTTAATTACATATAAACTCAAAGCTGAGGCATGAAGCTGAAGCATAGTATAATAATATCCACATTCACAGAAGTGACTTGAGTGTTGCATTACTTAATTATTTACACCAAAACACCACGGTTCATCAATGAGTGGCATTGAGGCATTTACATTATCCTCCTGTTTACCCCAAATCAACTACTATTATAAGAGTTTGTGAATAGCTGAAAAAACCTCTCAATACCATGTTACAAATACCCAAAACGATTTCATAACAGATAGTTAAATTTACAAAACTTGAAATTCCTGCCTTGCTTTCTTCCATTCTGCTAGTGAATTATGTTGTGTATATCCTGAAGGCTCTATTTCACTTGCTGATCAGAGTGTACTAGTGCCAAAGAAAAGAGTGGAACCATGTATAATACATTTAGCTAAATAATGACTTATATGAAGTTATAATTGAATTTCTTTTAATTTTAATAATCATTTCAAAGGTATCTAATAGCAATACAAATGTTCTAAAATACCATAATCAATTGGATGGGGAAAAAATTATAAGCCGATATTTACACAAATAATGTGACAGATGCATCATGTAAACTATCCATAGTCATGCCTAGCTCATTAAAATATCTAAATAAATATTGATGATTAGCTTACACTGTGGTACTCCTGCTACATGATTGAATATTATTGTGTGTGTATTAAATGATATTCCTAGCTCCAGCACTTGCTCCTCCTTTGTTTATTACTTGTAGCTATCACTGGAATTAGCTCGCTTACTTTTGTTTACTGAAGCTTATGACACGTATTTATTCTATTCTGGACAAGTACGCTGACTTCGCATGCGCCTTAGGAACCCAGTAGCTTTATAATCTACGTATGCGGTTAAGTTTCATAAGGACGACAAAATGTTACGTGCTTTTGTATTCGCTTTCTATTTCAATCTAGTGCTAGGTTATAGCTCTGGTCCACCGGCTGAGGAATCTACATGCCTACTCATGAGACCTTCTATTGGTGCTCCTCATTTGTTTTCACCAGGCAATGGGTCATATGACCTCGTGTTGAGCGGGGTAGAAAATGTCACGGATGGATACTTCGACCTCGAAGCGTCAGGTGTATACACCGGTGAGTTCGAACTTTTTGCTACATTTATGAGGAAGATATAAACTGAGAGTAGTTTTATTTACTCAAGAAAGGCCTTTCTGTTCAATACACTGTCATACTTCTAGCTGTTAACAAATGAGAAATCTTCAGAAAATAAAAGGATAGAAGCTGAAAAAATTATATAATTAATCTAGAAAAATGTTAATGAATGATCGAAGCTTTTGAGAAAAGTTTAGTTTAGTAATATGATTATTTTCTCACATACTTGAGTAATCTGGTTTGACCAGTTTGGTAGCATAATGCATAAAAATACTGTCGTGTTTAACTTGTGTTACGTTATTGGCATAGTCAAAATGTTGGCGAATAAAAATGTATGAGGAAGAAGCAGAATAAACTTCATTTAAAGCTATTTTGTTTACGAACTGTTTACTATTTAGAATATGTAATTTGTAGCAGCAAGCTATACTATCTTAAATAATATTTATATCATTTTTATAACAATATCACACTAAATCCTTAGGTGAAGTTTACACTAATTGCAGATGTTTTAACTTTTATCATATATTAGTTTATGAGAAATACATTTAGATTGAAACATAGAGGCGCATTTATAATTCAAGCTATTCTCTATACATAAAATCTGTGGCCTCATTTACCACATTCTGAACTCCTTCTGGAGGTCTACGTATAAAAAGGACAATCCCCAGCATGCCCTTTGACATCTACCTCCTTCTATTCAAACTAAAAATGTAACCACACAATGGAGGGTTCTGATACGCCGTATTTTCCTGTGCAGTTTAATCCTGTTTAAGTGCTTGTGGCTTATTCCTTACTTACGTGACGTTGTTATTGTTTTTGTGTGCTAAGTTGCTGTAGGGACTTGGTGATAGGCACTAGCAGCTGCCATTTCCACTTTTTGCAAAAATTATGTTCCTGGCTAACACCCTTTTATATATGCTTGTATATCTATCGCAGTTGAATTTAGCTGTGTCAATGGCAAATAGTACTCTTCTTCTTTCACTTTCTATAGGCCACCGTTTTTTTGTCTTGTTTTCCCTCCTGTTAGAAGTTTATAATACATAAAGGAATATGTGTTAGTTCAGGTAGTATAGTGCATAATACGTATTGAATTTTTCACTGCCAGGAACATAACAGTTGTATAGAGTCTATAATTGTTTACTAAACTATGGATCTTGTCATTTTTTATACAGACCACATATGGTATTGACTTGAGAGTTCGACAGACTTTTGGCCTTAACAGTCTATAGTTCACCAATTTATGAATTCCAATACTAGACATGCATTTCTTGTGCAGCTGCAGTCAGCAAATTATAAACTGAAAGTTAAACACATCCTTGTGCTAACTATACCAGTTAGAAAATATATACACTTACTGTTGTGAGGTGACTGTTATAATATAAGCATTTTATATATAAATTCTTCACATAAACTATTCCTGAAGGAGTTGAAAATGAACAAGTAACTTAAAAAACCTGGGACTACATTTAGCTAATATTTTGCATCTGACATTCACTTTTTAACAAATACCTTATCAGTATACATACACCTATTGTAACCTTCTATTCAATCAGCTGGACACATTAGTTTATTCAAACAGCATTTAAATGTGTATGTTTTAATTATATTAATGAATTTGAATAAATGTGACCCTTTCAGTACAGCATGTAGAGGATTAAATTAAGAGCAACTATATTCAGTCCTTTACTACCATCAATGCTATCATTTTAGCTATTACTCTCCTGCTACAAAAGCAACTAGTATAATTTTCAGAGCAACTGGTAATTCACATTTCCTGATCATAATACATTTAGCAGGCAGAGTAATAAAATAAAGTAATTCAGAAATCTTTTACTGAAAATTAACATTTTATCCCAAAAAAAAATTAAAGTACAGCAGGTAAGGTATAATAGAAATTTCTGATTCAGGCACAATTTCTTCTAGTGATGGAGAAGATATCAAAGGATTCTTAGTTCAAGCAGTCAATCCTGCAGGTGACAGAATTGGTTCATTTGGAACTTCTACTGGACAGAGACATCTACAATGTAGTGGAGTCAACTCAGCCATCGCTGATTCAGTAAGAGTTCATAATTATCTTAATACCCAAATACACAGATTTATTATTCTTACAAAAGTCAATAAGATTAAATAAAAAACATACACATTCTTAGCTTAAGATTAGGTTAGTGTTCAAGTGATAATAACAAATTATTTAAAACTTTTTTACAAATATAACATAATTTATATAATATGAGTATAGGTGAAGCATCTGGGCTCACAACTGCATTTTTTTGTATTTTTTCAGTATTTGGAATATTCACACTTGTTCAGTTATTTTTGTAAAACCTATTAAACATAATTTGGTGATATCTCAGAGTGAGTACTCCCATATGCCTGGATGATTAGTGCTTGTTAGGGTAGGGCTTGTGAGAAATGAAAAAGATAGAAGAAATTGAAGCCATGTGAAGGGAAATTAATTATTCTAATAATGATATTGTATAACAGTAAACTGCTTCAAGTTTTTGTTCTACTTTCTATTACTGGCAACTGTACTTCTATATTGCGATATCTGTGTGAAATCATTAAGGTATACTTGAATGTATAATCTGAAGTTTCTTTACTTTCTTTTAATGAAGCTGGTGAATAGTTCTATCCTATGATCATAAGATTACATATTTCACACGTCCGTTCGGTCAACTATGTACCATTTATACAATCATATGAATGTTTGCTGTTTAGCATTTGAGATTATCTAATACCTTCAATGTTTACTGTGCTGTTTACAATAAACACATCTATTGCTAGAGGAAAACAATACAATAATGCGAGAAATTTGTATAAGGTAAACTCAAGTGAAATTGTCACTGCATGGTACAATTATTAATACCAAAGCTATCTATGCTATGAAATACTATATTAAAAGACAATATATTTCTGCAATTGAGACATGTTTAAGTTGCAGTATACTTGTGTCAAAGAAATCCCCCAACTCTGAATCCACTATAATTATTCACAACTTTCTCTTTGAAATTCTATGGGGATAGTGCAGTGGGGATGTTGTGATAGATTGCTATGATCAATCAGATCATTATTACAGTTTTCCACTGCTGCAGAACTCTAAAATAATACCTCAGAGCACCTGCGCGAGAGGGTTATTGTAGTCATCCTGTCTATTTGTCTGTCTGTCTGTCTGTCACGCTCTGATTTTGGAGATTACTGACAATAACCCTTGATTTAGGTATGAACTTACTCAGAACGACAATTTAAGACCTTTTATAGTGATACTTTTTAATTTTGGGCTGATTTTTGAGAAAACGCGAAGCTTCAGCTAAAATATGATTGCCAATGGTATTAAACTGTATGAACATTTATTTAATGCATGAATAGTTCTATTAAAGAAGTGATAGGAGATTTCTGATTTTACCATTGCTCCTATATTTGCTGTAGTAATATAAGCAAATTTGAGTTACCGAAAAATATATAAAAACATCTTTGCATTGCTTACTTCAATTTCATAGCATGCATTTGTTTATTGAAATATTTATCATAATGACCATTACCTCAGGCTACTCTGGTCCACAGCAATTCAAACTCAGGTGAAGTGTCCTTCACATGGACAGCTCCTGATGATGCAGGCTTGGTGGATTTCAGGTTAGCAAACTTCTTCAGACATTGTCAGGACATTCAATAATTTGATTTTGACCTATATTCTAACAATTATTACAACCAGTGTACCCCACCACTGCACAATGGAACTTGATGTATTGTAAATTAAGAATACAGTAGCATAAGCTTTGTACATTATTGTAAACTTCTACCACTTGGTTGAGGCACTTTAGTTTCCCTCTACAGATCTCTTTCTACCTGAACGATATCTCATTTTTCTTATCGTCATACTTTCCTTTTCTAAGTCATGGATTCCCTCCTCTTCTGTCTATCAATCCTCTTCTGAGTCTCTGCGTTCTTTAGGCTCTGTGAAACTTTTTCCTTCCCTTTTGAAACATTCACCTTCCTGTTTGAAACATATGCGACCTTTCCTCGCCGGTTTCACTTGCTTTTTAGCTACAATTAATCACTTTGTATGGGATGTGATACAATTGTTCATGAATTAAACTGAATGATGCTGTATTAAATCAAATGAATAAGCAATATCTGGGATTTTAAGTGCTCATTAGTTTGCTGCTCATGTACTATGCTAGGAATAGTTAATCAGTGAGCAAGAAGTGTCCATTGAAGACATCGTAAATTAACCACCTATGCTTCGACTATTTTATATTTGAAAATGAATACTTTTAGCCTTGTGTAAATTACTTTACAAATTTCAAAATAATTTTAAGTAATACATTATACTCGATTCCAGGAAATCAACAGATTCACTCTAGATAGTCCATCAACCATAAAAGAGCTTATGTTATATGATTTCTTATCAGTTATTTAGCTAATTATGGCTGGATTATGATTTGTTTAAATATTTGATTGTATTTTACTGGAGGGA
>WLWD01003107.1_pt1 | contig 24106 bp, 16 predicted proteins | sample 6712731 | NCBI WGS metagenome assembly WLWD01 (sample SAMN12718690, study PRJNA576275) | sponge metagenome | isolation source: marine sponge | host: Mycale hentscheli | place: New Zealand: South Island, Marlborough, Capsize Point | collected 2014-11-01 | reverse complement strand
ATCTCTTGCTCTATTCTCTTCTTGACCTCAGTGTGCATGCTCATTACCTCATTGTCAGAACAGTCACTCACAAATCTCTCTGTGTAGTCTGTGATACTCTGGACCTCTACACGAGCTAGAGACAAGTTCTTCTCCTGTACTGTGAGCTTGTCTATCTTCTCTTGAACTGTCTTGGCAGATTCCTGGAGTAGTTGTTGCTTGCGTTCTTCTAGGATGAGATGAAGTTGATTGAAGGAGGTGTTGATGGTGTCAGCTACAGAGTTCCCCTGGGCCTCTACCTCCTGCTTGGTATCCGAAATCACTTCAATTCCTTTCAATAAACTTGAACTGATTTCTTTTAGAACCGATACCTTGTGTCGAAGACTTTCTTTCGTTTCAGGAGCTGAGATTTGGCTGAATTCAAAGTTGTGGTCTCTGTGGACTTTGACTGTGCAGTCGCGACAGATGAGAGAGTTGCAATCAAAGCAGTAGATGACAAGTGGCTCCTTGTGAGTGAGACACTTCTTAGTGGGTGGCTCCTTCGCTTCTATCTCTCTAGCTCGACCTTGCTTTAGATTTTCTAAAGAATCTACCTCATGAGAACTGAAGGCTTTGAGTTTCTTGTGTTGCTTGACACATTCTTTGCAGATGAAAGTGACACATTGGCGACAGAATGCTTCAGCTTTGGCTCCAGAGTCTGAGCACCCTTCACACTTTACCTCTACCTTGCCGTGAACTCGCTCTAGAGCGTAGTAGTTGGATTTGTAGCGGTTGACAAAGAAAGCTGTCTTGAGTTCCTCCACACCTCCCTCAGGGAGAATGGTGTCCTTGCGACACTCTGGACAAGAGAAGGGTTTGTTGGAGGGTGTCCTGAGGGCCAGTTTGAGGATACACTCTTTGCAGTAATAGTGGAGGCAAGGGAGGACCTTGGGCTCTGTGTAGTGCTCCTGGCAGACTGCACAAGTGATCTCCTTCTCCATCTGTTCTAAAGTCTTTCCTTCAGCCATGTCTTTCACACTTTGTCATCTAACTCAGATAAGTTCTGGTCATGTGATACTTTAACAATATTCATGAGACATAACCACTGACCATTTCATAGCCTGTTACTAAATAAGGTATGTGTATGTGTGCGGCATTAGCAGGCTCCAGTGAGGGGTGGTGGTGTTTATTTAAACTAAGTTATGCACAACCACATCCACTCAATAGACACAACCACACCCACTCAATAGACACAACCACACCCACTTAAAGCCACACCACTTCGTAATAATGAAGTTGCAACAAAATAACAAATATTATCATGCTGGTAGTAAAAAATAGAAATTATATATGTGACAGGCTCTGGGAAAAGGTACAGCTTGGGGGAGAAAAAAATAAAGGTCAAGCTATTTTTTTTTAATATATTTAATTTGAGAAAACGCGTCTCAAACATTTACTTCCTGTTTTCGGCTTCTTACTGAGTGTCTTTGAGGCGCTGGTAGGATCACTTGCAGACTGAATCCGGCGTTCAAATTTTGTCCAAAGGTGGGGGAAAAGATAAAAATTAGAATAAGGTAAAAAAAAAAAAAAAAAAAAAAATTTCCAATAGTTAGACCTTATCTCGCATTATAGCTTGTACTACAAAAAAATGTAAGCGCGAAGTTGTACCTTTCCCCAGAGCCTGTCACATATAAGCTTGCTTTCTCTGTTCTACTGGATGTTTCTGTATTAATGTTTTACACATTCCAGAAGTACATGAACATACATATTGGCATATTCATATGTATATTACTCCAAATAAATTATCTTTTTGGTCCTTGTAATAGCTAGCTAGTGTATAGTAACGCTGAATTCACACCTGTAGTGCTTTATTTAATTTTACCAGTAACAACTCTGTACCAACTTAACTGACCATCATAATACAATTACAACAAAGAATTGAATGCATCACAGTGACATTGAATGCATCACAGTGGTGTAGGAAGATGTTTCGGTAAGGGGGGCTCTATATAGGCTTGTTTTTGTGGTTAAAAATTGTTCATGAGAGAAATAACCCCATGTGATAGTGCCCCAAAATTATGGGTGGCTCCAGCCCCCTCCTCCCCCCCTTCATACGCCACTGCATCCTAATGGTATCGTTATATTGGAGATAATAGCCATAATAGTGAAAGCTCATTATGTCCTGAGGGGCAGATATTGTCCCCCACTGGCATATCCGTAACTGTGGTAAAAAATATTCTGGTCTGTTTGCCACCACACCTCACACAGCAATGCGGAAAATGAAATATGGAGGAGTGATGGTAAGCCTCCCTATCACCCAATGGGGAAGACGAACAGCTATCCTAGGCAAGGTCATTCCAACCAGGACAGATAGAGATGCCTGGATCAATTTGTCAATGTACATAGGAGTCATTTGCTGAGCTAACCTGGGAAAGCCACTGCCTGTGGGGTCACCTGGCAGAGCCCAGAATCACTCTACCAATGGATGATGGAAGAACTATGAACCATCACAGCGTCATATTCCTCAATGGAGGATGCTGATTTTCACCTCAACAAAAGCCTATCTTCACCCAAGCTATTGTAGATGCTTTGAGCATTACAACATAATATCTACACCTCCACCAGTCAGGTAGCTGCACCATGCCATCATAGCTACATGTACCCATCACTGGCCCCAGCATAACATGGGGCCACATTGTTGTTTACACGTCATGAGCCACACAGGCCTAAAGAATAATTACAGCCATATACTCCTCATCCCAGAAAACACAAATAACTATATGTCAAAAGCCACATGCTCCATTGGAGTAGCTGCCATTAACCCTTTCACCGTCAATAGTGCCATATGGCGCTTTTACCAATAAAAAAATTCAACCATTCGTGATCCGATCCTAAATTTGGTCTCAATGTACGTAGAATGAAAAGCTTTAACAACGCTCTAAATAGGCGAATTTTGTGTTGTCGGTAACTATGGGGAAAAGGGAAAAGTAAATTTGAATTTTTAAATTGACTGCACGCGTTGACCGCAGAAGAGAGAATGGATGCCGACGAAGTTATTCAGTGCTTATTCGACTATGATTTTGGTCTTTTTGAGAATGAAACTAGCGATGGGGAGGGTGAAGGAATATTTGCTTATGCTGGGCAGCAGCATTTGGACATAGTTGAGTTAGCAACTCTGAGTAGCGGAGTGGAAGTTCAGCCTAGTAGCACTACTAGAGCCAACTTAGATGTTTCAGGTAAATGTAGAATAGTAAAATAAATGTAGTAGCTATATAAAATATAGTCAAACAATACTTGTTATAGTAAGTAACATGCAAAATAGCTGGTTGCAAGTCAATATAATAACCAATTAAAAAAAAAATTAAAAAAATTATATATATATATAGAGAGAGAGAGCGAGAATGCACATGAGTAAATTGAACAGGAATCTTATTGTAACTTTACAGACTATGAGTCAATTGACATGAATGGTCAAGCAAGTCAAGGGAGTTTCCATCTTCCATCATCCAGGAAGACTTCAGTCCTTCATCTACTATGGATGTCACGTCTCAAGGGTCTGGAGCAGAATCAGACATTTCTCAACAGTGTGTTAGTGGAAGTAGGTGGCATGTACAAGGAGGGAGAAGGAGAGGTAGGCAAGTAACAGTAAGAGCAAGGCCTAGCAGGGGAGGAAGAGGAATAAGTGGAAGCAGAATCAGACATTTCTCAACAGTGTGTTAGTGGAAGTAGGTGGCATGTACAAGGAGGGAGAAGGAGAGGTAGGCAAGTAACAGTAAGAGCAAGGCCTAGCAGGGGAGGAAGAGGAATAAGTGGAAGGAGGCGTGTTAGTACAAGGCTTAGTAGTAGAAAGGGGCGTGGAAGAACAATCAATTCAGGCAGCAGTAGTAGCAGTACTACTTGAGCTAGCAAAACAGCTCATTGGTAGCTTCTCTACAAGATGTCATAGTGCTGGTCGTCCACGATCTGTTGAGCATCTTCAGCTAATAGACTGAAGGTAAATTTAGGTCACTGGCCTAAACATGCGGATAGAAGGGGGAATTGTGCTGTAAGTTCAGCTATCATAAGAATAAATATAAAAAGCTTACTGCTGTTGGGAATCGCCATGAGTCTCGTGTTCAATGTGAGTACTGCAAAGTACATTTATGTGTATCATTTGAAAGAAACTGTTAAAAAAAAACAAACATCCTTGTAGACTTTACTTCATGAAACTAACAGCCCATATTTTTGAATATATATTTTATAATGACTAATGTACAATATTTGATAGTTTATGCACAATTTTCAGTTATTCATTTCTTGTACTTCATAGTTATTCATGCTCTATATTTTATAAACACATATCATCTCACATTCACATCAACATTACTGATTACTGGTCTATTATAGAAATAATAAACTGTTTGAAGAATAATGATTAGAAAGATAGGTCTAATACAATTTTTATATAAGAATTATTTAAATATATTCATGAAATTGAGCACAGGCTAAATATGAAACCTTAGTTGATTAGTTTTGTCCCATGAAGTAGCCGTACAGTAAAATAATCCATGGACTGGCTTGAACCAGTCTAGAGTTCACAATAACATTATTCATTGCCGTGGTTTACAAGATAATTATATTCATGTTATGGTTTACAAGTAGTAATTACCACACATTGGTTGCTAGGCAACATTGAACATTTTTTCTGTAATGCATATTTTCAATTTTTTTCTGTGGTTGCTATGGACCATTTAAAAGTCCTATTTTTTTCCCAAAATGTCTAAATAAATCTGACGGTGAAAGGATTAATTATATATATACATTTGCGTGAGTATTATATTACCATAGATTCGGGTTGTCAAGCATCCCTGCTTATAACTCCAACTGGCAAAGGAAATGGGTGCTATAAAAAAAAAGGGCGCTTAATAGCAAGTGGTAACTTAAAAACTAGGGCTAAGTGCCAATCAGCAGTAGACAGAACGCATGAAGAGCTGAATAAAAAGTGCTAATATGGAAAGAATACAGGCGCTACAATATAATTATACATATACATGTTCTGCCTTCTTTTAGCATGCTGCTAAAATTACTACAAGGAAGGATTTAATGCTAAAGCCAAAACTTTCAATATAGAAACACAGTTCTCAATACAAAACTTTTGGGCCGTATATTCCTCCTATCACATTGTGAGAAAGAATTATCTGATGTTTAATGCCTGAAGGCCGCATTGATTCTTACCTCTTGACCACAACTAATGCCTGCTGGATTCCAATACACATTTGGAATATAAAGATTCTGCCAGCATCCATTCTTAATGAATTCTAATGCTGTGCCTGCAATAAGTACTATGTAAGTCGGTTTAATTTTTAATTATAAAATTTGCTAAAGCATAAATAACACCTAAGAAAATATTAAAAACAATAAACTCTACCACAAAAATCTGTAATAAATACGAAATTATTAATATCCACAGTAATCCCACAAGGACTGAATTCATCATCACCACACAAACCAAATGAAGTGACATAATCTCCTGCTGTAGTAAACACTGACACATTATGACTTTTAGCATTTATGATATATACAAACTGACTAGACACACAAATACTACGAGGATCCTTCAAAATCTTCAAGCCATTATTATGACAGCCAAAGGAGCACAAAAGGGCACCATTTTTATTGAAGACTCTAATCAAGCAGTTGCTACTATCAGTGGCATAGATGTTGCTATGGATGTCTGTGGATATCCTGAATAATGTCCCACTTTCTTTATGTACAATACGTCTCAAGTACTTGAAGTCTCTTCTGTCATACACCATGATAGTACCTTCATTGTGACGCTCACACACTAGTACTTCATCTTCTAATACTGCCACTCCCCAATGTCCTGGACCTTTCACCTGCTCCACCTCATATACCTGAACATTATCACCATTCTTATCACATCTCATTATCTTATTAGTGTCTAGACAAGTACAATAAATGTTGTCTTCTTCATCTGTTGCTAAACTACATGGTTTACTCAATCTAGATGCTGACCTCTTCACTAGTTTTGTTTTAGTGCCACTCTTGTGGAGCTTCACCATATCTTCATGTAATTCAGCAACAACTAATTCTCCAGTGGAATTATTAGCAATGTCAGAAGGAAATCTCAGTCCTCTCCACACTCTGACCTGTTCGCCGAGTTGTGTAGGATGGATAGAGACAGACACAGGGAAGGGACTACCTGCTACTTGCTGTCCATCTACTGACACAGTTAGTTCATGACGTCCGCGCACAGTGGGTGTGTACTGGATACGATATTCTCCAGGTCCTGATGGCTCTACCTCACATTCTACAACTGATTCCTCACACAGAGACTTCAATTGACCAGTTACTGTACATGCACTACGTCTGGTTATCTTGTTGTTAGCTAGCCGTGTTAATACAGTTAGGCTAGTTATCTCATTCACTAAAGCTGACTGTGCCCCCTCTCCCCTCACTGCACACTGTGCTGGGTCTATAGCTAGCCTAGTGATCTTGGCCTTGTCCTGACAGAGCTGCTGTAGAGCCTCTACACACCCCACCTCTACCCCCATGTCTGCCTCCTCTACTGGCTCTGTGTTCCTCCGTGACTGGCTCTGTTCTTCTATCTCTTGCTCTATTCTCTTCTTGATCTCAGTGTGAATGCTCATTACCTCATTGTCAGAACAGTTACTCACAAATCTCTCTGTGTAGTCTGTGATACTCTGGACATCTGCATGAGCTAGAGACAAGTTCTTCTCCTGTACTGTGAGCTTGTCTATCTTCTCTTGAACTATGTTGGCAGATTCCTGGAGTAGTTGTTGCTTGCATTCTTCTAGGATGAGCTGAAGTTGATTGAAGGAGGTGTTGATGGTGTCGGCTACAGAGTTTCCCTGGGCCTCTACCTCCTGCTTGGTATCTGAAATCTCTTCAATTCCTTTCAATAAACTTGAACTGATTTCTTTTAGAACTGATACCTTGTGTCGAAGATTTTCTTTCGTTTCTGGAGCTGATATTTGGCTGAATTCAAAGTTGTGGTCTCTGTGGACCTTGACTGTGCAGTCGCGACAGATGAGAAAGTTACAATCAAAGCAGTAGATGACAAGTGGCTCCTTGTGAGTGAGACACTTCTCAGTGGGAGGCTCTTTCGCTGCTATCTCTCTAGCTCGACCTTGTTTTAGATCTTGTAAAGAATCTACCTCATGAGAACTGAAGGCTTTGAGTTTCTTGTGTTGCTTGACACATTCTTTGCAGATGAAAGCAACACATTGGCGACAGAATGCTTCAGCTTTGGCTCCAGATTCTGAGCACCCTTCACACTTTACCTCTACCTTGCCGTGGACTCGCTCTAGAGCGTAGTAGTTGGATTTGTAGCGGTTGACAAAGAAAGCTGTCTTGAGTTCCTCCACACCTCCCTCAGGGAGAATGGTGTCCTTGCGACACTCTGGACAAGAGAAGGGTTTGTTGGAGGCTGTCCTGAGGGCCAGTTTGAGGACACACTCTTTGCAGTAGTAGTGGAGGCACGGGAGGACCTTAGGCTCTGTGTAGTGCTCCTGGCAGACAGCACAAGTGATCTCCTTCTCCATCTGTTCTAAAGTCTTACCCTCAGCCTCAGCCATGTTGAGTACTAATAACACTTTGTCATCAAACTCGGATAGTTATGGTCAGGTGATACACCGCCGTGCTCGCAAACGACCGCGAACTTAGCTTGCGCGGGTAATTCAGAGCTTCCCGCCCACCAATTGATAAAACTAACCGAGGCCCCGTCCCAGCTATAAGTTGTAAAGAGCGCAGTTGTTTGATATTGTATTTCTTGGCTTACTTCAGTATTGTTTCTCCCTATAGCAGACACTGGCTCCCAGATTGTCTCCAATTTGACAGGTAAATAATACCTCACTAATGACTCCATTATTTTAATTTTTTATTCTTGTGCAAAACTTCTTCCTGATATATCACTCATGATTTTTTTTTATTTTACATTGTGATGACCAGTGATAATTTTTATGAATGTATATAATAATGATACTTATTTTATATAAAAAATATTTTGCAATAAATAGCCAGCTAAATATAGATGAATATTTTGTGATGTAGATAGCTAAGTAAAGATGAATAAATAAATGAAGTGAATAGCCAAGTACAGAAAACTGTACATAAACTGAAACTGTAGAGTTTTCCAGCAGCAATAATGGTTCACTGATCTATTATAGGTATGCATCTAGCAAGCTTGATAAAAGCCTTCCCTTACCTGACCATGCCGAGAAAAACACTATTAACAAGACTACAATAATCTCCTTACACTCGTTTCAGTAGGGCTTATCATCCAGAGGGAGAGGCGGCCAGAAAACCGGTTTGCTAACCGGCGCCCGAAAGTTAGAGAGCACCTGGAACTCACTTTCCCGCGGGAATCAATTGAATCTGTTGTGGGTGTGGTTTGAATGCAATCAAGTCTCAGCCAAAAGAAGTCCTAGAGTCTATTTTGTGTTACATCTCAGAAACTATACGTAGAAATGCTCCAAATTTCGTAAGAAGGCTGACTATGACCTTAGCTACAAAATGTTCGTTGCAATTTTTTTTGAAAGAAAAAAATTCGGGCGCGCTGCCGCGATAATCAAATGAGCACAATCAACTAGACAAAACAAAGCAGAATTGAGAAAAAGTACAACGAAGGTTTTGAAGACAATCAACAAATGTAGCAGTAGACGAAGAATGGGGGGGTTACTAAAACCAGGAGCAGGAGTAGGACGGAAGTTGCGGCCTAAAACCAGGAGCAGGAGTAGGAGTAGGACTTCCCGTGTGTAACGGAGCATAGCAGGAGGAGGAGTAGGAGTGGGAGTAGGACTTCCCCTGTAACAGAGTAGGAGTGGGAGTAGGACTTCCGGTGTAACAGCAGGAGTAGTCTGGAGTAGTCAGAGTTGGGCTTATGGTATTCTCAAGCGGTTGCCATCTTCATGTAATCATACAGCACTGCAGACCAACCACCGCTACCATTATATACTACCTCTCTAATGCTAGAGCAGGAGTAGTCTTGCTAGCCAGACCGTTCACCAAACAGCGTCTGGCTAGCGTGAGGTATCTAGTTGGCAGAGTAGGAGTAGCCTCCTACACGGCCAAAGTACATATATATAAATTTTGTACCATGACTGAACTAGTTAATAATAAACATGTAATTTGAAACGGTTGAATTTTCTATTTAGTCAAACTATAGCTATCATTCTTAACCCTGCATTTTATAATAATTGAATCAATAATTCAAGTCTAGAAATACTTGCACAAAGTAAATGTGTGGGAGGGCATTTAATCTCCCTCCCTTTTCAGAGGACTTTCCTACGCCCACGTCATTAGCTATACCAGAAAAGCAGCACTGTAGTGGGAAAGATTTCTGGTGTGTATAATATGAGTGATTTGAGCACTAATATTAAAGTCATTCTAAAAAAAATTGAATCAATAATGATAAAAAAAATTCTGATTTTAAACTATAAGTTACATGAACACATAATATAATAAAAATATTAATTAATGTGGTAATAATAATAATAATAATAATAACAATAAATATAAAATAATTTTATATTATAAAGATTAAAAATTAAATTAAATTTTGTTTTGTCAAAAATAAAAGACAGTGATATTAGTATTGCTGGGTTAGCTATCTACAGGGAGTGGAAGAGTATTGACGATTAGTTATTATTAATATAAATTATTGTTATAAATTTTTATTATTATTATAAATAATTATTATTAATATTAATATAAATTATTATAATAATAATAAACTATTAATATTATCAGCTATATTATAGTGTATAATATATTAATTTCATTATTTTTGCTATAATTTTTTTTTTTTATAGTTCTTGGGGAGTGGGAGAGTGACAGTTGAAAGTTTGTTAAAGTAGGAATTTTTCTTTGCTTTTTATGTCATCAAAATCTTTCTTAGTAACTTTATGTACAAGTAATTCAGCCCCGTCATCTGTCAAAGTCGTACCTAATATGAAGGATAATGTAATACATCATAATTTTTTTTTTTAAATATACTTACTTATTTTGGTCTTTGTTTCAGTAGCTACTGCAAAATCATGCTTCCGTGGTCTCTTTCTGCCTGATGGTCTCTCCAGTTTTAATCTTTCCTTTCTTCTCAACTCCCCCAGGTTAATTTTTCCATCAAAATGTGGTTCAAGGCCAATAGACATATGACAAGCAGCCAGATGAAAGCATTTCTTTGTTGAACTACATGAACATGACTCTTTTGGAAATATTTGCACTGCTCTTGTTGTGACACCGTCATTTTCAATCACAACGAAGGAGCCATTACCTACAAGTTTCACTCGATTGTCTAATAGAGCAGATTTGGCTAAACTGATTCTAGATTCACACTCTTTATTGGGAATGGATTCATTCTTGCACTGAGGAAGAGACTTCAAATCTTTTCTAACACTGTCAACAATAGCTGAGGGGTCAAATACAGCCTGAAGTCGAGGCATATGTGATGGATCTCGTGTGCAAAAATCATACTCGTCTTTTACTTGCCAGCGACCACACTGATGTATTGATCTTACTACTTCATGTTCATAGAAGGACGAAAGGTGATAGAGTGAAACTATAATAACATTCAATGATACCAACTTCCACTGCTGCATGCGATGAAAAACAGCATTCGTAGATTCTGATGCATTGTTAGTAACACCTTTCTCAGGATTTTTAAAACCCATATAGATCCATGCCCTTTAAATGTAGGTATTAGTGTTTTCTCAAAGTAGGAAACTGCTTTACCACACACCTTAATATCCCATTCTTCCTTTATTCTCTTCCATTTTTGATCAAATTCACTTTCTGTTGCAATAACTATTAATTGACGGAAGGCAGTTGTGTACTTGTTCACTTCTTCAGCAGTACAGTTACAATTCTTGTGCACATACCACCTTAAATCATTAACTAGATTATTCCTACAAAATAAATGTGAACCGATTGGAAACAAATCAGAAAATTTGAATTCTTGATCAGTAATAATGTTCACCTGTTTTTTAGACAAACTGGGTACCGACTCAATAATAGACTCCAGGAATAATCTGTGGTCTGAATGAAATCTTCTGGAATGAATCATGAAACCAAAGGGAACAATGGGATTCTGAACAAAGAAATAGTTTTAAGGTTGAGAGATAGTAGTCTCCTATATTGAAAACAGTGTCATAATGAATAGACACTGGATGGTGAGCAATGTGTAAAAGATTGTCCAGTGCTTCCAATGAAGGAGTAGCCTTAAGATGAAGATTTATTTGTGAAATGAAGTCTTTAAGTTCACCTTTACGATCTTGTAACTGTAAGTTGAATGCGAGTTCATACATATTGTATATAGAATCATGGGATAATTGCTGTGCTCGATTCAATTCATCTCTACAATTGTGTACCTACTCAATAGTAAAAAATTGTGGATATCAAACCAGTAGTTAAAATATTTTAGTATAATTCAGCGAAGTGAGCGGAGCTGACTCTCTAATGAGTTCGCGATATATATATATATATATATATTTAGGTCTAGAAATTGTTTTTGTTCTTGCGTGGGCGTACGTGTGTACCTTTTCTCCTACGCGCTTGCGCGGGCCGGGTAACCTTCTTAGCAACATTTTGTTTTGTTTACCCGCCGTACGAAGTAGCGATGCCCAGTAGACAAAACGTTAGAAACGCTCGGTCAAGAGCTTTGAGGGCGTTAGAAACTCCTGAAGAAAAATTAGTAAGGAGAGAGATAAGAAATGAAAAAGACAGGGCAAGGAGGAGGAGGGCTAAAACGAAACAGAAACAGGTAGCAAAGTAAAGAATCTTTCTTTTTGAAAAGCCATTAAATGTTCCTAATTTATTTATTAGACTCTGAGGATTACGGTACCAGGAGCCTTCATCATAGAAAAAAGCTACCACTATTGTTTTCTCACTTTGACAGTATTTTGTAGCCACACCAAGCATGCATGGAATAGCTGCAATTACAGGGAACATGCATCGCTCGCTTCGCTATTTTGTGCTATTAGAGCACATCACTAGTAAATACTATGCAGTATTATTTCTAACATAAGAATTAGATGGGTCATCCCCTTGATCATTGAAGTAAGAGTGTGCTCCAACAGCGCAGTGTGGCGAGTGAGTTATTGTCACTATAATATAGACCAAGAGACAAGAAACTTTTTGGTTGTGGCAATAGCACACTTGCCACACTGCACCGGTGTCTGCACCTATTCAGAAGTTGTAAGCAGTCAACTTGTTAATTTTCCTTATCAACACTATTGAATGTACTAAAATCTATAAATAGCTCACTATGGCTCTCTATTATAGTAAGCTTTCAAGGTTCTAATGATCTCCATTACCTGTTTGTAATCCCTAGGTGTAGTAATTGCATGTCTAGGACCACCTTCATCTGTGTTTATAATTTCCTGGTACACTTTTCTAACTGGCTTCAGCACACTAGTAGCCTGTACCTGAAGAAATGTATATAATGTTCCAAAATTAATATAATTAAAGTAAGGGAGTATTTGATTGTGCAGCCTGATTGAAATAGTTTAAAACTTCATCCCCTTCAAGGTTGTGAATAATACTAGTTTTGAAGGGCTTTTCACCTTCTTCCTCCATGTTTGCTGACGGCAGCTAATTGTAAAATTTTAACCATCCTCTACAACCTCCCCCTCCCCCTCCAATTACAGCACCAAAAGGTGGTAACAATGTTTATTAAGACACTAATAGGATGAATATACAAGTCAATGAGGTGTTGACAGACACTATTTCTAGCAAACTTGTTTAGTAGCATACAGTGGGACCCACTAGCAGGTTGTCAAGGGGCTGTTGACTTTGTATGCTAAATTTCTGTCATTGTTAATAGCTGCTCTTGATTTTATACTTATAAAAAGTAATTATTTCTCATGTAGAGGTATATATCATGGTAGAGGTGGTTGGTCTGCAGTGCTGTATGATTACTTGAATATGGCAATAGCTTGAGAATCTAGCTAGCTACTTTTCTGAGCTATATTTTACTGAGAATCAGAATGAAAAATTAAAAACCAAAAATAGCTATATAGCTATTTCAGCCCAACTCCCACTCCTATTCCAGCTTTAGGCAGAAACTCCCACTACTGCTCCTAGTCTGGTTAGCCAGACCCTGTTTGGTAAAGAGTCTGGCTAGTGAGACTACTCGTGGGTGTTACTCCTGCTCTCCTGGCATGGTTCCAAGTTGGAGAAATGGAAGTCAGTGACAAACCACACCCATTAATTAAGTCAATTAAATTGACCACATCCTTCATGTAATTAATATTTATAATTAAGATGACAATAACTATTGTTGTTATGATTTGTTTGGAGAATGGTTTAGCCTTTTGCATTTTGTTAATGTATTAAAAATAAAATTTGATATATAAAATGTTGTGTGGAATTGCATCATGAGCATGGTTTCTGATAGGGCTATTTCAGTGATTCCTGGCAGATTGATAGAGTAAATTCTGTGACTGCCACGGAGTTTTAGGGGCACTTGGAACCTATGCTCCTGGTTTTAGGCTGCAACTCCTACTCGGGAAGTCCTACTCCTACTCCTACTCCTGCTCCTGGTTTTAGGCCACAACTCCCTCTCCTGCTCCTACTCCTGAGTAAATTCCGTGACTGCCACGGAGTTTTAGTGGCACTTGGAACCTATGCTCCTGGTTTTACGCTGCAACTCCTACTCTGTTACATGGGAAGTCCTACTCCTACACCTACTCCTGCTCCTGGTTTTAGGCCGCAACTCCTGCTCCTGGTCTTAGGCCGCAACTCCCGCTCCTACTCCTACTCCTGCTCCTGGTTTTAGTAACCCCCGAAGAATGGGCTCGTCAGCGCCGGCACCCACGGAGGAGTTGTGAATTATATACTTGAGGCTGAGGAGCACGAAACAGGCTCCCAAGGCCCGTTCTTTTTATTTAGTTAGTCCATTAGCAGTACTCTTTAGGATCCACCCTTAGTTGGAGCTCTACAAACACCAAGAAAAAAGTTAGTAATCCCTAGCAACCAAAATCCAATTATTGTGAATGTTTGCGTGGGCGGTGTCACAGCACCCTTAACAATATTCATGAGACATAACCACTGACCACTAGAACATATTGCATAGCCTGTGCACTAAATGAGGATGTATGATGTGTGCATTAGGCTGTTGGTGATGTTTAGTAAACCACATCCATTTCAATAGACACAACCACACCCACTATACAGCCATACACATCCATTTCATGCAATAGACACAACCACACCCACTATACAGCCATACAACCACACCCACTTAAAGCCACACACTTCGTAATAATGAAGTTGCAACAAAATAACATATTATCATGCTGGTAGTAAAAAATTAGAAATTATATATGTGACAGTCTCTGGGAAAAGGTACAACTTGGGGGAGAAAAAAAAATAAAGGTCAAGCTATTTCAACCCTTAATTTGAAAAAACGCATCTCAAACATTTACTTCCTGCTTTCGGCTTCTTACTGAGTGTCTTTGATGCGCTGGTAGGACCCCTTGCAGACTGAATCCGGCGTTCAAATTTTGTCCAAAGGTGGGGGGAAAGATAAAGATTAGAATAAGGTAAAAAAAAAAAAAAAAAAAAAAAAAATTCCAATAGTTTGATCTTATCTCGCATTATAGCTTGTACTACAAAAAAATGTATAGCGCGAAGTTGTACCTTTTCCCAGAGCCTGTCACATAATAAGCTTGCTTTCTCTGTTTTACTGGATGTTTCTGTATTAATGTTTTACACATTCCAGAAGTACATGAACATACATATTGGCATATTCATATGGATATTACTCCAAATAAATTATTTTTTTGGTCCTTGTAATAGCCAGCTAGTGTATAGTAACGCTGAGGATTCACACCTGTAGTGCTTTATTTTATTTTACCAGTAACCACTGTGTACCAACTTCACTGACCATCATAATACAATTACAACAAAGAATTGAATGCATCACAGTGACATTGAATGCATCACAGTGGTGTAGGAAGATGTTTCGGTTAGGGGGGTCCATATAGGCATGTTTTTGTGGTTCATGAGAGAAATCACCCCATGTGATAGTGCCCCAAAATTATGGGTGGCTCCAGCCCCCGGAGCCCCCCCCCCCTCCCTTCATACACCACTGCATCCTAATGGTATCATTACATTGGAGATAATAGCCATATAAGTGAAAGCTCATTCTGTCTTGAGGGGCAGATAGTGTCCCACTGGCACATCTGTAACTTGGTGAAAAATATTCTGGTCTGTTTGCCACTACACCTGACACAGCAATGCGGAAAATGAAATATGGAGGAGTGATGGTAAGCCTCCCTATCACCCAATGGGGAAGACGAACAGCTATCCAAGGCAAGGTCATTCCAACCAGGACAGATAGAGATACCTGGATCAACAATTTCTCATAGTACACAGGAGTTATCTACTGAGCTAATTTAGGAAAAGCCGTTGCCTGTGGGGTCACCTAGCAGAGGCCAGAATCACTCTACCAATGGATGATGGAAGAACTATGAATCATCACTGCGTCATATTCCTCAATGGAGGATGCTGATTTTCACCTCAACAAAAGCCTCTTCACCAAAGATATTGTAGATGCTTTGAGCATTACAACATAATATCTACACCTCCACCAGTCAGGTAGCTGCACCATCATCATAGCTACATGTACCCATCACTGGCCCCAGCATAACATGGGGCCACACTGTTGTTTATAAGGATATAAGGATATATAAAGGAAATGGGTGCTATAAAAAATGGGCACTTAATAGCAAGTAGTAACTTAAAAACCGGGGCTAAGTGCCAATCAGCAGTAGACAGAATGCATGAAGAGCTGAATAAAAGTGATAAATATGGAAAGAAAACAGGAACATTCGCCCCCCCCCCACCCCCTCCCAGCTATGGCCCTGATGCCCATCAAGATACACAAATAACTATGATGACCATCTTGTTAGTTCTCAGGTTAACGTACACCCTCGTCCTACCTTGTGGTTCCTATTCCCCCACCCCTATGGGGAAATCGTGAAGGGTTTACTGCTGAAGCCAAAACATTCAATATAGGAACACAGTTCTCAATATGAAACTTTTGGGCCATATATTCCTCCTACCACATTGTGAGAAAGAATTATATGTAGTTTAATGCAATTAAACAAGGTTAACGATGGGAGCACAGAACTCCCGCCTGCCGTGGGCAGATGCGGCGCATGCGCACCCATCCTGGATAGCCACGTCGGAGATAGTAACCACGAGTCAGCTTAAGCGCTGAGGAAGGGGAAAAGCAGCCGTTGCCGTAATTGCTGATTAAGTGCTCAGATTGTAGTTATGACCGAGACCCAGCCTGAGGCTCCCCCCTTTTCTGAGGAACAGCTAGCTTGGCTACAGAACCACCTACCAAAGGATCCTGTAGTGGTCACCTCAGATCCAACCACAGGTTCCGGAGTTCCCGACCCCACCGGGGCAGCCAATACTGCTGTTACCAATGCCACTGCTACCCTACCACTCCCCAGTGGTTCAGGTATGCATAATTGTAACCTCCTAGCTAGGCAAATTAAAAATTAATGATAATAATAATAAGGGGGGGGGAGAAGGGGAGAGACAGACGGGTAAGGGTAATGAATATTGTGTGAAGTAAAGATTGGATTTGGGAACTTCCAACTAATCAAGGTCCTTAGTGCCACCTATCTCTCTGTATGCTGGTGGCGGCCCTCTGTCTCCACCTGTCTAATTAATGTCCCCCTGTGCCCTGAGCGGCTACCAGGTATTGTCCCCTCAGTGCCGTGGGCAACCAGTTATTATTGATGAAATAATTACATCCCCTCAGTGCCATGAGCGGCGACTAGTTATTATTGGTGTACAAATGATGTCCCCTCAGTGCCCTGAGCGGCGACCAGTCATCATTGATGCTCTAATAATATCCCCTCAGTGCCCTGAGCGGAGACCAGTTATATTTGGTGTACAATTAATGTCCCCTCAGTGCCCTGAGCGGCAACCAGTCATTATTGATGCTCTAATAATGTCCCCCCAGTGCCCTGAGCGGCGACCAGTTATAATTGGTGTACAATTAATGTCCCCTCAGTGCCCTGAGCGGCAACCAGTCATTATTGATGCTCTAATAATGTCCCCCCAGTGCCCTGAGCGGCGACCAGTTATAATTGGTGTACAATTAATGTCCCCTCAGTGCCCTGAGCGGCAACCAGTCATTATTGATGCTCTAATAATGTCCCCCCAGTGCCCTGAGCGGCGACCAGTCATTGTTGAGCTCTAATAATATCCCCCTCGGGCACGAGACGGAGGACCAGTTATAATTGGTGTACAAGTAATGTCCCTCAGTGCCCTGAGCGGAGACCAGTTATAATTGGTGTACAATTAATGTTCCCTCAGTGCCCTGAGCGGCGACCAGTCATTGTTGATGCTCTAATAATATCCCCTCAGTGCCCTGAGCGGAGACCAGTTATAATTGGTGTACAATTAATGTCCCCTCAGTGCCCTGAGCGGCGACCAGTCATTATTGATGCTCTAATAATGTCCCCTCAGTGCCCTGAGCGGCGACCAGTTATAATTGGTGTACAAATATCCCCTCAGTGCCCTGAGCGGCGACCAGTTATGCATATAATATCCCCTCAGTGCCCTGAGCAGCGACCAGTTATTATCGGTGTACAAATAGTGACCCCTCAGTGCCCTGAGCGGCGACTAGTTAGTGATATTAGGGCAAGTATGATGTCCCCTCAGTGCCCTGAGCAGCGACCAGTTATTATCGGTGTACAAATAGTGACCCCTCAGTGCCCTGAGCGGCGACTAGTTAGTAATATTAGGGCAAGGAAGGTCCCTCAGTGGCACGAGTGAGATGGTTAGTGATATCTAGGGCAAAGTCATGTCCTCCGTGCCCTGAGCGGCGACCACTTATCATAGTGTGCAAATAATTCCCCAAGGCCTAAGGGATGATGACCAAAATATTGGTGTAATGAGTAAGGCTCCTCTCGGTGTGCCTGAGCGGTACCATGGTCTTGATTCTAATAAAGCTGCATTGGACCCTTCCTGTCAATCTCGATCTTGACATGGTCAGTATTATGAAGTATAACTCCTATGAAGGGACCTCTGGCTACGACAGTACCGGTTGTTTTCGGCGGCCTCTAATTACTCTCTCGGACTGTGCTGGCCGCGGGACAGCCCCACCAAAATACCCGATCTGCCGCCAGGGACTCGGCTGCCTTACCCACGTAGTGCTGGACTGCGCCTGTTCCCACAACCCGGTGGGCATGGTAGCTCCAAAGGTGGCACAGCGAATCCTGGAGCTGGAGTTCGTTAGAGATGGCGGAGATCTCGGATGCGGAACGCGCGCACATATGGGGGGGACTACGGGTCAGGTGCGGGACATCTCGACCACCTATCAAGACTCCGTTTGTGTCGGCTGGAGAGGTTCTCCATCTGGCGGGATACTGGTGTCGAGACCCGAGAAGGCGGCCCCAGAACTTTTCGCCTATCAGGCATTATAGTAAGAGCCGAAAGGAATTATTGTGGACAAGCAGTGGGTATTGACGGATAGGCAATATCGACGCGAGGCAATGTGGCGAGGAAAGACCTGAACTGGTCAAATATCCCCAAACGTCGGTCTCGGACTCTATAGAGAGGCATTTAAGGCCGGGCACGAGTCATTCCTCGTTGCACCTATTGCCTGGCTGATGACCATATGGCCAGTAACTGCCCGACCAACCCAGTCAGCCACACACCAATGGCCTTCAGTTATGCCCAGCACCCTCCAACACAGCCCGGTCCAGCACAGCATCTGGCCCTGCCCGAGGTGTGCAGAAACTTTAATGACGGCAGGTGCAAGCGGCCCGCCTGCCGGTATCAGCATCTCTGCTTGAGTTGCCACGAGGCACACCCATGGCTCAGTTGCCCTCGCAGGCGGGCTGGGGGCAGAGGATCAAACAGCAGATTGGCAGCTCGACGTCCTGGAACCGGACTGGGCCACCCCATCTGAGGGCAAAACGGTGTCATAAACTTATGGTCGATAGTCATGACCAACTATATTCTATCCATGAGTCAATGTTGATGATTATCGTTGAACTTGTACAACAAGTGGAAGTAGATGTAGTGGGAGGGGGAGATTGGGTGGTAAGGAATGGGTGTATAGTTACGGAATAATAATAATATCAAATAAATAATAACAATAAATAATTAAAGGAGGCCGAGTTTCGACATGGTCAACCTCTGGTGGGGGGAGGGGGGTAATTAGTTTCCACCAGTATGGTGTGACGGCTTGCAAGCCACCTTAAATATTTATCGCTATCTCGCCTGACTTTGCAGGTTGGTCCTCCCTATACCAGTACACCGCCGATCTCCTATGTCTGGACGCATGCAGACCCAGGCAGGTGCACACCTGCCAGGCCCTCATGGCAGTTCACACCCCACTGCGTCTAGATGCATGGGAGAAGGCCCTAGCAGCCCATCCTGACCCGGCCTTCGCTCGTTACATCTGTCAAGGCTTGCGCCATGGGTTTAGGATAGGGTTTAGGCACGAATCCCCCCTAAAGCCAGCAGCCGGAAACATGGAGTCAGTTCGACTCCACCCAGAGGCGGTATCTGGATACCTGCAGAAGGAGAGCAGATTGGGTAGGATGCTAGGGCCATTCATGGAGAGTGAACTTGTCCCCCAAAGCCAAGTCAGTCGATTCGGCGTCATCCCAAAGGGCCATGGGACAGGCAAGTTCAGGCTTATCACAGATCTCTCCTACCCACCTGGTACAAGTGTCAATGATGGGATTGACCCAGAGCTCTGCACACTGTCATACACCACAGTGGAAGAGGTGGCTGCGCAAGCAGCATCCGTGGGCAAGGGCGCTCTACTAGCCAAGACCGACATTGAGTCGGCATATCGCTTGGTCCCGGTCCACCCACAGGATCGTATCCTACAGGCAGTGCGATGGGAGGGAGCCTACTATGTCGACCCAATGCTCCCATTTGGATTACGATCCGCGCCCAAAATATTCAATGCCATTGCAGATGCGCTACATTGGCACTTGGTGAAGTCAGGCATCTCCTCATTGTTTCACTACCTAGATGATTACATCATGGTAGCCCCACCTGAAGACCACCTCTGTCAGTCATGGCTAGCCATCATGATGAGTCAGTGCCGGCAATTGGGGGTACCGATAGCAGCTCACAAAACAGAGGGACCAGCCACGACAATCACGTTCCTGGGCATTGAGATGGACACGATTGCGGGGGAACTACGACTCCCTCAAGACAAGCTGCAGCGCCTTCAAGGTCTTCTCCAACAGTGGGAGAAGAAGAAGTGCTGCACGCGGAAGGAGCTCGAATCCCTCATTGGCATTTTGAACCACGCCTGCAAAGTGGTGCGGCCTGGACGATCATTCTTGCGCCGCATGATCGACCTGCTACATGCCACACATAGACCTCCAGCCAGCAAGGTCCCAATTAGGTTGAGCCAAGGATTTAGAGCTGACCTGGCATGGTGGAGGGAGTTCACATCGCAATGGAACGGGACATCATTTCTCAACCCACCATCTCGGCTCCCGAAGGCTCACTTGTACACCGATGCATCAGGATCCTGGGGCTGTGCAGCCTGGCACGAAGATGCATGGTTCCAAGTGCAATGGGATGCACGGGCACGCCCACTCTCGATTGCAGAGAAAGAACTCATCCCAGTGATCTTGGCTTGCCAGATATGGGGCGCTACCTGGGGTGGACTACAGATAGTATGCCACTCGGATAATCAGTCAGTGGTGGCTGATCTCCGTTCACGGTCCTCTAAGCATAAGGGCATGATGCACCTGCTGCGGTGTTTGGCATTTGTGGAGGCTCAGGTGAACTTCTCCATGTACCCGATTTACATTGACACTAAGGCTAACTATCTGGCTGATAGTCTATCACGTAACAATGTCTGTTCCTTCCTTTCTAAGGTACCCTCAGCAGCTCCTCATCCCAGCCCAGTATCCCAGCAGCTGCTGGACCTACTCCTCAACCAGGAAGCCGACTGGACATCCCAGACCTGGCGCCGGCACTTCAAGAGTATCTTCACGCGGGTTTAGCCCCATCAACTCGAAAGACATATGGAGCCGGCATGAAACATTTCGCCAGTTTCTGTTCAGCCTATAATGTTTGCGACCCATTCCCAGTGTCGGAACTCACGCTGTGCTATTACTCGTCGTACCTGGCCAAGAAGGGATTGGCGCCCCAGACCATTAAATCCTACCTTGCGGCTCTGAGAAATTCCCAGATTTCCATGGGCCTCCCCGACCCTCGCGATCAGTCGTCCTTGCCACTACTGAAAAGAGTGCAGGCAGGGATCAGTAGAATCCGACTACAGTCGGGCAAGACGGGAGCTAGGGTTCGACTCCCAATTACTACTCACATCATGGCTGGTTTACGGAATGCTTGGCAAGGATCAACACACGAGGACAAAGACCTGCTGTGGGCAGTGGCATGCACTGCATTTTTTGGGTTCTTTCGGTTGGGAGAGCTGCTGCCCAGTTCGACATCAACTTGGATGGCAGAGACAGATCTCGCATGGGGTGATGTGGCCGTGGACAGTCTAACATCCCCAAGCATGGTCCAAGTGCACCTAAAGAAGTCAAAAACAGACCCTTACGGCCAAGGAGCAGATGTGGTGATGGGTGTGACTAACACAGCGATCTGCCCAGTGAAAGCAATGTGCCAGTTTCTGCAGGTCAGAGGAGCCGCTGCTGGTCCATTCTTTGTGCTGAAGAACGGCTCGGCATTGACAAAGCCAGCATTTATCGAGATGGTGAGAACTGCCCTCCAAGCAATGGGTCTCCCACCGCACCAGTATGCAGGGCACAGCTTCCGGATTGGGGCAGCAACCACAGCAGCGCTCGCTGGCCTGGAGGACTCACTGATTCAGACTCTAGGAAGATGGCACAGTACAGCATTCTTGAGTTACGTAAGAACTCCGAAGTCACGCCTCGCCAGGGCATCGGCATCGCTCGTGCAGCAACCAGGGAGGTAGTAGGGTACCTGTTGACATTGACTTATATGGGGGATGGGACTGATCATGGGGTTATAATATGCTATGTGAGTGTACAGGTTGTCATGTATGTGTATGTAGCACTATTTATATTAATAGCAATTCGATAAGGAAGTACGAACATGAGTCGGACGGGATGCTAGTTACCTAGTCGTACATTATCAGGCACACATGATTGCACGTCGCTCAAGTGAGTTACCATACTTAATCTTAGTTAACTTGGTCATACCACCTTGGGGGGGTATGTGGGCCTATAGGCCCACATTCTTGGGCCACCAGGCCCCCGCAGTAAGGCACCGCGGGATGCCCACGAAACGGGGGCCTTTCCCCCCCCCAAAGGTGGGGGATACCCTGGTCACGTGCCTAACACTCACATGCTCAGAGGTAGGTGAAGTCACGTGACCATGGTAGCGGCTAGCCCAGACTCGGGCAATGTATAGGTAGGGTTTATTCACAATGATCTCGATGACAAATGATAGCGACTAGAGTTAAATGTAGTTTAATGCAATTAAACAAGGTTAACGATGGGAGCACAGAACTCCCGCCTGCCGTGGGCAGATGCGGCGCATGCGCACCCATCCTGGATAGCCACGTCGGAGATAGTAACCACGAGTCAGCTTAAGCGCTGAGGAAGGGGAAAAGCAGCCGTTGCCGTAATCCCGCCAAACCATCCCCATCTCCTCCTATGAATAAATAATATCCACCGCTAACTGCGGTGTGAAGCTGGGTTAGCCACCAGGCCCCCGCAGTAAGGCACCGCGGGATGCCCACGAAACGGGGGCCTTTCCCCCCCCAAAGGTGGGGGATACCCTGGTCACGTGCCTAACACTCACATGCTCAGAGGTAGGTGAAGTCACGTGACCATGGTAGCGGCTAGCCCAGACTCGGGCAATGTATAGGTAGGGTTTATTCACAATGATCTCGATGACAAATGATAGCGACTAGAGTTAACTGATGTTTAATGCCTGAAGGCCATATTGATTCTTTCCTCTTGAACATAACTAATGCCTGCTGGATTCCAATACAGATTTGGAATATAGAGATTCTGCCAATCCATTCTAAATGAATTCTAATGCTTTATTATAAAATTTGCTAAAGCATAAATAACACCCAATTAGAGAAATATTAAAAAAAAAAAAACACGACCACAAAAATTTGTAATAAATACGAAATTATTAATATTATATTATATATATATGTCATAAAATTATATTAATATATTATGCCAATTTTTTTGTAAAAAATTGAAATTTAAAAAGTAGACAGAAAATATAGTAAAATCATGAATAAAATGATATGAATGATTTCAGTGTGAAGGACAATGTAATACTGGAATGTGTGGCCATAGCTAAAGGTGTAGGTGATGTACTGGATTCTTCACATTACTGTGAGTACTTCAGAAGTTCATCACACCAAGAAATTAAGAATAGACGCTTAAGCACACAACAATTCCTCCATAGATGTCCAGAAACGCCGTAAATTGTCCATTCAGCCACAATCCTGCGCTTCTTTTCCTCGAAGATTTGTACTACATTAGTAGCTCTTGATCACCCTCTGCAACCTTCAGCCAGTTTTAGCGCATAACTAGAAGCTCGTATAAACGATAAACTACGAGTGATTAGTTATAACCGGGCATATATTGAATACAGCCGCGAAAGAACTGCCATAGCTTCTTTTCCATTTCAACAAATAACTTACGGTATTAATGCGCACCTTAGACCTGCCTCATTTTTACCCATGGGTGTCAATGTTTTCGCGAGTTTGAGCTACTACTGTCATGTGACCTTAATTGGTTTCCGGTTTTGCTAAGTGCATTCCTCTTTTGCCACATTTGCGGTCGCGCCAACTCAACGTGGACATACTATAACTGCATACAAGAACACTCATATTATGTCAGAGACAACCTAATTCCACAATTACATTTTCCTGAATGATACAGGTAAGGATGTTGATAGACAAACAGATTCTGTTTGTTGAAATATGGGATGGGGTTGCCCACCAAGCACACAAAAAATGTGAGATCAAAGTACAAATGACATAAGTACATTCATACATACAAATATCCCCGATTCTCAATTGTGTCACATCTGATAGTGTATCACCTGCCCATTCTTCCTCTATTATTTAAAAGAACAATTCTAGATGTTTGTTACGTGACTATTT
>WLWD01002572.1_pt1 | contig 24113 bp, 11 predicted proteins | sample 6712731 | NCBI WGS metagenome assembly WLWD01 (sample SAMN12718690, study PRJNA576275) | sponge metagenome | isolation source: marine sponge | host: Mycale hentscheli | place: New Zealand: South Island, Marlborough, Capsize Point | collected 2014-11-01 | reverse complement strand
ACCGCCTACGCAATTTTTACCCGGTTGGTTGCTAAGCACGATTCTGCTACTTTCTTTATTTGCAGGGCTACTCTACTGTACTAGAAGGATAAAGTACCTGCCGAAGATACTGCACACCGACTTTGGAGTGAATCTGAAGGAAATATCATGGCCCCGATGTAAAACTTTGAAACAACTTTTTGGAGCGGTGCGGCAAGTTGGAGCTCCAGAATTTTGTACGCCGCTAGCCAAGACGATACTCTAGGGCACGACAACGAGTTTTTTTTCCATTTCAATATTACTTTATGATTTATTTACATTTTTTTCCTTTTATAAGATTTTGAAAAATTCAAATTGTGGTGCCCTCCTTTTTTTTGTGTTCTACACGTGTGCAAAAAATATAGTCGTTCTCATTATTTGATTCCAAGAAAAACTGATTCAAAATTGGATATTTCTATTCCACTCGCAATTCTTAAGAAATAGCCCCACCCCCATATCTCGTACTACGAGTACGCGAGCAATTTTTTTTTTCAATTAGATTATATTGGTTCTAAAAAGAGCCCGCCTATATCAAGAGTAAACAAACATCAATACAACAAAACAAGAGAGTCAGAAGAGAGAGCAGTTTATTGGAGATAGCCGTAGGTGAAGGTATTAGATCTGCGCAGCTTGGGAAGTCTTCGCTCCGCAGAAATCGAGCCTGGTATAATATCCATCCACTTGAGTTCAGGTGCGCAGAGTTCAGAGAACGGCTACAGGAGGAGAGGCAGCCTGGTGCACCTTGCTGCGTGAGCTCCGACGACGTATGAAGAGTTGCTGTAAACAGATATGAGACAACAAGAGGCTAAACTAAAACACTACAACTTCGCAAAGTATACTTCTGCTACTACTGCGCGATAGTTTCTGCTCGCGTATTATCAAATGGTGGGGTATTGGCGGGGAATAAATTAATGTCCGGATCTACAGGCGGTGCGCGTTGCTATGTGCGACCACCCTTAAACTCTTCCCTATCTTTCCCTTCCTTTACTGGACCTATCTCCTTGGCTATCCTGCAAAACTCAGCTACCCCTGAACCCATTGGCGATAGATTCTCAAAGGAGGTCACACTCTCCTCCTCTATCTCTTCACTCTCTGTGCTCTCTTTCGCCTGGGGTTTGTCAGCTTCGGGCGAACCCTCAGCGTCCTCCACCCCATGTCCCTCCTCTACCCTACTCTTCTCTTCGGGCATATTTAAGGATTCGGGCTGGCTACTTGGTCCTTGCACCCCATCAGTCACTCCATCAGGAACGACCACACTCCACCAATCAATGACATTTTCCTCTGTCTCGTTTTTATCCAACTCTTGCTCTCTTCTAACCATACTTCTAGTCAATACATTCATCCCAACTCTCCCCCCAACTAAATACTCGCTAACAGCACTTCTGTATGCTGCAGCTTCTTCCTCATTCATTAATGTGAAAGGAACTATACACGTCACTCCCGGCGATTCACTCTCATCAATAATAGTCTTCACCACTTTCCTGTACCCCCCAACTACAAACTCACACATGAAACTCTTACATGTTTTCTCGGACCCTCCATAGCCCTTCACTCTCACATTATTACACAAAACCACATCCTCGGGCACCATTGCCCTGGGGACTGAGCCTAACCCAGCCCCTGAGTCTATCAGGACCTTAGTCTTGACACCACTCACCAACCCATATGCTACATTTCCCGCACTACCCGACTTAGTGTTCCACAACACCGACATTTTCTTAGGTGACACCTCCTTCTTCACAGGAGCCGTTCCCCTCCTGGAAGTACACTCAGTACTTCGATGCCCAACCTTCCCACAACTGTAACACGTCGGTGGCCTATACCCATACCCATTGCCACCTGTCTTCCCTTCCTTCTTGCACTCTGTGGATCGATGCCCTAACTATTATCTCTCGCACGATACCCTCTGGTAATCTCACTGGGCCCACTGCCCAGGGGCCTAAAGAAATTTCCCTTCTCTCGCCCCGACATCCAGTCCTCAAGACTTTCTTGCAATTCCCCCCACTCGCTTACTTTTCTCGTTTCCATAAAAGCCTTCCCGCACTGGGGCAAGACTCTCCGTAACAAGGCCAACCCACATTCCTCAATACTTTTACACCCTTGAAATACTCCATCTACCACTCTCCTTAACCACTCGGCAATTCCCCCTGCCGTCATGCTCTTAAACAACTCGCCGTTCACTTCGAACAATTGATTCCCATACGTTATGGCGGTCTCCCCAGCCGCCTTCAACAAAACCCTTATACCCAACCTCGTCATCTCTCTCTTGTGATACCCTTAGGCATAGGCATTCAGGCAACTTGAAATACAATCTCTCTTCCCAACTCCTCTCATCCACTTCGCTCTCCCTCATGATCCTTTCAAACTTAGCCAAATATGCCCCCAACTCGTTTCCCTCCTTATACACTCCTAAACCCTTTAACTTCTCTTGTAATAACTCTCTACGCTCACGCACCCTGTCGTCTTCCCGTCTGTTACGTTGCCGTCGTTCGTTTTCCTCCCTCTGACGGGCTGCGTCATCTTTCCTAATGTGTCGAAACATATCCACCAACTCTGTTCGTCTTGCATCTTCGGACTCCTTCATGAACCTCAAGAGTGCCGCAATCTCGCTCTCTTCTCCTCTCTTAGCCATTCCTTCCCGATTCCTCTCTTCTGTATTCTCTACTTGAACCACCACTTCTTCTACTTCTGAATCCTCCCTGTACTGGACCTCGTTCGTTCGCACGGGGTATGGCGACCGTTCGCGCACAATCAAGTCGCTCTTGGGAAGGTAGTTTTCCCCCTCCAAAGCACTCGCAGGGGCCTTCTTAATCCTCTTCCTCCTCTTCTCCCAACTTGGTCCAGGCTTCGTCATGGGAGGCGAGCGAACTTCACTTCCGCTAGACACTACAAGGTAAGACAGAAAAATATACCTTAACAGCTGATACACACAACCAAAGATTAGTAATAAGACACACTGCAAATCGTTTACAAGTAAATTTCACAACACGCACACAACCAATAACAAAATTTGTCCACCAATTAACACCAGTCTCTCAAGGGGTGTCAGGAACTCTCTCTTAGTTTCTCCCAGGGCTCCAGGGGAATGAGCCCCTCTCCTTCTTGACCCGTTTGCTCGCTCCTCTGCTGACGCAAGGAATCGTTGAGGCGCTCCCTTCTGCCGAAGCAAGGAAGGCTAGACTCGCTCCCACTGCCAAAGCAAGGTCGCTGGACTCGTTCGTAAACGATGAGTAGGGTGGATTCCTCCAACCGGTTCAACACCCGGTCCGCAGACAAAGAGTGTGGAGTCTGACGTCAATGCCTTCACCTCAGACCCGTGTATTGCTTGTAGAACTGATCGGGATGCCTCCTTCTCAGATCCCACCGCTGTCACCAATATGTGGGGAAGCTCCGCTAGGAGTCCTTAGTCTCCAACTGAATCCGCGCACTTGGCAACAGCTTAGTCGCTGCCACCAGAATCCACACTAGAGATATCTCTCTCGTTTAATTTACTACGTTAAGCATGGACTAAATTACAAAACGTGGTGAGGGGTTTGATATGCATATGCCCACTCACCACTCGACCAATCAGAATGAAACAACCCTAACATAACACACATGAGCAACAAGTGTGACTGTGAACTAGCATCCCTACAGGGTGTGCGTAAAACTGAATGAAACATACAACATACGTCACTGATACATTTAATAATTACATGCAACACAAAGGTCTCTGTCTTTTATGTCTTTACTCCTTTCGTGAATGTGGGCAGTTCTCCAAGCCCACAGAGAGATTCAAATTTTGATATATTTTATATATGTGTTCATCCCAAGAAAAACAAAGAAAATGAAATAACAAATTAATTAAACATACCTTCACTGTTGTTCAACACCATTCTAGGCACACAGCTGATCCAGAAAAATTAGCCGGCTTTGCCTCAGGAACATGAAACTTGCAGATGGTGGTGCCTTACTCACTATCAGTCAGCCCAGGAATATCAGTGCTAAATTCTCTAGAGGAAACTGCGTGAGCTGGTACAAATGGACATGAGCCAGAAAGTATAGATGGACCTGCGCTGAGAGGCACTGTTGGACCTGCACTGGGGGCCACAGACGGACCTACGCTGGGGGGCACAGACAAACCTGACCTGCGCTGATGGGCACAGACAGACGGACCTGCATTGGGGGGCACAGACGGACCTGCGCTGGGAGGCACAGACAGACTTGCGCTGGGGGGCACAGACGGACCTGCGCTGGAGGGCACAGACAGATTTCTGTCACTTCCATCATGACTAACCAAGTCGGGACCTGTACAATATTATAGATGAGACTGTACATCAGATTTATCAACAAAAAACATGTAATTTTTTGCTGCGAAAAAAAATGAATAAATTTTAGACTAAATACAAAAATATTTATTATGATATACAGCCATGCACCATTCTTTTTTGTGTGCAATACACTACATGGAATATATTTATTAAGTATATATATTTAGAATGATTCAAAACATGACTTGACAGATTGTATTCTGTAACTATGATGTTCAAAATATCAATGTTATCATGTTTTGCTATAGGTACCTCTACTGGAGTAGCATATTTTCTACTGCCTTGCTGCAGAAAGCTGTTTGTTGCTTCCTCTTTGTGCCTGTTCTGCTAGCCATACCAACCACAATTAGATACAGGCCACGAGCCTCTGCTTTGATAACGCAATAAAAGCCACGAGATCGCCAACTATAATTTTCGAGTTTGTAGGCAGGATTGTGCGCACGTGTTTCTTTAAGCCCAACCACAGGCGGCTACAACTCCGTGGTTTGGCAGCTCAATTGGGTCAATTAACAGTGCACGCGCGTTGCTATGTGCCAGCACCCTTAATACATCACCGTCGGTTACTTTGAAGCGTATTGCCTCTAGGCAAGAAAAAGCTCAGGCAGTTCAAGCCTCGAGGTGACGGTCACGATTTCTTGTAAACAATTTCGGAGTACGCGCACGTAATCGCGAATTTAATTTCCGGCGTTAATCGGTTAAAAGGCCGATGTTCACAAAATCATTACTAACAGTAAACAGTATTGCTCCATTGACTTCTAGTGTGCTTTTAACCGATTACACGCGAATAAAAATTTTAATTGCACCTTACTTATTACGGTCACGGGCGCACGCAGACACAAAGGATTGATTGCTTAGTGGGAGGGTGACACTAAATGAGAGAAAGAAGACGAAAGGTTGAAGATTGTCTCGGGGACAGTTTTATCGATGGGGCTCTTAGTAAGCACACTAGTAAGGTTGGAAGTACGGTTTCATGGCTGAAGCAGTTTGCTTGAGGTAAGATAAAGTGTTTTATGCACATATCATTTAGGGTGTGGTTTATTTTGAACTGAGAAGTCTGGAGAAGCTTTTTATTTGCTTTGTGTATGAAAACAGATACATTACAAATAAATGATTGAATATTTGACTGTATTCAGTTGATATTCCAAGGTATCTTTACTTTTGATGTGCTGGTAGGCTGCATCATTGACAGAATAGTTTGTGATCTTTACTATCAAGTGCAACTGGTCATAGCATAATAGAAGTAACTGTCAGAGGGCTCCCTGCAGTCTCACCTGCTATATAACAATATTGATTTTTACTTATTGCTATAAAGAATGTGGTTGAAATTCCTGTAGAAATCGCTACCTTTCAGAATCATCAATTCCGTTCTCTCGTGAGAGTCCTTGACCATCCAGTAACTACTACAGTCACTACACCCATCAGCACCGAAGTCATTCTTTCTGTCATAAACTCCTCGTCACTACCACCAGAGTTACTGAATTCCTGGTCACTGCGATCCTTGTCACTGCCATGCTGTTCCAGGTCAAGAATATTGTCTTCATCACAAGGATATTGAAGTGCCACTGTTCCACTTGCCAAGATGGCTTTCTAATTGTCATATCATGAGCAGTTATAGCTAAAGTAATATTGGTTTCTAAAAAAATATTCTGTGTACCTTTATTATATTTTCAATTTATACTTTATCAGAAAGAAGTCTTAATAATATACTTACAACAATATAAAATCGTCTGCAATTGTGATTGGTAGCTTACTTGACTCCACAAAGCTGTAAGGCGAAGTGGACGCGTAGACACATTTTGATGCATTGTCGCGTTTTCCGCGGTTATAGATTTTTCCAATTTAGCCGCGAGTATGCGTCAATTGGGGTTAATCTGTTAAAATGATACTATACTGCCCTGAAAAGGCAGTACACAAATAACACATTGTGCATATTAATTGTACATGATATTACTATGCCATTATAAAAAATATAATAATTATAATATATATATGTATATTTAGACAATGGTGATTCACTTCCTTCTGGTAGTATTTATTTTGGTCTGATGTGTGCAGGATTGGCAGTTACTCTAATATGTTCAATTATGCTAGCTATAAATATATGTAATTTACTAAATACACATTTTATAACAAAAGAATTTTAAACAATATTTAGAACAGTTGTGTGATACTTATTATAATATTGTGTTTGTATTTTAATGATAATTGAAAACTGATAATCACAGTAATCACTGACAGTGGTCATGCCTAATAATAGCAATACTGTAAAAATGAGGTATGCATAGCACACCAAATTAGCAGCACACTATTGCGTGATTTTACACTCAAAAGAATAAATGTAATTAGCACACTATATTTGGTGTGAACTGAATGAGCACACCATATTTGTGTAAACAACACCATATTTATTGTGCAAATTAACGGCATGTCTTGAGTGTGCATTGAACAAATACTGCTGTCATGGTGAACCACATTAGTTTGTTATCATGTAATCATTGTGCTGGAATATGTGACAGTACTTGGGAAAAGGGACCAATTACGTAAAATCATAAATGTACAGTAGAGCCCAAACACAAGACAAAAAAATATTTTTTGGGGATTTTCTTTTTATTGGCCCACTGGTAAATTTGAGTGGTTGAAACCGTTGTTAAAGGTCCGAGGGCTAGTGCTAGGGTTGGGGTTTTGTGTTGGGGATAGAGATAGAGGGTCCGGCCTTCTCTCTCCCGTCCGAGCTGGCGCCATGCCTTCTTTTTGCTGTCCTGTGTTCTTTTTCTCTGGCATTTGGATTTGCTTCTTTTTCACTCTCTTTCTTTGGGTTAATTTCTTTTTATTAAAAACTTCACCAACGTTTTAACAGTACGTGTGTCTTTATCAAGGTGACTGGATGATATGAGGAGCGTGTGGTGCTTTTATATTGAGCTAGGAATGTTTAAAATTGATTATTGAAAAGAAGGTGTCTGTTTCTTGGAGATGCTTGGACATGATTGCGCATTAGCTTAGTTTGTCAAATTTTAGTGTTGCCAGGGTTTGGCTTCGGATCCAGGCGGAATTAATCAGGTTTGTTTATCGTGTGCGTTATTTGGAGTTTATCCACGTTTTAAAATTGCTTTCATTATTCGTAGCCTTTCGGGTAAACAGTCTGCAGAGTGTCTATCCAGTGGCTTTCTCTGGCATTTAGTTGCTCTGGGGTTGTCGAGGGGGCATAACCTCCTCGCACAGGTCAGTCGGGGCTTCAACTGCCGCAGAGAAGCAAAATGTCACTTCAGCAGTTGTGCTCGAAGGACCAGAAGAATTCACCAAATGCGAAACGCAAGTCCAAAATTCTGCGGCACATGTGCACTACCCTGACAGTATGCCTACGTCGCAACTTAGTGCGGATTGCAGGAGGCTGTCTGCAGTGGTGGCGAGGAAAGTTGTGCACCCTCGACTTCAAAATAGACAGAGTTCACCTTGGTTACTATCTTAGAAATTACACAAGAATACACTTCATATATAAGGTGATAGCACGCTGATACACACTGTACCAAACTAATGTTATAAGCACCCCTTACATAGTCAGATAACAATGCTTTTACATTAGAATAAGGCTGCTATACGCTTCCCTAGTAGAAATTTCTTGCAAGATCATGACAAGAATCATACAAGATTCAGGCATGAATCTTGTCAGAATCATGCTAGAATCTTGACGGATCTTGCTATGTTTTCGAACATTCCTTGCATGTTCTTCGCAAGAATCTTGCATGATCTTTGCAAGAATCTTGCATGATCTTTGCAAGAATCTTGCATGATCTTTGCAAGAATCTCGCATGGTCTTCGCAAAAATCTTGCATGGTCTTCGCAGGATTCTAGCATGATCTTCGCAAGAATCTTGCATGATCTTTACAAGAATCTTGCATGATCTTTTCAAGAATCTTGCACGATCCTCGCAAGCATCTTGCATGATTTTCTCAAGAATCTTGCATGATCTTCTCAAGAATCTTGCATGATCTTCGCAAGAATCTTGCATGATCTTCGCAAGAATCTTGCATGATCCTCGCAAGAATCTTGTCAGATTCATGCTAGAATCTTGTCAGATTCATACTAGAATCTTGACTGAACTTGCTATGTTTTCGAACATTCCTTGCATGATCTTTGCAAGAATCTTGCATGATCTTCGCAAGAATCTTGCATGATCTTCGCAAGAATCTTGCATGATCTTCACAATATTCTTGCATGATCTTCACAAGAATCATGAATGATTTTCATAAGTAGTTGGTTAGGTCAAATTCCGATACACTTTCTTCCAATTACATAATACATTATAATAAAATACATTTATTCTATTGTTTGTTCTTTAAGTTTTCTGGAATCCCGACATTTCTGATTTAAATTTCTTGTTAAATCTTTTATGTTGTATCCTGGAAAGCGTTGCTGGACACAGTCTAATAAAATACATAACATGACATAATTTATAGTACCTTTAGCCTGATCATGACTTACTAAACAACAAATCCACTTTGTCCTTCGGGAGTCCAGGCCTCGTACTCTTACAGACTCTGACTGCTCCTTCCTTGTGAATAGACTGTCTACGAGTAGCTTTCCAAAAATGAGTGGAGTCTGACCATGCAGCCTCCTAATATCTACTCCATTAATCTAGATTATAACAAATATTCATGTCACAGGACATGAATACAACTGCGATCAAAAACATTAATTGCCCTTCCAAAGTCGGACATTTCTACAGGTCAACTTAAACACCCTATAGGTCAAGGTAAGAACACCCTAGAGGTCTAATAGGATTCTTCTCTAAGTGAGCAAGTGAGACATACAAGTTTGGTCGACTATAAGGTAATGCGTATCTGTTTATCTATGGCATACACAATTCTTATACTAACCAAGGTGGTGCTGCATCTTGCTCGCTCACTAATAAGTTGACCTGACTTAGTTATACAAAAAGCCAACAATTGTGCATGCTTTAAAAATTCTCCCATTATGAACGCTGAAGAATACGATTAGTGTATCATGAACTTACAATAAATCTTTGGCCGATTCATTGGTAACCTAGGACATTGAAAAAATATATAATAAAATCAGACACCAGTTTTGTAAAGATTTAGAGCATCAATGGTAGACTATTGATGACCCTCTCACTGGCACAAGCATTCTTACGTGCTAGGCATGCACTCAACAGCACTGCACTTACACACCGAATTTGATTATCCCCTAGATTATGTTTTATTGATTCAAAACTGTGACTACGTTCCTGTTAAACAATTGGCACATCCATAGCTAAGCACCAGAATTTTTTTCCATTAAGTTTTTCCACGACAGTGGTTACGATATAGCTGTCTGATTAGAAGGCCCAACATTTCAAAATGGTGCTATTCAAGGTGTATCATGACAAAACAAGGTAGAATTCGCATGTATGGTTGTTTACCTTGTCTTGTTCTCACTGTATTTCCTCTATGTAAAAAAAACTTACTCTTTCCATAGTATACACACAGGGGCAGGACTCGATGAATGCTCCTCATTCAACTTCTAAAATGACAAACACAAAATATATTTTTATATAATAAGTTCACTTTTTTTCTTATTCAATGATTTCATGTTGAACAACTTTTTTATATTTGAAAGTGCACTAATCAACAAATTATTGTCTAGAACCATAAGTGTTCCTTTACTCATATAATTTTAAAGTGTTCCTGTTCTCATACAATTGTCAACTACAACTTAATGCCTTGCCTTCCATATAATAATACATAATATTCCAGTGGTTTCCCACAAAAATGTACTAACTATACAACTATGCATTTTGTCTTTTCAGACAGGAGGGGGTTATTGGAACAGTATTGGTTATTGTGTGCAACATAATATTATGTAAGCATACCTTTGTGGAGTCATGGTGTATACAATCTTCATCCATAATCAAGTCATCATTGCTGTCAATCTGCATAAATTTGAAGGAAAAAAGTAATCCCAAATTTGCATTCGTCAAGCTGAATTACAATAATGATTAGAAGATGGTCAGAAAGGAAGTTGAGCGAACAAGATAAATAAGAGATAAAAATAAAAGAGTGAAAATGAAAAATAAAAAAAGCAGAGACAATAAATTGAAAAAAATTGAATAAGAAGAGTGATATTGTAAGATTGGAGAATTAGAAAGGTAAAACTGGAAGCAATAAAGAGAACAGCAAGGAGTAAAAAAAGTGCTATTAATATTAGCACTCAAAAATTAGCCAACAAGCCAGTAAGCTTACAAATAATCAGCACTCATCACTAATGTACCTCACTATGGTCCTCCACAGGTAACCCTACTAATAATCAGCACTCATCACTAATGTACCTCACTATGGTCCTCCACAGGTAACCCTACTAATAATCAGCACTCATCACTAATGTACCTCACTATGGTCCTCCACAGGTAACCTTACTAATAATCAGCACTCATCACTAATGTACCTCACTATGGTCCTCCACAGGTAACCTTACTAATAATCAGCACTCATCACTAATGTACCTCACTATGGTCCTCCACAGGTAACCCTACTAATAATCAGCACTCATCACTAATGTACCTCACTATGGTCCTCCACAGGTAACCTTACTAAAACTGATGAACTCAACAGGGTATGGCTTTACATTGTAGTCCATAACCAGACTGGATTCTCGTATGAAATCACTCTCCACCAGTGGAGTCATATCGCTTAGTTATACTTTTAATTTGGTTTCCCAGATGACTAAACTTACGGTTTTGTGGAATCTCTCCTTCTTGGACAGAAAAGTCCTTATATCTATTTGGCATTATTTTGGGTCCTTTTTCTAGAGTTTTTGTTTGCTCAGGTCCACTTTCCTCACAGCTTGAAGACATCTCTTAGGATTATTCTAAAAAAGACACACTACATGTGGCAAGGCTTGTGGCAAGGTTCATATCATGTTACATGTCAATAAACGTGTTAGAGCACTGGTTTGAAAATGGCCTCGAGAGGACCATACAAAAGTATCTGCTAAATCCAGCTGAAGTTCCAAGAACCAGTACATGGATTATGTTTTACCGCTGCCAAACAAATATGAACATAATTAGTTAAATTAATTTTATTGTCATACATTATTCATTTATTACCTTTGACCTGTTTTTAACAATCTTGAAAGATCTTGAATGATCATGCCAGAACCTTGCAAATATAATCATGCAAGATTCTTGCTTGTTCTTACTGGTAAAAATACTTGAAAGAACTTGAATGATCATGCCAGAACCTTGCAAGAATAATCATGCGAGATTCTTGCTTGTTCTTACTGGTAAAAAAAATGAAAGATCTTGAATGATCATGCCAGAACCTTGCAAATATAATCATGCAAGATTCTTGCTTGTTCTTACTGGTAAAAATACTTGAAAGAACTTGAATGATCATGCCAGAACCTTGCAAGAATAATCATGCGAGATTCTTGCTTGTTCTTACTGGTAAAAAAAATGAAAGATCTTGAATGATCATGCCAGAACCTTGCAAATATAATCATGCAAGATTCTTGCTTGTTCTTACTGGTAAAAATACTTGAAAGAACTTGAATGATCATGCCAGAACCTTGCAAGAATAATCATGCGAGATTCTTGCTTGTTCTTACTGGTAAAAAAAATGAAAGATCTTGAATGATCATGCCAGAACCTTGCAAATATAATCATGCAAGATTCTTGCTTGTTCTTACTGGTAAAAATACTTGAAAGAACTTGAATGATCATGCCAGAACCTTGCAAGAATAATCATGCGAGATTCTTGCTTGTTCTTACTGGTAAAAAAAATGAAAGATCTTGAATGATCATGCCAGAACCTTGCAAATATAATCATGCAAGATTCTTGCTTGTTCTTACTGGTAAAAATACTTGAAAGAACTTGAATGATCATGCCAGAACCTTGCAAGAATAATCATGCGAGATTCTTGCTTGTTCTTACTGGTAAAATACTTGAAAGATCTTGAATGATCATGCTAGAACCTTGCATGAATAATCATGCGAGATTCTTGCTTGTTCTTACCGGTACAAATACTTGAAAGATCTTGAATGATCATGCCAGACAGAACCTTGCATGAATAAGCATGCGAGGATTTCTGCTTGTTCTTACTGGGAAAAATACTTGAAAGATCTTGAATGATCATGCCAGAACCTTGCATGAATAATCATGCAAGATTCTTGCTTGTTCTTACTGGTAAAATACTTGAAAGATCTTGAATGATCATGCCAGAACCTTGCATGAATAATCATGCAAGATTCTTGCTTGTTCTTACTGGTAAAATACTTGAAAGATCTTGAATGATCATGCCAGAATCTTATAAGATTCTTGCATGATTTTCCATCATAAGATCTTGCAAGATGGTTCTTGCATAATCATGCAAGATCTTGCCTGATATTTTTACTAGGGTTGCTTATAAAGTAGCTTATATGGGTTTATACTATCTTATAGGAACACTATCTGTTCAGGTCCTAGACCTTCACACAGCCACAGCCAACAAGTTAATGAGCCCCTCCCACCTATGACTTCTGCATTACACAAACCCTCATCCATTATCACCTATAGAAACTCCAACAAGCTCCCAAGCATCATTCAATTATACACTTAGACATTCACCATCTTGTTCTTTCCCATGCACATATTCCATTCTCAACTTACCTCATACAAACCCACTGTTTACTTTGGTTCTAGTCACTCCCTTCATATACTCTTGTAATCTAGTCTTAGTAGTATTATTACAGTTGTGAAAGTCAAAGTTATCTTCTCTCTCTCCTAGCTGTCCTTGTACAGTAATAGTTCTAGTGCAAGATCTCTGCTCCCTCGCTAGTAGAGATCTCTGTCTTGCTACTTAGTTCAGTTAGTGTTCTAGTCATCGTAGTAGTTAGTCGGTCGCATTGTGTCTAGATAGACTGAGCTTTAGTAGTGACAGAAGTGCTGTCTGGTGCATAGCTTAGTTCTTAGGTGATAGCTAGGCCTTAGAATTGAGTAGTGCATTCGATAGCTGGTCCTTCGATTGTCACTTGATTAATCGTTTATGTCCTGGGCGCCTTACACCCGCTCACTATCAGCTTGTTATAAGATAACTTATAACTCGGTTTTAAGGACCAGTATAGTAAGTGTATAACAATGAGCTTAATCTGTTGCTATCTGACATAATATAATCTTTATAGCTAAGCCATCAAATTATATTAGCAGTTTAATAACGAAAAATACAATTTTTTTTTAATTGAAAGAGAAAGAATAATATAGCTACATCATAAACATCATTCAGAAAAAATTTCTTCAGATATATCTGAATCTTGGGCATTCACTGGAGTAATTTCCTTTGATGGACTTTTAAATGTCCACTTTTTTGCACCAACTGGAATAGGTACTGATCGTGGTGATCCTTCCACTCGGCGAACTCTCATACTTGGCTTTCTTTCAAGCCTGCACTCTAACTTTCCAATAAATTGTTTGACCTTAGCCGAACGAAATGAAGGTGGGTGGCGCACAAACTTGTCTTCATTTTTTTCTTCTTCTGACATCATCTCAGGGGTTAACTCATTCCATCTCTTGCTTTCCTTCTCCCCCTTTACCACTCGACTTCTTCTATCATATGACTATTAACCGATTAACGCCGGAAATTAAATTCGCGATTACTTGCGCGTACTCCGAAATTATTTACAAAAAATCGTGACCGTCACCTCGAGGCTTGAACCGCCTGAGCTTTTTCTTGTCTAGAGGCAATACGCTTCGAAGTAACCAGCGGCGATGTATTAACTGATTGAAGCTATAGCTTTCCTCTACCCGCGGGCTAAGTTTTGTTTAGTTTCTAGGCGTTTGAAGTGCGCACTCATCAAGCTTCAAGGTAAGTATACCATTGTTAGCATCAGTATTGTAAAAGTTTAGGCTAAGACCTCATGTTTCATAGCTATATAGTGTTGTTTTAAATGTTCACCAGCCGCTTGCTTTGAATTAATTCAGCAACTATGGATTTTGGGCTAGGGCTAGGGCTAGGGCTAGGGCTAGGGCTAGGGCTAGTGCTAGGGTTGGGGCTTGGGCTTGGGGTAGAGGCAAAGGGTCCTGCCTTCTCTCTCCCTTCCTTGCTGGCACCACGCCTTCTTTTTGCTGTCTTGTTGCTGCTTTTCTGGTTTCTGGCATACTTTTTTGCTTCTTTTTTCTCAATTTTCAAGTTAAAAATTGCTTACACCAACGTTTCGACAGTATGGGTGTCTTTATCAAGGTGTGGGGGTGATATGAGGAGCGTATGGTGCTTTTATACTGAGCTAGGAAGGTTCATAATTGATTATTGAGAAGGATGTGCTTGATTCTTGGCGGTAGAGATGCTTGGACATGAGTGCGCAGTGTGCGCATAAGGCTTGTTGAATTCATTATTAGTGTTGCCATGGAGCTGGGTGTGGCTTCGGATCTAGGCGGAAGTATTCAGGTTTGTTTATCGTGTGCGTTATTTGGAGTTCGTCCACGTTTTAAAATTGATTTCTTTATTCGTAGCGGCTGTTGAGGCCTTTCGGGTAGACGGTTTGGAGAGCGCCTATCCAGTGTCTTTCTCTGTCATCGAGTTGTTCTGGGGTCGTCTTCTCAAGGATGGAGAGCTTGATGTCTCTTCCGAAGACGTGACCCGGTGAGTTAATGAAATGTTTGTAGATCGGGAGGCGTGTCTTTACTTTGTAGGCAGCTCTGTGTCCCGCAAGTCTTTGCGACAGAGATCTCTTTGTTTGTCCGACATATTGGTTGCCTTTGGTGCATTTCTTGCATTCCATCAAGTAGATTACATTGCGAGTGCTACAGTTTGAGTGTTTAGCAGTACCGTAAGACTTGTGATTGTAACTTGATTGTATTTTAATCTTTCTAGACATGACAGGACAGCATTTGCAGCCTGGGATGGCGCAACCTGCTGAGTGTCCGTCCAGGTTAGCAGTCAATGGTATTCTAATAGGGTCAGTAGATTGTTGAGGATCTGTGCAGTCTTTAAGTTTAGCTCTCACTAAGTGTTTGGCAATGCTTTTTGTCTTTGTCAGACTTAGGCAAGGTTTAGGTACAGTTTCAGATTCTGTCTCTGTTAGTTTAAGGTTAGATTTGATAGTCTTTAGGTCCAGATCCGTAGTGTAAGGTAATACTAGGAATGTATCATAGGGGCTAGGTTCCTTGTCTTTTTGTGATAGGATGTCTTGTCTACAGTTGTAAGGTACTGATTGTATAGTGTCCATTAGTATTCTAGAAGGGTAATTTCTATCACTGAATACTGTAGTTAGTTTGTGTACTATGTTATTGTAGGTGTCTTCGTCCGAACAGGCTCTAAGGAGGCGTGTCAATTCACCTTTGACTAGGCTGCGAAATGTCTTTTTGGGATGAGCAGACGTGTAATGTAAGTACTGAAATTTGTTAGTCTTTTTAAAGAACGGTTTGATGTCTAGTAGTCCAGTACTGTGGTATCTGTCGCCTTTGTAAACAGTAAGGTCTAGGAAGTCAACTGTGTGAGGGGAAGATTCATATGTGAACTTGATGGTGGGATGTGAGGCGTTAATGTAGTCAATGAACTCTTTAAGGTTGTCTTGGTCTCCCGGCCAAATACAGAATATGTCATCTATGTAACGTTTCCATATGACCGGTTGGGTGTGGTAGTTTTGTAATAGACTTTCCTCTAGTTCAGCCATGAATATATTGGCATAGGCTGGTGCCATCTTAGTCCCCATTGCCGTACCCTGTACTTGGTGGTACATTTGGTCGGCAAACTGAAAGTAGTTTTTAGTTAGAACTATGCTGAGTAGGTCTGTCATCGTACCAGGTGGTATATCTACCAGGTTGGAGTCTGGGTTGTTGTGGTACAGTCTGTTGAGTACAGCCTTGATTCCGTCTTTGTGCGGTATATTCAGGTAGAGTGATTTGACGTCAATGGTAGCTATTGTGCAGTTGTCTGGTATAGGTGTCGATTCCAGTATGTTGATCATATGTCCACTGTCTTTGACGTAGGATTTAATGGCAGGGACAAAGGGTTGTAGGTGCATAGCAACTAGTTTAGATATTTTCTCTGTTGGGCCAGCACAGCCACTAACTATGGGTCTTTCTGAGATCGGATTCTTATGAATCTTTTTTAGAAAGTATAGTTGCTGGGTCCTGGGTGGGGTGTCTGTTGGGAAGATGAGAAAGTCTTTTGTGATGTTGTCTATAATACCTCTGTTGTGTATTGATTTGACAAAAGTATTAATAGCGAGGCCTAGTTGTGGTGTAGGGTCGGACTGTATCTTTTCGTAAATGGTCTGGTCCGATAGATGGTTAGTGCCTGCTTGTATGTATTTGTCTCTATCTTCTACTACAATGCCTGATCCTTTATCTGCACTTTTTATGACTAACGATTGGTCTGAGGCTAGTTCATTGAGGGTTTTTCTCTCTGTATGAGTTAGGTTCGATCTGGACACCTTGGGTATGTGATTATCTATTGTACTTCTAACTCTTTTTAGGTATGATTCAATTTCTGGGGAGGCCACAGGAGGTTCCCACGTGCTCTTAGGGCGGAAGGGATGGGGCTCTCTCTGTGGCTGGTTCCTAAAGAAGTGTTTTATTCTGTTGGATCTCTCGAATCTGGAAATGGACTCTGATAGGGATTCTCTGTTAGTCATTCTACTGGGGACGAACGTAAGTCCTAATCCAAGTACTCTGTACTGTGTCATCGTGAGATGTTTGTGTGATAGGTTTGTAACGTATGTCGTGCTGTCGACGTGATTGTTTGTTGTTTTCCTGAGTGACTTTAAGAATCTACTTCTGTGACTGTCACTTACATGCACATTAATTTTATTCCTGTATCTGTTCTTTCTCTTGTGTCTTTCTATATTGTCATTTGCGTTTTGTTGTTTCACTTTTTGTTGAGAGTCAATTAAAATTTTATTATTCTGAAACCCATTGGGGAGGTAATGATCATGGGAAGACAAACAAGATGGTGATACAAGATTGTTATTGACATAGTTAAGAGGGGAATGGAAATCAATTGTTCCGCCGTGGTTCATCTGAGGTTCGGTTCCTTCTCGGACTGCACTGGGTGCCTGTCCAACTTTCAAAAACCCCGTTGGTACTGACTAGACAGCGGTGGTGGCTGCCCGGCCAATACACTAACTGCAGGAGCAAACAGCTGTGGTTGCTGCTGCCCTGCAGCACAGGGAGGATGGGTCAGCAGTGTAGGTTGCTGCTGGACCACAGGACCGGTTGTGATTAGCTTCTGTAGGAGGTTGGCTAGAGTGGCCACGTCTGAGGAACTAGTGTGTGGAGTCTGATAGGGAGTACTTGTTTTGTTGATTGAGTTGGTTGAGTTTCTTTGTTGTTGTCTTTGTTGGTTGCGTCTGTGGTATGGTACTTGTGCTTGTCTTTGGTTTGCTTTATCGTTGGTCCACTTACGCACTTGTTGTCCCTGTCTGCTCCTCTTCTCTGGTGGCTGGAGTAGTCCTTCTAGCTTTCGCTTTTTGGTGTCTTCTAATCTTTGTTGCTGTTTTTTGATATTGTCTACTGTTTTTTTCATCATGTCTTCGTGTGATTTCGCTTCTTCTTGTGTTGAGTTCTCTAATTCTAGTGTGATGTTCCGTTCTATTTTAACTATTTCCCGACTGAGATGTTCCTTTGCTTGTATGTAATGTTCCCTGAGTGATTCTGTGAATTGTGCTTCTGCCGTATGTTTGGTGTCGTTGAAATTGGCTTCTACAGTAGTGAGGTCTTTGAGAAGGGCATTACACTTAACTCTGACTTTGAGTCCATTGGGCGTCTTTGACTTCTCACTGCAGGCAGAGATGAAGTCCAGGTGACTGCACACCTTGTCAAAGTTACAGACTGTCTTTTTGTAGAGCTGTCTCAGTCCTAGCAATTCCACCTTTTCGGTGGCTGGCTGGGCAATGTCCATTAGGACGACTCCATCTTCCAGTATGTCTGGTTCTGGGAGTAATGGCTGGTTTGAGGTGGAGGCGGACTCTAAGGTCTTGGCACCGGCTCTGGTATTGGCTAGTGCTAGGGTTGGAGCTTGGGCTTGGGGTAGAGGCAAAGGGTCCTGCCTTCTCTCTCCCTTCCTTGCTGGCACCACGCCTTCTTTTTGCTGTCTTGTTGCTGCTTTTCTGGTTTCTGGCATACTTTTTTGCTTCTTTTTTCTCAATTTTCAAGTTAAAAATTGCTTACACCAACGTTTCGACAGTATGGGTGTCTTTATCAAGGTGTGGGGGTGATATGAGGAGCGTATGGTGCTTTTATACTGAGCTAGGAAGGTTCATAATTGATTATTGAGAAGGATGTGCTTGATTCTTGGCGGTAGAGATGCTTGGACATGAGTGCGCAGTGTGCGCATAAGGCTTGTTGAATTCATTATTAGTGTTGCCATGGAGCTGGGTGTGGCTTCGGATCTAGGCGGAAGTATTCAGGTTTGTTTATCGTGTGCGTTATTTGGAGTTCGTCCACGTTTTAAAATTGATTTCTTTATTCGTAGCGGCTGTTGAGGCCTTTCGGGTAGACGGTTTGGAGAGCGCCTATCCAGTGTCTTTCTCTGTCATCGAGTTGTTCTGGGGTCGTCTTCTCAAGGATGGAGAGCTTGATGTCTCTTCCGAAGACGTGACCCGGTGAGTTAATGAAATGTTTGTAGATCGGGAGGCGTGTCTTTACTTTGTAGGCAGCTCTGTGTCCCGCAAGTCTTTGCGACAGAGATCTCTTTGTTTGTCCGACATATTGGTTGCCTTTGGTGCATTTCTTGCATTCCATCAAGTAGATTACATTGCGAGTGCTACAGTTTGAGTGTTTAGCAGTACCGTAAGACTTGTGATTGTAACTTGATTGTATTTTAATCTTTCTAGACATGACAGGACAGCATTTGCAGCCTGGGATGGCGCAACCTGCTGAGTGTCCGTCCAGGTTAGCAGTCAATGGTATTCTAATAGGGTCAGTAGATTGTTGAGGATCTGTGCAGTCTTTAAGTTTAGCTCTCACTAAGTGTTTGGCAATGCTTTTTGTCTTTGTCAGACTTAGGCAAGGTTTAGGTACAGTTTCAGATTCTGTCTCTGTTAGGGCTAGGGCTAGTGCTAGGGTTGGGGCTTGGGCTTGGGATAGAGGCAAAGGGGCCTGCCTTCTCTCTCCCTTCCTGGCTGGCACCACGCCTTCTTTTGACTGTCTTGTATTGCTTCTTCTGGTTACTGGCATACTTCTAAGTGCTTCTTTTCTCAATAATTACTTTTTTTCAAAAAAAAAAAAAAAAAACTTTAAAAAATATTATTCACCAACGTTTCGACAATGTGAGTGTCTTTATCAAGGTGAGAGGGTGATATGAGGAGCGTGTGGTGCTTTTATACTACTAGGAAGGTTCATAATTGATTATTGAGAAGGATGTGCTTGATTCTTGGCGGTAGAGATGCTTGGACATGAGTGCGCAGTGTGCGCATTAGGCTTGTTGAATTCATTATTAGTGTTGCCATGGAGCTGGGTGTGGCTTCGGATCCAGGCGGAAGTAATCAGGTTTGTTTATCGTGTGCGTTATTTGGAGTTCGTCCACGTTTTGAAATTGATTTCTTTATTCGTAGCGGCTGTTGAGGCCTTTCGGGTAGACTGTTTGAAGAGCGCCTATCCAGTGTCTTTCTCTGTCATCGAGTTGTTCTGAGGTCGTCTTCTCAAGGATGGAGAGCTTGATGTCTCTTCCGAGGACGTGACCCGGTGAGTTAATGAAATGTTTGTAGATCGGAAGGCGTGTCTTTACTTTGTAGGCAGCTCTGTGTCCCGCAAGTCTTTGAGACAGAGATCTCTTTGTTTGTCCGACATATTGGTTGCCTTTGGTGCATTTCTTGCATTCCATCAAGTAGATTACATTGCGAGTGCTACAGTTTGAGTGTTTAGCAGTACCGTAAGACTTGTGATTGTAACTTGATTGTATTTTTCTTTCTAGACATGACAGGACAGCATTTGCAGCCTGGGATGGCGCAACCTGCTGAGTGTCCGTCCAGGTTAGCAGTCAATGGTATTCTGATAGGGTCAGTAGATTGTTGAGGATCTGTGCAGTCTTTAAGTTTAGCTCTCACTAAGTGTTTGGCAATGCTTTTTGTCTTTGTCAGACTTAGGCAAGGTTTAGGTACAGTTTCAGATTCTGTCTCTGTTAGTTTAAGATTAGATTTAATAGTCTTTAGGTCCAGATCCGTAGTGTAGGGTAGTACTAGGAATGTATCATAGGGGCTAGGTTCCTTGTCTTTTTGTGATAGGATGTCTTGTCTGCAGTTATAAGGTACTGATTGTATGGTGTCCCTAAGTATTCTAGAGGGGTAATTTCTGTCACTGAATACTGTAGTTAGTTTGTGTACTATGTTATTGTAGGTGTCTTCGTCCGAACAGGCTCTAAGGAGGCGTGTCAATTCACCTTTGACTAGGCTGCGAAATGTCTTTTTGGGATGAGCAGACGTGTAATGTAAGTACTGAAATTTGTTAGTCTTTTTAAAAAACGGTTTGATGTCTAGTAGTCCAGTACTGTGGTATCTGTCGCCTTTGTAAACAGTAAGGTCTAGGAAGTCAACTGTGTGGGGGGAGGATTCATATGTGAACTTGATGGTGGGGTGAGAGGCGTTAATGTAGTCAATGAACTCCTTAAGGTTGTCTTGGTCTCCCGGCCAAATACAGAATATGTCATCTATGTAACGTTTCCATATGACCGGTTGGGTGTGGTAGTTTTGTAATAGACTTTCCTCTAGTTCAGCCATGAATATATTGGCATAGGCTGGTGCCATCTTAGTCCCCATTGCCGTACCCTGTACTTGGTGGTACATTTGGTCGGCAAACTGAAAGTAGTTTTTAGTCAGGACTATGCTGAGTAGGTCTGTCATCGTACCAGGTGGTATATCTACCAGGTTGGAGTCTGGGTTGTTGTGGTACAGTCTGTTGAGTACAGCCTTGATTCCGTCTTTGTGCGGTATATTCAGGTAGAGTGATTTGACGTCAATGGTAGCTATTGTGCAGTTGTCTGGTATGGGTGTAGATTCCAGTATGTTGATCATATGTCCACTGTCTTTAACGTAGGATTTAATGGCAGGGACAAAGGGTTGTAGGTGCATATCTACTAGTTTAGATATTTTCTCTGTTGGTCCAGCACAGCCACTAACTATGGGTCTTTCTGAGATCGGATTCTTATGAATCTTTTTTAGAAAGTATAGTTGCTGGGTCCTGGGTGGGGTGTCTGTTGGGAAGATGAGAAAGTCTTTTGTGATGTTGTCTATAATACCTCTGTTGTGTATTGATTTGACAAAAGTATTGATAGCAAGGCCTAGTTGTGGTGTAGGGTCAGACTGTATCTTTTCGTAGATGGTCTGGTCTGATAAGTGGTTAATGCCTGCTTGTATGTATTTGTCTCTATCTTCTACTACAATTCCTGATCCTTTATCTGCACTTTTTATGACTAATGATTGGTCTGAGGCTAGTTCATTGAGGGTTTTTCTTTCTATATGAGTTAGGTTCGATCTAGACACGTTGGGTATGTGATTATCTATTGTACTTCTAACTCTTTTTAGGTATGATTCAATTTCTGGGGAGGCCACAGGAGGTTCCCACGTGCTCTTAGGGCGGAAGGGATGGGGCTCTCTCTGTGGCTGGTTCCTAAAGAAGTGTTTTATTCTGTTGGATCTCTCGAATCTGGAAATGGACTCTGATAGGGATTCTCTGTTAGTCATTCTACTGGGGACGAACGTAAGTCCTAATCCGAGTACTTTGTACTGTGTCATTGTGAGTTGTTTGTGTGATAGGTTTGTTACGTATGTCGTGCTGTCGACGTGGTTGTTTGTTGTTTTCCTGAGTGACTTTAAGAATCTTCTTCTGTGACTGTCACTTACATGCACATTAATCTTATTTCTGTATCTGTTCTTTCTCTTGTGTCTTTCTATGTTGTCATTTGTGTTTTGTTGTTTCACATGTTGTTGAAAGTCAATTAAAATTTTATTATTCTGAATCCCATTATGGGGGTAATGGTCATGGGAAGAGACACAAGATGGTGATACAAGATTGTTTATGACATAGTTAAGAGGGGAATGGGAATCAATTGTTCCGCCGTGGTTCCTATGAGGTTCGGTTCCTTCTCGGACTGCATTGGGTGCCTGTCCAAACTTCAAAAACCCTGTTGGTACTGACCAGACAGCGATGATGGCTGCCTAGCTAGTACACTAACTGCAGGAGCAAACAGCTGTGGTTGCTGTCGCCCTACAGCACAGGGACCCTGTTGGCACTGACCAGACAGCGGTGGTGGCTGCCCGGCCAGTACACTAACTGCAGGAGCAAACAGCTGTGGTTGCTGTTGCCCTGCAGCACAGGGGGGATGGGTCAGCAGTGTAGGTTGCTGCTGGACCGCAGGATCGGTGGTGATAAGCTTCTGTATGAGATTGGCTAGAGTGGCCATGTCTGAGGAATTAGAGTGTGGAGTCTGATAGGGAGTACTGGTTTTATTCTTTGGGTTTGTTGAGTTACTTTGTTTCTGTTGGTTGCGTTTGTGGTATGGTGATTGTGTTTGTCTTTGGTAATTTCTACCGTTGGGCCACTTACGCATTTGTTCTCCTTGTCTGCTCCTCTTCTCAGGTGGATGGAGTAGTCCTTCTAGCTTTCTCTTTTTGGTTTCGTTCAATCTTTGCTGTTGCTTCTTGATGTTGTCTACTGTCTTTTTCATCATATCTTCGTGTGTTTTTGCTTCTTCTTGTGTTGAGTTCTCTAATTCTAGTGTGATGTTGTGTTCTATTTTAACTATTTTCTGGCTGAGCTTCTCCTGCGTTTGTATGTAGTGTTCCTTTAGTGATTCTGTAAATTGTGCTTCTGCCAACTGTTTTGTGTCTTTGAACTTGGCCTCTACAGCGGTGAGGTCCTTGAGTAGGGCATTGCACTTGACTCTTATTTTGAGTCCATTTGGTGTCTTTGACTCCTCAGTGCAAGCAGTGATGAAGTCTAGGTGACTGCACACCTTGTTAAAGTTACACACGGTCTTCTTGTAGAGCTGTCTCAGTCTTAGCAAGTCCACCTTTTCGGTGGCTGGCTGGGCAGTGTCCATTAGGACTATATCCTCGTCCAGTATGTCTGGTTTTGGGATTAATGGTTGCTTTGAGGTGGAGGCGGACTCTAAGGTCTTGGCGCCGGCTCTGATACTGGCTAGTGCTAGGGTTGGGGCTTGGGCTTGGGATAGAGGCAAAGGGGCCTGCCTTCTCTCTCCCTTCCTGGCTGGCACCACGCCTTCTTTTGACTGTCTTGTATTGCTTCTTCTGGTTACTGGCATACTTCTAAGTGCTTCTTTTCTCAATAATTACTTTTTTTCAAAAAAAAAAAAAAAAAACTTTAAAAAATATTATTCACCAACGTTTCGACAATGTGAGTGTCTTTATCAAGGTGAGAGGGTGATATGAGGAGCGTGTGGTGCTTTTATACTACTAGGAAGGTTCATAATTGATTATTGAGAAGGATGTGCTTGATTCTTGGCGGTAGAGATGCTTGGACATGAGTGCGCAGTGTGCGCATTAGGCTTGTTGAATTCATTATTAGTGTTGCCATGGAGCTGGGTGTGGCTTCGGATCCAGGCGGAAGTAATCAGGTTTGTTTATCGTGTGCGTTATTTGGAGTTCGTCCACGTTTTGAAATTGATTTCTTTATTCGTAGCGGCTGTTGAGGCCTTTCGGGTAGACTGTTTGAAGAGCGCCTATCCAGTGTCTTTCTCTGTCATCGAGTTGTTCTGAGGTCGTCTTCTCAAGGATGGAGAGCTTGATGTCTCTTCCGAGGACGTGACCCGGTGAGTTAATGAAATGTTTGTAGATCGGAAGGCGTGTCTTTACTTTGTAGGCAG
>WLWD01002173.1_pt1 | contig 24115 bp, 17 predicted proteins | sample 6712731 | NCBI WGS metagenome assembly WLWD01 (sample SAMN12718690, study PRJNA576275) | sponge metagenome | isolation source: marine sponge | host: Mycale hentscheli | place: New Zealand: South Island, Marlborough, Capsize Point | collected 2014-11-01 | reverse complement strand
TTTGTCCATGCACCTTTTTCTTCTGAGGGATCTTGGATTTCTAGTCTATATAGAGAATATCTATAGGATGAAAGGTTGGTGGTACCTTTAGATTATACGAAGTTGAACTCTAACAGCAATATTAGAAGGGAAAGAAAACTTTGATTACATGTCTGAACTTCAGGTAACTAAAGTCAGTCAGTAGGTTCACGTCAAATTTATATATTTTTTTAAATAATATAACTTAAATTATTAATAATAACAATAGCTGTAAACACAATTCAATACAATGCAATAAGCAAACATAAATAAAACATTAAAAAGTACATGGTGCCATCACACTGCCCCTGATGGAGGCAGAGTTGCCTCTCTGAATTTCAATAGAAAGACGCTGCAGCAGGTAGGTGATAGCATGCTCATCGCCTGTGTGCCTCATCACTCTGCTCCAAAGCTCCTCTAATAACATCTTAGATTGTGGCCCAAAAACACCAGATGTCTCGATGGCTACTGTCACTCGATGGCTACTGTCACAAAGAGGCGAGTAACTAGCAAACCACTGTACTTTGCACACTTTCTGTCCTCGGCATGGGCTGCCACCTCACCAGCTGCTGTTGTTGCCTGACTTATGTAAGATGGGGCAAAGGTGTCAGGACATGTGGTATCCCATACAAGGAGTTTCCCACACTTCCATGGCACTGTTGTCACTCCATCTGGCCTCATCTCATTGGAACTGTGCAAGCCTTAGGGTTCCAATCTAGATGGCACATGAGCTGAGGAGAGGATCCTTTTTATGATCTTGTTTGTGGCCCCTTGTCACTGCAGCTGAGCGAGTGATGGCCCAATGTATCCACTTCACTGCCATAATGATGGTAAGAATGAATGTCCGTCATAGACAGGAATGCCCAGGCATAAGCCAATACCAATCCTGACACTGACATCATCCAGTCTAAGACCAAGGGATGTAGCAGGGAGTACATGTACCTTTTTAAGCTTCAATTCAGAAATAGAAGACCATAGCACTTATCAGCGAGTGCACAAAATATTATGCCTGGGTTGATAAAAAGGCTAAGTCAACAACAATATTGGGTATCGACATGTCATTACTTTTAGAAATGTAATGCTTATTTTTAAAATGTAAGTTAACTATGATATTTAAAATAATCTATATAGCTAGGTTAGCTTACTCACCATAGTGCTGAAGACAAACTAGTCTTGGTTGTATTGTTGTAGAGGAAAAAAGGCATTTACTGTGATAATGTGCTGAAGAACACCATTTTTAACCATTTGTTGTTATTGTTGTAGAGGGGAAAAGGCATTTGCTGTGATAAGTGATGATTATCTGTGGCCACATGAACCACTCAAAGAGTACTTGTCAAAGCTAGATCACTCCGTACCAATTACTTTACTTTATGGTGAAGATTCTCAATTCAAAAATGATGGAGGTAAAGATATAAAAGGGAAAAGAAAGAATGTCTACTTGCCAGCTGCCCTAAGAACTGGCCACCATATTCAAGCAGAAGATCATGAAGGATTTAACACAAAAGTCAATGAAATCTGTGACATGGTGGATGATGGTTCTGATAGAAAATAACTGAACTAGCTTTAGTTCCTAACCTGCTGTTCAAACCACGTTCTTGTAATTATCCCCTGAAAGTTTGTTAGCTAACTCTAATAAATTCCACATAACTAAATTTTATGTAGCTAACTTCAAATTTTTTCTTCTTTATTAATGTTTGTTGTTTTTAATCAATTTGTAGTACACAAGTAGTCACATAGCAGTTGTTTTGTATTCTGTATTTTTTAACTCAATTTGTTAAATAATTTCAATGGTTTTATATTTGCACAGCTAAAATTGAAATTGCTCTGAAACGGGTGCATAGAATGACTTGTATCAGCTAATTAAAATTGAGATAAGCTGAGGTCATGGTTGGCTGAGACTCTTCAATTTGGGGTGGGGGTAAGGGACTAGAAGTATAAACCAGGTCCTACAAGTATAAATCGGGTCCTGCAATAAAATATTTCTGCCAGGTAAATTATAAAACAACAAAGTGTCATTTATAGTTCTGTTTTCTTTAATGCTGCCACAGCTAAAGCAATCAAGATGCAGAAATTTTTTTTAATTTTTTATTCTATTATTGGTCGAGGTTATCGACTAGATTCTTCCGAAATTGCACTTGTAAATAGTTTCTGCCGTAAAGTTGAGACAGCTAAAGCAATCAATCATAGTGATCCTATTGGGATTCTAATGAAAGTTTTGAAAGGGTTCAGCCCCCCCCCCCCCCCCCCCCCCACACACACACACACTCCACCACTCCCCTTTCCTTGACTTTGGGGAGGCTCTAGCCCTTTCAGTCCACACCCTCACTCACAATTGTGGTGAACAGCCTCAGCAGGTGTAACTCCCTCTAACTACAAAAATAAATAAATGGTCCTCTACTGGAGATTATGTTAGACAGATCTGCTTATATAGGAGCATGATGGTTGGTTATTCATTATGTTCAATGAATCCAGATTTATCAAATTATTGCAAGCTCCAATGAAAAATTTAAAATGATACAGAAATGTAGTAGTGGCTATAAATATTGATGTCATATTGCTCTATGCTTGTAACAGGCAAAAATTAAAACAACGTGGTTCGCTGATGTACCCCAAATGTGAGAGATCTTGTGTATATTTGATCCACAAAAAAATAAATAAATAAAAATACTATAGGCTTGTTGCAATGTTCCCTTGATGACTATTACTAGGGTGAACATACAGACTAAGCTGCTAATCACTGTAGCTAAAAACAGTTGATAAGATTTTTTTTCATTCTCAATTTGCTAGCCTACCAATGGCCTGTCCTGTCCGTAACATACAAATGCTCCTGGAGTAGAACACAGTAACGAAACCCAGTCAGACTCCATCGACTGTTTGGCGTAACTCAAAGCCTGTGAAGGGCGAACACCGGGTTTCCTCAATTTGTCATAGAAATGTTTGCAGAATTCAGCAGCAGACTCATCACTAACATTCCACAGGGTAGCAATGACAGTCTCAGTGCCAGCAGCTAGAAATGGTTCAGCTAAGTTTGACAAGGACTCCTGAGCATGTGAAGCTCCAGCTGCAGAAACACACGTTGAAAGAAACACAAGCCGAGTACCTCTCAGCTTCATGGAATACACTGCCAAGGCAGGCAGCATACCCATTCCTGCTTCTGGTACCAGTTTATGAAACTCCTGCTTGACAAATGTATTGCAGCCAGCTAGGAGAATAGCGGAATCCAAATCAGAATAAAAGTTTCCTCTAAATGTTAACTTTTGACTTTCACTTGAAGCATGAGAGGAAATATGCAGTACTAATGGACAGTTAACACCCATAATGTTAGACAATGTGGCCTCATCCCCAAGAAACATCCTCACGGGAAAACCGCTATCTTCAAGGCAAAAGGAAGTAAAGTCAGCTTCCTCTTTTGAGTGTGGCATTTCTTTTGCCAACTTAATTTCACCAGAGATGTTAAATACTTTACAAAAAGCTTCAACCAATCCACTAAAAGAAAATTGATCAACAGCTTTGTGTAGGTTGAAATTCGGACTTGCAAATATGCAGCATTCTTTTGGTGTGGGAGGCTCAGCTGAGGAGCGAACAAGCTGATCTGTGATAGCTTGACGAATTAACTCGCGACTCGAGGACAAAATACTAACTCCCATTTTATCTGAAAGAAGTATTTTTGGAACACCAATATCATCATTGCTTAGAGGAAGGGAGTCTAGAGGAAACTGAGATATATCTCTGTCAGGGCTTATATAAAGATGAGTGATCCTTCCGGAAGTCAAGATATCATGCAAAGGCTGAGGAAAGAGAACTTGTGCCACGAGAAACATGTCAAATTTAATTTTACCTTCCACAGCTCCTTTATCGCTCCTCATTCCACTGAAAAAAGCCGACCAAATGTTTGCTATCCTGTGCAATGCTTTAAAGTCTATGGCATATACAACAGGTAGCCCAGCCTTTTCAAAGAAGACACAATACGCATCAAGCATTGAATTCTCTCTCAAAGTGGAGAAGAAGATGTAATCTAGGACAGCTTCACCTTCTTCCAGACATTCTTGGATAGAAGTGTAAGTCTGTTGGCTAAGAATATCAAGTGTTGGCATAGCCAGCCTAAGTGAAAGTTCCTTCTCCTTGTCCATGTGTTCCAATATAATATCTTCTATTGCCTCACATTTTTCCATGCTTGCATTAGAGAATGCCTTCATCTTCACGTACCTCTGAAAGAAATCATAGAGTATAGATCCCATACCTTGACGCATTAACAGAATGCGAAACTCTGAAAAGAGACACTTCCAACGGATCAAGACATCTGCAAAGACAACTGGATTGTCCTCAATGAAAATAGAGGCAGTTGAAAGTACGAGTTGTCGAATGGGAACAATAGTGGAAGAGCACTCATCAAATCTGATGGCACTTGTTTGTAAAAGATGGCCTAATACTTTGAAGAAAGCTTGTTCTCCTTTCTTGAAGGTGTAATCAAACGACTCCTGATCATCAAGGTCATGGAAAATTCCTGGAAATATGAAAATATGCTATTTAAAAAAGATACAGCTGCAAAACCTTATTTAACAAGGTAAGTGGTCCTACCAAACTGTATGAAAAATTACTAATTTCAAGTTAACAAATTCAATAATCCAAATATGAACTTTGGTTAGAAACAAAGAATGGTAACAATCAGCTACTTTATATCATATTCCCTTGTGTGAGCAATATTTCATATTCTGCATAACTGTACTTCTTAGTAAACATTTAAAGCATGCAATCAACTAATGAGGCAAGTCAGCAGAACTTGATGCTCAGCAGTATAGTAATATGCATAGAATTTATGGTGCTGGGGTTGATTGGGGACATGGTCAAGCATATGGGGTTGATTGGGGACATGGTCAAGTGTATTCTTATTATACTGTGCTTACAGGTTGCTGGGACTGATCAATGTTAAGTACTGTAATAGTACACTATAAATAAGTCTAATTTTGCATTCTAACATAGCTATGCATTTAGCTACCTGACATAGTGATGAATTCTTCTACTTCTTCCATGGTTAAACATTTTATCGATTCCATTTTTTTGAGCCTGTGCAATATAAACAACTTGACTTCTGCAGGCCTTTGTTTTACCATCACTCTAGCCACCTCAGTGCTCATTTTGCTTCCCTCTGGAGGAGCAGGTGCAAAACTGCCAGGAAGTAGAACATTATGTTTGATATTATGCAGGGCTTGCTTGGCAGTCTCCTCATCTTTTGTTGAGAGATGTTCAGGAAAAGCAGTGAGAGCTGTCTCAACTTTACAGCAGAAACTATTTACAAGTGCAATTTCTGAAGAATCTAGTCGATAACCTCGACCAATGAAAGAATCAAGTATTGCACATAATCGACCAACATACATGCCATGATAGTCCTCATGGAAAAGAACAGAATTATTTTCAAAAAATGGTAAAAGAAATCGATTCATAAATTCTGCAGACTGATGACCAGCATTAGAATTACTGAGAATATTGGTGCGATTTATGACCACTAATACAACTAATCCCATGATAGGCCTAAGAAGAGGATATAGAGCTGGGTCGACATCATGCTTTAAGTAATTGACTAGAGCTTTGGTTTTTTGTTCCATCTTCTCCTCGAGTTCTTTCTTATTTGCGATACCAAGCGATGGGTATGGGTAAATGTCAAAGGAAAGATGTTTAGCCCACTCTTTAATAGCTTCACTCACAGGCTCACCAAAACTATGCAAAACTTTTTCCATCTCTTCTGAGCAACAGAATAAACATTGCTGCATGACCTCCTGGCTAAGAGGCTGTTCTCCATCTAGAGACCGCATCAAGTGGAAAATAACATTCAAATATTCTTTGGAGAGCACAAATATGCCTCTTGGAAGTTCAATAGAACCCTCTGGAAGTTTGTAAAGCTCCTGGTTTGCTTTAAACCAACGTGTTACAAACTCTCTCTTCATCTTTCCTTCCCCTGTGACTTTAAACCCATCTGTGGCAGCGGCCATCACTTCTGATTGCAAGTCACTATGGCCTTCTAGGGCACATATTTTACGCCAGTACCCTTTGGCCCACTGAGGCTTCAGCTGGATGCATCTGTTGGCGTCTTCCAGTGCTTTCTTCCAATCGCCAAGTCTAGCATAAGACACACTTCGATTACTGTACAGAATAGCGTTGTCTTTGTCGTGATCTATTGCTCGGGAGTATTGTTCAATTGCTTCGGAGAACTCAGTGAGTTTAAAGAAACTGTTGCCCTTAGCTTTGTAATCTTCAGAAAGAGTAAAAGATTCCATGGCCTATTATATTAGCCACTCCCCTTAAACTCAAAAATGTCCACACGTAAGAAATGTTGTGGTGAGGGGATTTTATTTGTCTCGCATATTAGAGCAAGGCTCTTTATCATTATGGTAAAGGGTCTAGCTACGTGAGATTAGGAATTTATGGCCTTTCTTTTTAGCCCCTCCATGTTTTCCAGCAATTCCTTGAAGTGGCAATCAAAAAGCCTAAAGCTGATTGTACTGGAAGCATACAGTTATATTGTTTGACTAGACTCAGTCAGAAGATTTACTTACTGCTGAATCAGTATATCTATGGTGTGATGCAGGTCAGGCTCATGTACTCGAGAAAAAAAACATGCCAAAAAATGTGTGGTGGCTATTACTGGTTTTGTGCTCATGTGATATTCAGTTCTTTGTCATAGTCATTATTTTTAGAAATTGTTGTAGCTAACTATAACTTGACAAAGGTAATTAGCTGGCTCAGCAAATGGAATATAGCTGGTTGTGCAGTACGGCACTTCCTTGAATTAGGTCCCCCATCTGATTCGTTTACTGAAAGTGTGTGTGTAATAAATGTATGTGGGTATGTGTGTATGTATGTACGTAAGTATTCATGTATGGAATAATGCATGCATGCAGTCATACGACAATTATTAATATTATTGTTGTTATGGGTATGGGTATTAATGTTGTTGTATGGGTATTATTATTATTAATAATAGCAAATTTTCTCGTTCTAACAGCCAATATATTATGTTAATAAACTTAACCCGACATTTCTCCATGGTGATAATAAACAACAATGTAAACAACGAGATTTCTGGAGGGTACGCTTACTGTTTATTATATCCTGAAGGGTGATTTGCATGCAGCATAGACAGCCAGCATTCTGGAAGTTCTAAACCTATGTCTCTGTTAAAATTGTTGTCCAGTGTAATCTGTATGTGTAGAGCTTCCTTGAACTTCAACTCACGATTCTTACTGGCTCTGTCTACAACTCCTACCTCTTCCGGTTTATTGGGGTGATGCTGCTGCCAAGCATGTTCAGCAGTGGCTGAAACCTTTTCATCACCTCTCTTACAAGCATCCTGATGTTCTTCCACTCTCTGCTCAAGCCTTCTAGTCAGCTGAGAATGACTGAATCATTATTATTATTGTTGGTTATTGTTATTACCCATTTTTAATGATAACGCAAAATGCTCATGGAACTTCTTTTATGGTGGATACAGTGGAATGGCAACAAGTACCTATCTACCAACTTGGTACAAGGTTGACAAGTTGTCTGAGCAGCTCAAACAACCTCAGAAAGAATTAAGAGTGTTATAATTAACAATATATAATAGGGGGAAAGAAGAAGATATCAATGTTGGTGGTGGGAGAGAAGAGGGGGGAAGAAAAATAATGTGTGTTTTTTATGTTATTTTTCCTCCTTTATTTTCTTCTTTTTTCCATTTGCATTGAACTCGTAATATATATAATGTATTGGCATGATTTCATCAGAGACATTATATTTAGGGAAATTTGAGCTTTTTGTTTTGTTTATGTGTTAATTCTGTCTATGTACTTTTTTGCATGTGTGGGTAAAAGTTATAACGATGGAACAATTGTCTTAGGGGTAATATTTGAAAATAGATATGCCAAATGTTCTAAGACAGCTTGAGTTTCAAGGAAGTAGTTGTGTAGACAGTAGTAAATAAAAAAAAAGTTGCTATAGAAAAAAATTTAGTGGATTGTTGGTTTTCTTCTAGAATGTACCTTTGATGTGGACAATAAGCAGCTACTAGACAATCATTCTCATGTAGATTAGGGTTTTTGGTGTCACAGATTTTTTTTAAATTGTGGAAAGACCAGGTGAAGGAAGCAATGGCTATGTGCAGACAAACTCAAAAGTAACATTTCTGAGTGCAATTATAATCCAGTATGATTCAGTGACTGTCGCATTCACTATCAAATAAATGTCGCTATATTTTATTAATAATTTTAGCAAGCTTCAATGTAGCTATGCTCCTAAATTTACTTCATTGCTGAATTGAAACTACGACTACAGTTTCTGAGATACCTTTATAATCTTCATTGATTTATCTCTAGATCAAAATTGTCCCAAAGCTGCTTTGACTAATTCAATTCCTATTAGAGAAGTTTTGCATAGTGGGTTGCTTATGGGTTTCTCTTGTTGTTCCTTTCAGTCAACAAAAGTCAGCCTGTAGGGATTGTCAATAGCTAAGGAGGCATGCTCAGTTCTATGCTATTTCAAATATCTCTCAACAACATTAATTTGTCTGCTTCTTTACTCCCATATTTTCACTGATGATACAGAGCAAACATCACTCTCATATATCCATTGTGTGTGAGTAGTTATTGAGTGAGTGAGTGAGTGGATGAATCAAAGAAAGAACCAGTATACTGTATGATTAATGCAACTATTTTAATTGACTTAAAAAAAGTTTTTCAATTAATTTTTCAAGTATAACATTAAAGAAAACGGTACGTCATCTTAGCACCTCACAGAATGTACATGAAGAGTTTACCATATTTAGCTGGTTTTATCCCCAACTTCCTGAGTTACTTATGTTGATTCTATTTAGCTGGTTTTATCCCCAACTTCCTGAGTTACTTCTGTTGATTCTATTTAGCTGGTTTTATCCCCAACTTCCTGAGTTACTTATGTTGATTCTATTTAGCTGGTTTTATCCCCAACTTCCTGAGTTACTTATGTTGATTCTATTTAGCTGGTTTTATCCCCAACTTCCTGAGTTACTTCTGTTGATTCTATTTAGCTGGTTTTATCCCCAACTTCCTGAGTTACTTATGTTGATTCTATTTAGCTGGTGTTATCCCAACTTCCTGAGTTACTTATGTTGATTCTATTTAGCTGGTGTTATCCCAACTTCCTGAGTTACTTATTTGATTCTATTTGTTGATTCTTGTTTCATTCACTCTAATAACTACATAGTTTCAAGATGGAATATAGAAACAACAATCACATGTGCTAGTATTAATTTTGCAAGTCACAGTCACTATGATAAAAAAAAGTCAACAATCAACTAGTCCACAGATCAGCAATTTAAAAAAATATTCATGTGACGTTTAATTGCAACCAACCTCCTCTAGTCGGTTATATACAGTAAGATGATCATAATGCGGTTTAGGACTTTCACAAGGGGAAGCAAAAAACTCCATATAACCAGCTACACCTTCTAATTGAGAGTTGAGGGAGCTTACTACTTCTTGGAAAGAGGGTCTCTTATCTGGTAATTCCTTCCAGCAGTCACACATTAACTCGTAACTAAACATTAAAAAAAAAAAATTAGCTATATTATTATCACAATTTACAATGGCTTTACATGGAAGTAGAACAAGCTGCATTGCTGGGCCTCTCTAGCCGCCTTCCTTCTTTTAAAAATGTAACCAAATACTGTGAGTCAATAGTAGGGTAGGGGGTGTGGCCAAGAGTAAACACCTCCCAACAGGTTACTCCATAGGACCACTGCAAGTTCAGAAATGTAGTGAGTACAATATACTTGTGAACAATTTTCTACTCATACCACATCCGTCTTCTCTGAAAAAACTCTGTCCAATAGACTCTCTAATGCCATCCACCTAACAGGCAGTTTAATGGTAGACCCTTCTTCTCCTTCCACTAGTCTGAAGTAGTTTCTACTGTACACATCTTCAGACAGACCAAAGTCAGCTACTTTTATGACCAAATTATGATCAATCCTAAACCACAACAATTACATTATTCATTTACATGTTATCAGAGATAGCAAAGTCTTACATGCAATTGCGAGCAGCCAAGTCTCTGTGGACAAACATCTCCTTTGCCAGATAGCTCATTCCTTTAGCAATTTGAAAACATATTGACAATAATTTTCGTTGAGTATCCAGCACCTAAGCATCCAAACAAGATCATCGTTTATTTGATGATGCTAGGTATTTGTAGTATACATTAAAAATATGCTATTATATTATTTTGATATAAAATTAACAGTATTTAGTGTTGAGCACATTTCACTATTACAGATAATAATACTTAGAATTTTTGGATACGTTTCAAAATAATTTGGTAACAATGGTATTTTGGTGATATTTTCAGAAAATGTGTCATTTTCAGGACAATTTGGGATAAAAAAAATGTATACATCAACTAGGAAATGTTAGAACAACTATTGTAGCAGTAGTTATAGTTAACAACATTCTGTATGACCATACCATTGATTCATCTCCAGCATTTTTAGCTATAGTGAGATTAGGTCTCTCTTTTCTTAAATACATCAATAGACTTCCATTTTGCATGAAAGGCATGACTATATAAGGAGCTTCTCCAGCATCCACACACACTCCAATAAGACCCAATACATTGGGATGATTAAATCTCTTCATCTTGTTACTCTCTTTCGTTAAATCTTCAATGTCAGTGACAGTGAATGAACCTACAAATATTGACAATAATTTTTGACACAGAAAACTGGCAATGATTATTTAATTTAAACCCTACAAATGAGTAATTTAAAAATAAACAAGTGGCGTAACTAAGACATTTGAGTCAATTACATGAGAGTTGAGCTCTTCTTCCACTACTGTTTTTATATTGTATGCATGATCCTAACTGTTTTAATGCCCAGTTAATATTGTTGTTGTTAGTGAATATCAAAAACTAATGTTAAACATCAATAATACCTTAGAGATATAAATCAATTAGTCTAAATAAACTTAATTAAAATAGGAGTGTTTCTCCAAGCTCCTGTAGTAATGGCAGTAGTAGTAGCAGTAGTAGGTGTATGAGAATCATAAGTCCTGCAGTGACTGGTCAAGTTCAAGTCTTAAGGTTAAGCTTTCTCCTACAGTTAACTAAGGTTATCTAGAGTTGACTGTTAAAATATCTATATAGCTGGTTTTGCTTGAAGAGAGTAGTTATCACAGACCAAATAAATCTCTTTACACATTTATCGTATGAACCATTTGATAGTGAATGTATCTGAAGGCACAACACAGAATGTCCAACAGCTTGATAATAGAATGACAATGGTCTGTCCTGAAATGTTTAGGGTGTTGTGTCTGTGAGAAAAGAGTCATCAACTTTCAATATGGAGTGCTACCACACTCCATGGTCATTCAAGATTGGTTATGGTAATAAAATAAGGACAAAATATTGCAAGTATTTGTTATTTTTTCTCACTCTTCAGTGTTTTTATAGCCACTAGTTCTGCTGTTGTTCTGTCTTGCCATCCGGTAAGGTAGCCTCGATATACTACTCCAAATTCACCTGTAATTGCCAGCAACAATTTTATCACAAAATTCAAATACCACATATAGTGTTTCTTTTTCCAAACCATTAATAGCACGAATTTAATAACAATGTTTAATATTAAATTTAGGTAGCAATGGCTTGCTGCTACTTTTAATAGCATTTGTGTTTGAGTGTGTGACATTCTTATTTTCTGAAAAATCATTCCTTTTAGTAATCCTCGCTCAGCTTGCTTGACTACTTTTAATTAGTTCCATTGCTCCTCAATTGTGTGCTGAAGCTTACACCTAGTAAGTCATTAATAACCACATGATCACATACCTTTCCCCACTGTGTCTAGCAATTTCAGATGTCTACCAGGTATTAAAAGACTAGACAGTGACATATCTCTAATATATGTAGAATTCACTCTTGTCTTGCTTGAGGAAACATTATTTCCAACAGTATCTTGAAATTCTATAAAGAATAATAGTATTAGTAATATTTTTTCAAATCGCAAACATTTGATGAACAAACAATAGCTGGCGTTATGCAAATAGTTATAAAAGGCAGAAGGAGTGATCATGTGGAGGAGAATTGTAAGTAAGATAACACACTGGGAAAAGGTCAGTAGAATGGTTATACACTAAATAAATCACTACTTATATATACATAATATGTATATATAAGTAGTGATTTATTTAAATTAATTAATTAATTAAATAAATATGTATATTATACATATTTATTTAATTAATTTATTTATTTATTTATTTTTCACCCTAGATATCTTCACAATGATATCTTTAGGTACATGACCCAGAGTAATAACTCAAGATATTTCACATTTCAATTTCAAGTGCAAGCTCATTACCCCTAGTAGTAGTTATAGCAACCTGCCAAACTTGAACTTGCCAAGCTACCTTCCTCTGGTATAGGTACTCCAGCTGGGTTAGAGCAGCTGCTAAAATATCAGCTGGGGATTGTGTGTGTGTGTGTGTGTGTGTGTGTGTGTGTGTGTGTGTGTGTGTGTGTGTGTGTGTGTGTGTGTGTGTGTGTGTGTGTGTGTGTGTGTGTGTGTGTGTGTGGGGGGTGGTAGGGGGTGGAGAACCTCTACAACCAATACACTGTGAGTTATCAGTCCTAGTACTAGTGAATATATCTAGTGTGGAATAATCCACTTAGATAATATTGTCATATATATTTATTTATTTAATTTTAGAAATAATTTTCAACAAGAATCGCTATAGTTCAAGTTCTGATACAAGTGAAGATCACACAGTAGGCAGTGACTGTTAAGTCATAGAAACAACATGCCCTGATGGTGCTTTGCATGTATCCCTTGCTAATTGCACACAATATGAATTGATAAATTAGCATACCATATCTCAGTAAACCTGGAACAGTAGGTGTGTCCATAATCCTGTCACTGCAATAAAACACTTCAATTATTCAGTTTGTGAAATAGACAGAATTAGTAAGGTGACTGAATAGCTGGAAAATAACAGGGGTAAGTAGTGGAATGAGCAAAAAAAAAAAAGTCACAGAGTCACACTCAATATGTACGTAGTGTTGCATGAAACAAATCTTTCCAGAAAGAATACTAATGTCATTTTACTGGATAAATGGTAATGGTAACTTTTATCTGGTTAATCCATCCCCCCTCCTAAAAAACGTGCAAATAAAAAATGAACCAAATAACAGAAACTATTTTTTTGACCTAATAATATTATTTGGTATTCATATCATAGGATCCTTGGTGGGTTGCATGTAGCAGTACTTATGTAGTCTAATTAATGCTTGAGATAGTCATCATGTTATAAATTAAACAAACATTTTGAACAGGGCAAGAAATGTAAACTAATCAGTAGACAAGAACAATGAAATCGTATGAAATGGAAACAGAAACATTAGTCATCCCAAGCAATTGTAAAGTGAGTAAATTTGTAAGGCATTAATATTCATAGTTAACTTGAGAAAAAAACACATACCATTTTTTAAGATTTTCATCATCTTTGTTGAATCGCACCACAATAGTATTGATGGAGTTCTTTCCGGTACAGTATCTTCTAATACAGCACACCAAAATTAAAGCAAGTCCAGTACATACTAGTAGAACTATGAGGCCACCAGATATTGACATAACTAAAGACACATCACTCATATGATGTATTGGAGAAGCAAGAGTCGTAGAATTGGATGCTCCTATTACGAAAATAAAATAACAATGATAATGAGTCCAAATATTCTAACTTAATGCTAGTTGAATTTAAACAAGGCGGGCACCATGTATTAGTGATTTTCTTAAGCAAACCAATATTTAATCTTACACATTGATATTATCAGAAGCTACCAACTCTATTACAGTCATAAAAACTTCTAACTACTGCAATAAGTGAATTGGAGTTACTAATAGAAATGAAGCTGGTTCCAACAAGCTATCAGCCAGTTTGTCTATGAGATTCTGTGGCAGCACAACCAGAAGAACCATCTACTGCTCATAGCAATGGCGTAGATGGATGAATATGTAGTGTGAATATAACACTCTGATTCTATATTTTTAGGATTTAGAAAAAAATGAAATGCTAGTGAAAAATAAATTAGCAGAGTAAAAAAAATAATTCACAAATAGCTGTGGGGGAATTGCATAGAGGCACGCATGCTTGGGCCTAACTATTCTCCCCAGGTAGTTGTATTCACTGTCACCAGAGTTCAAGTGTGACTGTTCTCCCCAGGTAGTTGTATTCACTGTCACCAGAGTTCAAGTGTGACTGTTCTCCCCAGGTAGTTGTATTCACTGTCACCAGAGTTCAAGTGTGACTGTTCTCCCCAGGTAGTTGTATTCACTGTCACCAGAGTTCAAGTGTGACTGTTCTCCTCAGGTAGTTGTATTCACTGTCACCAGAGTTCAAGTGTGACTGTTCTCCTCAGGTAGTTGTATTCACTGCCACCAGAGTTCAAGTGTGACTGTTCTCCCCAGGTAGTTGTATTCACTGCCACCAGAGTTCAAGTGTGACTGTTCTCCCCAGGTAGTTGTATTCACTGTCACCAGAGTTCAAGTGTGACTGTTCTCCCCAGGTAGTTGTATTCACTGTCACCAGAGTTCAAGTGTGACTGTTCTCCTCAGGTAGTTGTATTCACTGTCACCAGAGTTCAAGTGTGACTGTTCTCCCCAGGTAGTTGTATTCACTGTCACCAGAGTTCAAGTGTGACTGTTCTCCTCAGGTAGTTGTATTCACTGTCACCAGAGTTCAAGTGTGACTGTTCTCCCCAGGTAGTTGTATTCACTGTCACCAGAGTTCAAGTGTGACTGTTCTCCCCAGGTAGTTGTATTCACTGCCACCAGAGTTCAAGTGTGACTGTTCTCCCCAGGTAGTTGTATTCACTGTCACCAGAGTTCAAGTGTGACTGTTCTCCCCAGGTAGTTGTATTCACTGTCACCAGAGTTCAAGTGTGACTGTTCTCCCCAGGTAGTTGTATTCACTGTCACCAGAGTTCAAGTGTGACTGTTCTCCCCAGGTAGTTGTATTCACTGCCACCAGAGTTCAAGTGTGACTGTTCTCCTCAGGTAGTTGTATTCACTGTCACCAGAGTTCAAGTGTGACTGTTCTCCTCAGGTAGTTGTATTCACTGCCACCAGAGTTCAAGTGTGACTGTTCTCCCCAGGTAGTTGTATTCACTGCCACCAGAGTTCAAGTGTGACTGTTCTCCCCAGGTAGTTGTATTCACTGCCACCAGAGTTCAAGTGTGACTGTTCTCCCCAGGTAGTTGTATTCACTGTCACCAGAGTTCAAGTGTGACTGTTCTCCCCAGGTAGTTGTATTCACTGCCACCAGAGTTCAAGTGTGACTGTTCTCCCCAGGTAGTTGTATTCACTGCCACCAGAGTTCAAGTGTGACTGTTCTGCACAGGTAGTTGTATTCACTGTCACCAGAGTTCAAGTGTGACTGTTCTGCACAGGTAGTTGTATTCACTGTCACCAGAGTTCAAGTGTGACTGTTCTGCACAGGTCTTTTGAAAGATATATTGTTGTAAGCACAAGAAACAGGGACTTAGACAGAACTAACAAAACTGACATGTAACGATGGAATAACAAACTCTCACATGATGCAATAAGCACATGATACACCCACACACTATTCAATCAATTACCAATAACACACCAAACACTATTCAACAACTAACAGGACCACACGTGAATGAACAAACAATACTACTGACAAGTCCACCATGATATGGTTCTCAAAGTCTTCACTTCTTCACATTATACTTTCCCACATTTCTTAAATGTTGGGTGGACCCCACAATAGCTAAAAAGAATCTTAAAAAATAAAACGAAAGAAAGTTTTTGTTGGTCTATTGAGCATGAGACTGTAGCATAGCAGTACCCTTTAACAGTATAAATACAGAATTTAAAATGTTCAATTGCCCATTGGTTGTCATAGTTCCGTAGCAGAACACAGCAAGGGAGGAAATAATGAAGAGATTAGAGGGAAGAGGGGAAGAGAGAAAGAGGAAGGGGGAGGGGGAGGGGGAGGGGGAGTAAGTGGTCCTGGGTTCAATCCCCGGTGACAGCCGAACATTTTTAACAATAAAAAAAGCTGAACTTTGCATTCATTATGTAAAGTTTAGGTTCAATTTTGTCTTCCTATTGTATGCATTAGAGTGTTAGCCCTCTTTACACTTTAACTCAACTCTGTGCAAGAGGTGAAGTAAGTGGAAACATTTAGTAAGATGCTGCAATCGGCAGTACCTTTATTCCAACTGCACCTAACTGTATGCAAGAAACTTTGTGCCTGCTTTACTCCATGCTTTACCTGTAACTTCAGGCAACTACTAACAAGAATGACAATGATACCACAAAACTAACCACTATCAATAATTACACCAGCATCAGAGCAGCAGTGAGGTAATGGGTGCAATGGAGCTCCAGGGTTACTGCAGTTGAGGAAGTGAAGCTGATAGAATTCAAATGCATCCTTTAAACCATCTATGAATGTTTGTAACCATTCTTCCTTGCAGACAGTTGTAATTATATCATAGCACACATCTTGACAAACAGCCTTAGGAGATTCAAAATGTGTAATATTGCCACACGGAGGATAGTAATAGTAGCACAGTGCTCTAATTCCAGGTATTCTGTATGATAAAATACTTTGATAAATGTAAGCACACTCAACATTTCTTAAAATGCTGTGTATATTAATAATGTGGTAGTATACAATGTGTTTCTAACAAACATTCGGTATTTGCTTAGTAAGTTTTTATTTCATGTAACTTGACTGCACTGATTTGGCTTTGATAAATTCCAATGGAAGCAGTATTTGTTTTATATCAGTATTTGTATATTTGAAATATGCAACTCAGGACTAGAATCTTTAGTGTAAACTATAATTCTAAAATCCCCTGGTACACTATTGCAAAGTGTTTGGATGTCACATGCTGTTGAGTGAGTTTCAGGTTCAGTATCTATTTTATTGTGGTAAAATGATTTAAACAATAATTGCATTCATTCTTAACCCTCAGCACACATGGGCATAAGAAACAGAGTTTGTTCTGCGTTTCTGTGCTGTGTTGTTGTTGTTTTTTAAGTCTGTCTGTACGTGTGTATGTATCCGTGTGTGTTGTTCTGTCAACGTGAATTTGAAGTGAGTAGCATCTTAAACACTATATTTACTTCCATTAATAAGCCCAAAATAATGATGATATTATTACTTTGCTATACAATCATCCTTTGTCTATTAAATGTTTGAGGAGAAGATGCTATAAATCCTTGATGTCTATATTACTTGTCTATTAGTAATGTCTCAGAACACATTTCAAAGTAACCAAAACATAATAAAATTCTGATTAGCAATAATTTGCTTAGCTTTTATTTCATGTAACTTGAAAAATAATTGTTTATATGTTGTATCATATATTACTGAGTACAGAATCATGAGAATACATCATTAACGATACCATTCTTTCATAACTTCACTTTAGCATTCAAGACTTACAAAAATAAATTGGGTTCTGGGGACTTTGATGTGCGTGTTTTGTAAGTATATACAGATCCTTCTAAAAGGATTTAATATTAATATAGTTCACTTACTAACTTTGAATGTTACATATCCAGTTATACTACAATGTCTAACGGTTGAACTACTGCCAGATAGTTTCTCTGACCTGGTTAACATGTAGATCCTAGGCATAGGCAGATCATAATATAAAGAGTAAAGCAGGAGAAGCATAGGACTAGCAAATAAGTTTCACTGGCTCCAGGCTGATTATATTCATCTGAGTAAAGCAATTGCTCCTCATTGCTGTAAACTAAGTTGGTAAACCAGGTAGATCAGATTGAATCCCTTATTCACAATGGTTTTGTACACCTCTAATAGTAATGCCACTAGCAATACAGAACTTAATGTGATTCTCCAGCAATAGTGAGGGGGAAAAAACATAAACATATGTCAAAGTCGCCAGATTGGTAGGTATTTGACCTAACTTCACCAGACTATTTTCAGCTACACTCACATACCATCTTACCGACAATCCGGACTTAGTCTTTGTATCACTGAAGAAGTACTAAAAACAAATTCATTTAAAATTCTGACATTATCACGTGCTCTACCAGAGGGTAAGTAGAAGTTGTCTACATTAGTAACAAAGAACTTGTCACAAGGATTAGGTTGAGCATTAATACCTCCTGCAGTGTATGGAATGCAAGAACCAAACCTGAAAATAAAATAACTAAATGAACAACTGAAGTGACATATAAACAATAACACAACAATAGTTGATTACAGTAGTTTGGCAGCAAAAAGAGAAGCTAGTATAGTAGCTGTAATAGTATTTGTAATTCAAAGTAAAAAATGCTACAATGTTTTCTATTTCGCTTATCATTTATACATTATAGTTAATCATCTAAAATGATTGTAATGATTCAGTCATTCTCGGCTGAAATAGCTATAATAATAGCAAGTTTTACTCGTTTAATATTGTTAATTAACTTAACCCGACATTTCGACTTCTTGCATAAGTCCTCTTCAGGGATTTTGCTATTATTATAATTATTTTGATCTCAGTAATCAACAGTAAAACCATTTACACCATTAATGCAGGACTATTTATGCAAAATGAATAACATGACATATCAAATCAGACCTCAACAGTATCTTCCTGCTTTTTGAAGTTTTCATGACGTAATGATTTTTTTTTACCAGAGTGTAAGGAATTCAGGGGCAAGACTTGGTTAGAAAACCATGCTAGGGCTACATAAGAATGAATACTGTCCATAGCTAGGAATACATAAGAATGAATACTGTCCATAGCTAGGAATACATAAGAATGAATACTGTCCATACTGTTTGCTATTGTTCATGCAAGAGTGTTGTTTTTTATTCATGTCTTCTTGCTAGTGTGTTTTTTATATTTATAAACCAAACAAGTTGCAACACACAGTTCCCCGAACTAACTCGAGTTATATGAAATGATAAAAATTAAATTTCTACATAAAGATGGACTGTGCAATAGCAGTTATTGGGTGAGTTGTAATGGCTAGAAATGCATCTGTACAAATGATCACAAGCTATTCATACAATAACATAATCGTAAGTGATATCCTTGATATTTTAATAATTACACTAAGATGAAGAAGTTTGGATAAAAAATACAATCTTGAGCCATTAATTTTATAATTACTGATAGAGGGTGAGAAAAAATATTTATTTTGTTAATGTTTTAACCTCTGCAGTGTTTGTACTTCCTGTCTAACCATATAGACTAAATTGTTTGCTAAATTTATTTATACATATTATTTTTTTACTGACATTCACCAAGATTAGAAAGTGTTAAAGCATAAAAGAGAAGTGTTGTTACTAGCTAGGGTCCCTGCTCCCTACTACTTCCCCGTTCATAATTCTGTGCAGGTCTAATACAACCATACAATAGAGAAGCCAAGCCACTATAACGATAGTGACATAAACTATATCACTCGTCCCCTAAAGTTTGTATCTTGTACTAAATGTCGCGGCTCCAAGAGCACTCCTTCAGTTATTACATACTTGTGCACATGGATATTTGTCAGCTCTCCAACAGTTTATCTATTTTCTTTGACCAGAATCTCAAATAATATAGTAAAATAATATCGCTAACATGATGTCTACCAGCCATTCAAAAACACCTTCCTCAAATTTGAAATAACATTTAAAAAAAAACATTTTCCAAAATAAAACATACTCAATTTCTATACCATTTCCTTCTCTCTTGTCCTGTAATATAGAAAGCACTCATAATTGGGATAATAAGGAAGTAGACATTTGTATCATAAGGAAGACCAATCAATACCCTACAACACCAGTCTGTTATGCCATTCCATTAATGTGTATAGTTCTCTAGGACTAATCCAACTAGGTATATATGGAAGCCATGGTTTTGAAGTGGACATAAGAATATGCAAGATTTGTTGTCAGTTTGATCGATTAGTCATCAAACAAACAGAAACTCTTCAGCTACATCCTAGAAGAGATAGGTTGTCCTTTCAATACATTATTACGAATAATAACTTTCCTCATGCAAAGGAAATTACAAATAAAATTCACAGATTAGTCCCAGGGAACATTTGAAGACAGAATGTGTGCATACAAAAGTTAAACCTTTAATGTTATTTGGGTGGCTCATTTTTTATGCACTTTTTAAAGTTCACACAAGTCAATAAGGATGGATACTGCCATTGTAAAGTGCAGCTAAAAATTATTTGCAGCAACAACAAAAAACAACTTAGCAACCATTTTTTGCTCACTGCTGAACACTGTAGCTAACAAAAAAGAAAAAAAAGAATATTTTGATTGCTACACTAGCTACTCTATAGAGCATACCAAAGTTAATTGTAATCAATATTGATATGTGCCATTGAATGATAGGTTTCTATAGACACTTACTTCACTGCTTCTTGCTTTAAATGGGTTGTAGATAGGTTAACTATCTCAGGAAAATTCCCGCAGTTCACTTCGTCATTAAAATTGCCACTCACAGCAAGTACCAGAGAGACTGAATGAATCAAGTTAAAACTAATTTTATACCATAAAAATAGTTTAACTTACATAATAAAAACAAGGATTCCATTGCAGCCAAGACAGATAGGCAGTGAGCTGCCAAAACCTCGCACTAGCTACAGGCTTTTGCGCAGCCCCATTACGCATTGAACAATAATTGGCGAGCGAGCGTAGCGAGCGAGACATTACAGGGGTAACACAATCGAAAATCGGGGATGTTTATTTGTATATAGTTTGGACGTACGTATGTCATTTTGTACTTTGAACCTCCGTATTTTTGTGTTCGCTCAACGTTCGACCCCGTCCCAAACTTCACTAAACAGAATCCTCTGGTTTAGCGACCATTACCCGTATCACCTTAGAAATTGAATTGTTTACCGCTTTGAATTGTTTTGCGGGTGCAAAAACTTACTGGAGCTACATTTCTATTCGAGTTAGTGGCGGTGGTAAGTTAATACGCTATTTGTCACAGTTATAAGCCCTACTCAACAGCATTTATTTTAAAATTCATTGTCCACTAGACTAACCCCACGAAGGTAAGTCTTGCCTAGGTATGTTCAGTTGTGTGAAAGTATTGTGCTTACCATACTACTAATATCAAATCACTGAAGGAAGTAATTTTTGTGTTGGTACATCAAGTGAACAAGTGTATGTGAAGCTGCTGTGTGTTACAAGGACTGCTTAGCTGATGAAAAATCTTTACCTTTATTGACAGGTTAGGTTTTTGTCTCTGACCTATCTGATTTTTTGCCTACACAGTTACGTCTTGTGTACTTATTGAGTCCATTTTCTAACTGATAGCATTCAAACTGCAAATTTACATTTAGTGTTTAAGGCTCGCTCGCCATTTGTGCTCAAGCACATCACTAGTTGGCGAGCGAGCGTAGCGAGCGAGACACTCACAGGGGTAACACAATCTAAAATCGGGGATGTTTGTTGGCGAGCGAGCGAAGCGAGCGAGCAACTCTAAGATGTAGTCTATGGAAATCCTGAATACGTCGTCGTTTAAACGCGCGCGCATGAATACGTCGTCGTTTAAACGCGCGCGCGCATACGTGGTCGTTTAAACTGAATACGTGGTCGTTTAAACGCGCGCGCGCATTCCAGAACTTCGCTGGCTCGCCCAACCAATGCTACACGAGCATGCTTAGCATGTGGACACTTCAGAGTATCCCCCATCCCCATTTCCCCCTTTACACGGTTCCCCCCTTTACATGTTTCCCCTTTACACGGTTCCCCCTTTACATGTTTCCCCTTTACACGTTTCCCCCCTTTTCCCCTTTTCTGTACTTTACACATTATTTTGTTATCATTGTTACTTTATCATGAGGAGTACCATTCTTTACCCTTTACCAATCATCATTTCCCCCTTTACATGTCATTACATATTCTACTACTAATAATGAGATGTGAATTCAGATTTGGCAACCTGCAGGAAGAAAACCAATGCAAATTCAAATCAAACGACCCCAATGCAATTGAAAGTGTCAACATTTCCCCAGAACTTCGCTCGCTCGCCCAACCAATGCTACACAAGCATTTTCTAGTTTATTTGTATATATGTTTGGACGTACGTATGTCATTTTGTACTTTGACCCTCGCGTTTTTGTGTTAGTTATGTGGTCGACCCGGTCCTAAATTGCACTAAACAGAATCCTCTGGTTTATCGATCAGTACCCGTATCACCCTAGAAATTGAATTGTTTACCTTTTTGAATTCTTTTGCGGGTGCAGTTTTTCTATTAGAGTTAGTGGCGGTGGTAAGTCAATGCGCTCTTTGTCATGGTTATAAGCCGTGCGCAACAGTATTTACTTGAATATACATTGTCCACTAGACTACTGCGAAGGTAAGTCTGTGTAGGTGCATGTCCAGTTGTGTCAAAGCATTGTGTGTTACAACCACTACTTAGCTAAAGAATATCACAAAGAAAACTTTTAAATAACGTGTTAGGTTTTGTTGTTGTTTTTTTCCTTCAATTCAAGCAGTTGCAGAGAGTTGTTACTATAGCACTGAAATCCCTTTACCCTGTATGCTAAATTTAAAAACTGGACCTTATTTTCAGTAGCTTCAGTGTTAGAAGTCATATAAAAATAGTATAGTCTTTAGGCTCGCTCGCCATTTGTGCTCAAGCACATCACTAGTTTATTTATTTATTTATATATATGGACGTACGTATGTGATTTCGTACTTTGACCCTCGCGTTTTGGTGTTAGTTATGTGGTCGACCCCGTCCCAAATTGCACTAAACAGAATCCTCTGGTTTATCGATCAGTACCCGTATCACCCTAGAAATTGAATTGTTTACCGTTTGAATTCTTTGCCCTTGTACTTCATTTCTATTCGAGTTAGTGGCGGTGGTAAGTCAATGCGCTCTTTGTCATGGTTATAAGCCGTGCGCAACAGTATTTACTTTAAAATACATTGTCCACTATACTACTGCGAAGGTAAGTCTGTGTAGGTGCATGTGAATTCTTTTGCGGGTGCAGTTTTTCTATTCGAGTTAGTGGCGGTGGTAAGTCAATGCGCTCTTTGTCATAGTTATAAGCCGTGCGCAACAGTATTTACTTGAAAATACATTGTCCACTAGACTACTGCGACGGTAAGTCTGTGTAGGTGCATGTCCAGTTGTGTCAAAGCATTGTGTGTTACAACCACTACTTAGCTAAAGAATATCACAAAGAAAACTTTTAAATAACGTGTATTGTCTTGTTGTTGTTTTTTCCCTTCAATTCAAGCAGTTGCAGAGAGTTGTTACTATGGCACTGAACCCTTTACCCTTGTATGCTAAATTTAAAAACTCGACCTTATCAGTAGCTTCAGTGTTAGAAGTCAAAATCATTCATATAAAAATAGTATAGTCTCGCTCGCCATTTGTGCTCAAGCACACCACTAGTTATAACGTAGTCTGGCTATAGTGAATATTCACCTGCTTATGTTGCCCTTCATGGCTTGTGCAATAACAGGAAATGGTTGACTTTATGAACATACAGACTGAATTCTGCAAGTAGGGGTGAAATTGTTGAGTGTGAAATAATTTGATCAAATCCCATATGAGCACAAATTCAGTAATTCTTATGCTTATAACCAAATGGACGCCATCTTCTTTTCAAGCCCTTTGGAAGCCGCACTTTATTTTCCGGAGTTGACTCCGGAATAGATATTTTAGGAACCATCACTTTATGTTGAATACTTGCATAGCCTCCGACTCCTGGACCTATAACAACAGAGAACTCCACTACCATACATGTGTGTGTGAAGATCTTAATAGCTAGCATTAGACATTGGGCAAAAAGAAAGTCTAAATTCTTACCTAATGACATCACTCCTGGAGTAGAAGATGGAAATAATGATGCATACTACACATTAAAATTAATAAAATAAAGTCAGCTAGGCACAACTATAATGATGATGGTGATGATTATGATGAAGATGTGATGATAAAAAAATGAAAGATATATATATATTTAAGGAACAAGAAAGATATCAAGAGAGGAAAATTGCTAGCTACACTCTGGCAGAAGAAATAGAAAAAAAAATCTCATTTTTTGGGAAGTAGATATGTTTGGAAGCTATTTAGG
>WLWD01000462.1_pt1 | contig 24124 bp, 16 predicted proteins | sample 6712731 | NCBI WGS metagenome assembly WLWD01 (sample SAMN12718690, study PRJNA576275) | sponge metagenome | isolation source: marine sponge | host: Mycale hentscheli | place: New Zealand: South Island, Marlborough, Capsize Point | collected 2014-11-01 | reverse complement strand
TGACTTCAAACAGCAGAATGCGAGTGGACTTGCTGCTGAAGTGAGCATCATAATTGCATGTGTGTGTGTGTGTAGTATGGTGTAAATTATGTCTATTATGACTGATTTATATTGTGGGTTCTAAGTGACAGCATGTCGAAAGCATTTGCTTACTATGGGGATGAAGCTACTACTAAAACTCAGCAGTTTATAAAAATTTTGACACCTTCTTTGACTGACTTAATGTCAGGCACCCTACAGAGTACATTAAGAAAAGAAACCTAATCTGAATCCATAACTCTAGTAAAGATGATGGAAGATTGAAAGTAAGGCTTATGAGGAGGATATTACCTTTCGTGAATTGTTGCATTTTCTTTTTCAGTGGCTAGAGGAGGGATTTCTTGGGTTATTTTAAGGAGTGGGAGGAGTGTCAGCAGGAGAATGGATGTCTCAGATACAGATAAACAGAAAATGCTTTTGAGCTGTGAGACCATAGAAGGGTTAGGCATTACAGGTTTATAAGCTATAATTAAGTTCGTAATTTCAATTTTAATGTCCAGTGAAATCATTTGTTGATGAATTTCTGCTGAAGAAACCCTTCATGGCTGGAAAGTACATACTCAGTGAGCGGTTCTCCCAGGACCCACTGGAAAATTATTTTTCTTAACAGCGGTCGCGGGGTGGCTGGTGCCAAAACCCAACCATCCATGCTTGTATAGCATCAGCACAATCTCTACGCATTCAAGGAAGTATGGCAATGCTTCCTGTGAGAGGAAATTCCTCAAGAAAATGACGCACACTTTGAGAGGAAGTTAGTAACAGCACTCCACTCCCAAAGAAGAAAAGAAAGTCGCATAATTAAATTCATGTGCAATCACAATGACAATATGTTTATATACTGTAAGTAGCTATTTGTGAAAAATATTATCATTACAGATAATAGAAGATACAATAAGGGAGGAAGGGAGACAAGATTCACTGCTTTCTTTCAGTTTTTTTTTGCAAACGCTTAGATTTCTTCACTGTCTTGCCTTATGCTACTTTATAGTCTGCCATCCACTCAGAGGTGATAGCAAATCCCCTTATTTTCACCCACATGTCTACTATCCTATGAAGTAACTCATTAACATCTTCTTCATCCACAATGTCAGTTGCCAATTGCCTCCATTTCAGCTGAACCACATCATCACTTACAATTAGCTTTATTAACTCTTCTTTGCCTAGACATTCAGGCTGTGCTGACCTCTATAGAAGCCATTCTGACTACCTCAATTACCAGTAATTCAGACAGCAATTATGTAGTTACTACTAACCTAAATTTCCTGAGGATTAATAACTTCCGTAGTATCAAATTGAAGCCATTCTGATTATCTGAATTACTGGTAATTCTTGACAAGCTCAAAGCTACAAAAGCAAAAGACCTTAATTTTGATTTAGATGAAATGAAAGTATTTGCTCTAAAGGTTTGCTATCACAAATCCCACAGTTTTTATTGGACAAAATTTTGAAGTTATTCTTCATAGTAAAGTACTAAAATTAATAGAAATATTCACAATGGATTAATAAAAGATGTTAAAAAGCTCAAACTTGAAAATGTGATGCAGATTGTAATGAAATGTTAATAGGGTAGCTTTCTGGCTTTATCATAATCACTTTTTGCTGTATCTATATCACTCTGCAGCAGAGGGAATGTCTTCACAGTGGGGTACTCCTTGGCTTTTCCCTCTGCATAGGCCAACAGCTCAGGCAGTATGTCAATGAAGTTTCCGAAGTCTGTAAGGACATCATTCACAAGAATAATTGATGGAATGGAGAAGACCGTCTTCCTATTATCATTGTCAGCTAGGGTTTGCATCTTGGTGAAAACGGAGTCCATTATCTGTGGACAAGTATACACGTTTTTATTTAACATTATAATGGCTAGGATGAAGATGTAACTTACAGTCTTCATATTTGTAGTGTACTGACTGAATATGTCCACAAGAGGTATGGTATATTCTCCAGCTTTTATTTTTTCGTCTTGGTGATCTGTAAGCCACACCGAGAGAAGTCTGCTAATATTTCGGACATCCTTGCTGACCTCGGTTACTGCGTCCAGAATGTCGGCTTTGTGCTTATCTTCTTCCTTCTTACCACTGCCTCCTCCTGTGGACCTCCCAGTCTCATTGCCAGTGGCCTTTTTTAAGGTCAAAGTAACAAAAAAGAAGATAACTGCAGTGGCAGAGCTAGATATAACAAACTTCATGACGTCTTTTACAGGTCCTGGCTCAGCGGCTTTTTCAAAAAGCGTTTTGATCTTTTCATATTTGCTCACACTATCCTTCATATCCTTAACATCTTCCTTGATCTTTTCTACTTCTTTCTTCTCCAAGTTCTCATCCTTCTCCACCTCTTTTTCCTGTTCATCTAGCCGGTCTTCAGCATCATCCATGATGTCTTCAGGTTCTATATCCGCCATTATAGTTTACCTGGTTTTTGCGAATAAAGATACTATATCGAAATTCCTCTGACTGTCTCGTTGTTCGCTGACGGTGGGGCGCCTCTTTATATAAGCCCAGTTAATGCAATTCACTACTGTAAGGTTGAGAGTGTTAATCAAGAGGTCAAAATGAAGGTCTGAGGTCAATTTACTAAAGTGTGATTGACATCCTTATCCTGTTTGTCAATAGGGAGCACAGAGGAAATGGTGGAATCTGTAAATAATTATATAAAACTTATTAAGTGAGTCAGAGTGTGATTTGGTGAAATATTTCATGAGCAGGCTAATTTATTTTCACAAGCCAGAGGCGATTGAAAATACTAGAGTGAAATATCTAGCCATGACAATTGTAATAAGTGGTTTATTCCACACTAGATATCTGTAGTTAGTACTAGAGGAAGGGTAACTCACAGCTTAAAATTGGTTGTAGGGGCTACCCACACCACCAGCTGATATTTTAGCAGCTGCTCTAACCCTGTTGAGCAGGGTAAAGAGCAGGATATACAGCAGGATATACCAGGGGAAGGTAGCTGTAAAACAGAGAAAATTGAAAAGTTTGGCAGGTTGCTATAACTATGGGGTAATGAGCTTGCAGTATAGTGTGAAATAACAGCTTGAAATATCTTGAGCAGGTGAAATATCATGAGTTATTTCACGGGTCATGTACCTAAAAATATCGTTGTGAAGATATCTAGGGTGGAATAAATATATAATATATGTACACACATTATAACTAATATAATATTGTTTGTACTTATAATGCTATCTTCAAGGCAAGAATTGCTTTTTATAGACATGACTCAATAATCTTGGCTATTTACCTAGAAGAGTAGACCCACCTTTATCAAAATTTTAGAATTTATTTTTGCAATAATGTGGCATGAATACAAGTTGTGTGAACTGGTCTAAATCAATCATTACACGAAATCAATTGGTAGCCGTTATGAACAGACAAGATCGTACAAAGGACAGTAAACAATTTTTTTTCATTCATTCATTTTGAATCAAGTGCAGCCTTCTTTTGTGTTAGCAGAATATTTCTCATAGCCTGACAGAGACCGCACAGTAGATGGCTATTTTTTCTTGAAGATTATCATTATTACAGGCACAGTATTGTGACTTTCATTACTTCAGATTTTAAGGTGGAGAAATGCATAGTTGAAGATAATGTAAAACAACAAAAGGGACAAGTTGATGAGTATATAGACAGTACTGAATGGCAATTATGATCACCTTACAGGAAGTTTAAAAAGTAGCTACTTGGCCACCAGATATGATTTAATGTGTCTGCAGGAAGTTAGAAGTTATGTCATATCGGAAGAATGTAACAAACAAAATTGGAAGTTCAAGTCATTCTTAATTATGACTCTCATGCTATTTTTTCCCCTTATTTTGTTAGGAGGATGTCAATAACATGCTCTCTTCAATTATCATGCCACTAAGAGTATTTTAATAAAATCTAACTATATCTATAGGTAGACACTACACATCATTATGACAAAACTGTTAATTATGCATATATAATAGCAAAAATATTCACCTAATAGCTTGACACATACTTAATTTTACAACAACATGTACTATGAAGACATATAAGATGCCTTGCCATCATTATTGTGTGTTTTCTCAAAAAATAGTCATATTGTTTTATATAGAATACACACACAATGGGGCATTTACACTATCAGGGTTTGAGGTTCATTTCCAGAAGACGGGTATTATTCCTAATGTCATGATTTTGCATTGATTCCTTTTGTTTTCATATTTTTGTCACTGAAGGAGAATGTATTAGTATAGCAAATTGTGGTCTGGAGTTGTGATTGATTGTTCTAGATGGACTAGATCATAATCAGATACAAAACCATTGGGAGGTGTGTGTGTGTGTGTGGGGGGGGGGGGGGGGGGGGGGGGGGGGAGGTGATGAAATTATAGGATTACTATAAACATTTCATTGTTACTAACTCACATTCATAGTACTTTCCAATACACACATAAATATGCTGAGGATTGGGGGTGGGACAGCCTGGAGTCTCCCCAAGTCTTGAAAGGGTAGAAGGTTAGGCCTTTCAAACATTTTTATCCTTATAAGAGGCTGCAGTGATTCAATAAATGGAATTTCTTCAAATTCGTGTGCCTGGATAAACCTAATTATGTGATTTCTCAAATGTTTTTATTGACACTTGATTTGAACTTAATTAAAAGAAAATAATTGTTTCAGTCATGCTGATTAGAGGAGACCTTACTTAAAAATAGAAGGGACAGTCAATATTATTAGAATGCTTTTTTAATGAATTGTTACAAATTACAAAAACATTCTAATGTATATTAATTACTGTACCTCATCAATTCAGGACAAGTATTATCATTCATTAGAGAAGCCATCAAACTGGTAGTCTATTGCTCAATGAATATTTTTATTTGGCTAGGAAGCCACATATAATCAAATGCATTTGTTGGACACAACAATAGTACAGGGAATGGGGTGTCCTTGCATTGCTTAGCATTGAGTTCATTTTATTATTATTATTTGTGTGCTGGCCTGTAGTGACTGCAACTGACCAACTTAAGTCTATTAAACAGATGGATATTCTAGTCAGAGTAAGTGTCCGATATTTGACAAAAAAAAAAAAGAGGGGATATAATATAAGGGATTCTACCCCCACTCTCCACCGAGATATTAACACATGCTTAGTAGATTATGCTGCTGAGGTGAAGCCTTCTTTCACTTATTAGGTTATAGCTACTACAACACCAGTTAATACTGTTAGTAGGGCTTATATTTTTATTTTTTCATGTATACGTAGAGGCCGCCTTCATACTTTGTGCCCCTATATTCATTTCGCAAAAAAAATCAATACTTATATCGTTACGACAGCTATTTAACCGATTATCGCCGAAATACGCGTTTTTGCGTACCGCGCGAGGGTGCTTCACAGCCCGGGATACGCATTTTTGCGTACTCGCCATTGCACCCGCTTCAATTAGCTACCAGCAGCAATCGCAAGTGTTTCAAGAGCTCCCACAACGCCGTAGCGATTCTCCTGTGAGGTAAGTGTAAGGGAGGCAAGGTTTTAATGACCCTTACCATAGAAATTTTTTTATTATTTGTAGATTGAAATTGTAGCACTGTTTGTGTATAAAGAAAATCAAAGTTACAAAAAAAAAATATGAATAGCTATAACTAATAGACAAAAATATTTATCAATTATTAATATGATATAAACTTGTCAATAAAATTTAAAGACAGCCAAGAAGTCTTCATAGAGGGCAGTGATGAAGAATTTTATGATCTCAAAGAAATAGAGATAGAATAAGGGAGAAGACTTCTCAGGTGTAGAGGTCCGTGGCCAAGAAGTCTTCATGGAGGGCAGCAATGAAGAATTTGATGACCTGGAGGAAGTAAAGGTTGAAAAAGGCAAGCTATTTTAGCTTCGTTTGTTCATACACAGAGGGTTATATAGATTTTGAACAACACTAACCACAAAAAGGTCAAGTTATTATTGCATGAGGATACAGACTTTCTTCCTCCCAGTTCTCCCCTACTTGAAGGTGCCCATAAAATGGATTTCTTAGGAGAAAGTTTCTCAGGTACGAAGAGAAGGAAGTGCAATCTATGTCAAGAACAGTAACAACAGACACATCATGGTACAGTACAGAGGTGATTATGGAGTGTGGCTTTGTCACCATGGGAGTTCAATCAGACTACTTCATAGTATTATCAGAAAAAAATCCTAGAATTGCAAACACAGTAGTCTATATAATTGCTTGTTATGTTATAATATTATATTATTCTAGTATATGGCTCACACAAAAAAAAAATAAACAGCCAAAATCCATAGTTGCTGAATTATTTCAAAGCAAGCGGCTGGTGAACATTTAAAACAACAATATATAGCTATGAAACATGAGGTCTTAGCCTAAACTTTTACAATACTGATGCTAACAATGGTATACTTACCTTGAAGCTTGTAGTTTCCAATGAGTGCGCACTTCATACACTTCAAACGCTTAGAAACTAAACAAAACTTAGCCCGCGGGTAGAGGAAGGCTTTAGCTTCAATCAGTTAATACATCGCCGTCGGTTACTTCGAAGCGTATTGCCTCCAGACAAGAAAAAGCTCAGGCGGTTCAAGCCTCGAGGTGACGGTCACGATTTCTTGTAAACAATTTAGGAGTACGCGCACGTAATCGCGAATTTAATTTCCGGCGTTAATCGGTTAATGGGGAGTGAACAGGAAGAGTCGGCAAGCAAAATAGCGACCACAACTCAACGACTATTACAAGGCAAGTATTCTGTCAAGACCTTGCAACGCTTTCAAAATAAGGGCAGACTCACGATGGCTGAGGCGTTGAATCCAAAAGAATGGGATGAACTAGTGACAGGTCTAAAAAAGCTCCAGCAAGATTCCACAGACCTTAGCAAGAATATAATGGGATGGTTTGATCATACAGACCACACAATCGAAATTGATGGAATTAACGTCCCACTCAGTTTTTTGTTCGATAGTTCACTGAAGACATTGAGTACCGTAAGTGATAGTAATGTATATAATTATTCTTAATAATAATAATTTATTATTTTTTTGCTTAAAACAGATTTTGGTTAAAATTGAAGAGAATTTAAAAAGATTAGTTAGCAAGGAAATAGGGGAGACAATCACCATGGTGAAGATGATTCTAAGTGAGTATGACTCTTACATAGATATCCTCTCCAAGTTATTGGCAAATGTGCAAGAAAGAGTTATGAAGTCTCCTATCTTGGCAGATTTGCCATTGAAGAAAAGTGATGTTGACAACATCCAAAAAGACATTGATACTGTTAAAAACCTTCCTTTCATGTGACTTAGTTCTCACTTATAAAGCAACAGCATATTATATTCAACCTATGCATTTAAATGTGTTATGTTGACTCTTTTTTGTGATTATTATTATATAGTTCGTTCACAGAGAATAGTTTACAACATTTATGGTAGTGTAACGCAGAAAAGAAGTAGAGAAATTTTATTACTATTTATACATCATTCAGTCATTCATGGTTGAAATAATTATAAGAATAGCAAAGTTTCTCGTTTTATCTGCCAATATTGTTAATTTAAGAGGTGATGAGAAGATTTCAGCAGCAACATCACCCCATTAATATGAAGGTAGGAGTTGTAGACAGAGCCAGATGGTGAGTTGAAGATCAAGGAAGCTCTAGACATACAGATTACACCCAACAACAACAAGTTCAACAGAGACTGACTGGGTTTAGAGCTTCCAGGATGCTGGCTGTCTATGCTGCTTGCTAATCACCCTCTAGGATATAAACAATAAGAGTACTCTCCAGATATCTTGCTGTACCACGGAGAGTTGACCTCAGTTGCCCTTGAAGAGCGCTTCTGTAGGGCAGGATGTAGAAACGTTGGGTTAAGGTTTTAATTAACAATATTGGCTGTTAAAGCAAGATAATTTTTTATATTATTAGTGCATTCTTCCATGTTACTCAAACTTTGTGCTTAATATTAATATTTTGTAAAGAAAGATCATGACATGTTTCTGTAATGCCAGATACAACTATGTGCAGATGTCAAACATGCTATTTATGTCAATGCTTTAGAAATACAACGAGGTCTAACAATATAATTAGTGATTCAGTCATTTTAGGCTGAAATAATTATAATAATAGCAAATTTTGTTGCTTTAACTGCCAATATTGATGATGGAATTAAAATAATTAATTTAATTTAATTAAAATAAAGTTATTGTTTCAGTAGTGATTTTAATCAGAGGTGGCCTTAACAAATTGATGCGATGTCACTATTATTACAATGCTTTTTTTATGAATCACTACTTCATTTGGAGTAAAAAATTCTGAAGTATATTAATACTGTACTACACTAGCTACCCTAGGAAATAATATCATTTCATGACTAGTAGTAAAATTCATTAGAGAAGCCATTAAACTGGCAGTCTATTGCTCAATGAATATTTTATTTGGCTAAAGGAAGCCAAAAATAAACCAAATTCATTTGTTGGTTACAACAATAGAACAGGAAATGGAATGCTGGTCATTGCATTGCTTAGCATGGAGTTCAGAGTTAGACCACTCAAAGTCCAGTTATGCATTGATCCAGTCACAAGGAGGAAGTAATGCATGTTTTATTTCCCTTTTGTACAGCATAATGCATTTGATAATGTATGTAGGAGTACAAAGTTTTGCAATGATCATTTTGTATGAGGAAGTAATTACTACCCTATGTTTCCTTAACTCACAGAAATGATTATCTTTGAGTAAATAATAATGATTGATTTTACAATAATAGACATTAAAGTGCTTGTAACACACACATTAATCTACAATAACTGTAGTAACCAATAGCATCTACAAAATGTGATTTGAGATAGGCATTATTATTATTATTAATATATAAAATATCTATAGACCACCATATATTGCTAATACAAATTAATGATAAATAAGTTCAAGTTCTAGAGCCTGATAAGTTGACTCAACTTCTTCCAGCCCTACCTGACATACATATATGCTTATAATTCTTTATTCTATAGTCAGAGTGTATTATGGGGAAATATTTCATGAGCAGGCTAATTAATTTTCAAGAGCTAATTTGTTAGTTATTGTTATTATTATTATTACTATTATTATTATTATTACTATTATTATTATTACTATTATTATTATTATTATTATTATTATTATTATTATTATTATTATTATTATTATTTGTCTGCTGTCTATCTCACCCCTCCACTGAGTATTTAATTCATTTTTAGTGCAAATTAGCGTATTTTAATCTTAGCTTATTTAGTTTACATTTGGAATATTAAGTTGTTGAGTCTAAATTTTCATTAAAGCATCATTATTAATGGCATACAATAGACTAATATGTCAATACTTTAGAAATACAATGAGGTCTAATAATATAATTAGTTATTTGGTATTGATAGTAAGTCAGAAATAGTTTTTAATGCTATGGTTTGCCTATTATAATTCAACAATGGTATTGTTATTCACATCACACTAAAATGTTTTGTAGCATGCTTTGCTGTCAAGGAAGTCATAGTTAGACTGCAATGTCATTATATAACCTCTTCCAGAAATTATTTTTAAACACAGCTTCCTCAGAAATGAATCACAGAGACAAAACAATATTAATTTCTTTTATTAATCAGGTTATGATGTTGTATCTCTACTGACTCCAAATGATCCACTCATAAAATATAGAAGATGACTATTTTGCCTGACCTGAGTTCATTTAACAGAATTGTAACTGGTATGATTCAACAGAATTATTTCCTCGAAATATCTATTATGATGTAGTGTTACCCAACCGCTCTGGGGGAGCTATTTCACTTTCCCCGTGCGATTTCAATTGAACAGCGATTTTTCCCATACATTTTTGAATGGGCAACTTACGCGCAGTACTATTAAACTCAAAATTGACCGAGCTCAGCATTTTATAAGAAGTCAGCCTGATGTAGATACCCAGATTTTCAAGATTATTTCTGATCTGTAGAATACTACACAAGTTACCATGGAAGACCTTGATGCTGAAGAATTTTTGGACAAATCAAAGGATGATTTAGAAGCGGACAGAATTGACGCTGAGAACGATGAAAATTTAGAGCAAGAGGATTTAGAGAAAATTAAGTCCGATGTAGCTGACATGAAAGACAGCATAGATAAAATGAATGAAACCAATGAAGAATTAAAAAAAACTACCGAGCCTGGAGCCATGAAAACACTTGGAAAATTTCTTATAACTACAACTGCTGTCGCAGTTATCTTCTTTTTTGTTACCTTTGGGTTATCGAAATTATCGTCCAGTGGTAGTAGTAGCGGAGGTGGAGGTGGAGGTGGAGGTAGCGACGATAAAAAGAAACGGAAAGCTGCAGTACTCCAGGCTTTAACCGAACTCAGTAAAGATGTTCGAAATTTAGGTAGGCTGATGGCAGTGTGGTTTACAGCTCATCAAGATGAAAAGATAATAGTGGGAGGCTTTGAAGTACCCCTAATTGATATCTTCACTAACTACACCACTCCAATGAATGCTGTAAGTTTGTAACTAGATAAACGTGTAGGATAATATTGATATTTCTTTTGCCATAGAAAATGAACGCAATATTTAAAAAATTAAAGACCTTATCTAGAGACGACAATGGAAAGACTGTGTTCTCCATTCCATCAGTAATTCAAGTGAATGCCATTTTGACAGATTTTGGTGGCTATATTGATATACTTCCTAATCTACTCAAGTTTGTACAGGAAAATGGCACTATATATCCTACAGTGAAAACATTCCCTCTGGAGCAGAGTGATATTGACAACTTAAAAAAGAATTATGATACAGCCAAAAAGCTTCCATTTTAGCAAGACTATAAAAGAAAACTTAACTTTATTATATTTGTAGTACCTTGATATTGCTAGCTTACAACATACAGTGAACTCAAAGTGAATACATTTTTTGAAAATATGTCTTCATTATTATTATTAAATAACATTATGTAGTTAAATTAGTACTGGTTGGCGCTCTTCATCGTGTAAGTTTTGTAGCTATTTAATTAACACAGAGAGACAGAATGCTAAGTGTACAATGGAAATGTGGTAATGTTACACAATGAATTGCATACATAGTATATAGGAGCTATTAAATTTGAATACCATTATAAAGTATTTGTATACAATTACTGCAATGTTAACATTTAAATTGGTGGAACAAGTCAAAGGATAGCTACATAAGTTTCCAAGCTACTTTAACAATACAAAGCTGCCTAAAACATATCAATATTTTGGAATCTTGGTAATACAATTAAAATATTGTATTTTATATAATATTGTTTAGAAAATGTTTACTTAATGACAATAAATATATTCACTTAATAATTGAATGATTCAAGGTGAACTGGTTACAATAAATATCGTGTAATTATATAGTTTTGTCATTCACTCTATTGGTAGTTTTAGTTTTAATCATAGTTGGTGTGTTTTCTGAAATATTTAGTTTTAGTTTAATTTCATGCTCTCCGTTTTAGTTTTTCTTACCAAACATATATCAAATTTATTCTAAAACTAAGGATTTTGGTTTTAGTTTTAGTTAACTAAAAAACATTACCCTTTATGTATAGGCCTTACCATAGATATTAAAAAGTAAAAAAATAACTGCTACTGCACCTACTACTACTACTACTACTACTACTACTACTACTACTACTACTACTACTACTACTATTACCACTTCTGTTTTTACCACACCAGCAGTAATAATACAATGGTAAAAAAAGCTATACTGAGAATGATTAAGTGTATTGTGTAGAGAACATCAGAGGCAGGATGAACAAAAAAAAAAAGACACAATCAGCTGAGCTTAACTCGTCAGGACTCAGATGTGACTTGCTCCATAGATGGTGGTGAAGCTGACCTGAATGCATGGCCAGCGCCTGGAGCGTGACACTCTAATGGCTGATTGTATCTAAAAATGGTTAATTTAAGTCATTTGGTTGTCCAGATACCAATGCACATGTTGAAGCCATTCACCTAGCCAAATGTATTAATTTAAAGAAGGTTGTTGAGTAGCGTTCAAAATGCTGCATGTTACAATTATTGCAAGAATAGCTTCCACAATATAATGTTTTTATAATAGTAGCAAATAAATTTTATTAAAATAGATCTTGATTAAATATTCAGTTCCTTTACTTCCATGTACACATATTCATCATTTCTAGATTCTTCCATTGTAAAATTTGGAAGTAATGGTTAATTAAGCACATTTTATATATCCAACTTTAAGTCAATACCGGTAGTCACAATTAATTAATGTCAAAGAAAATGCATTCTATCATTAACTGCATGTAAATTACAGTAAAGGTGGTGATTCATAATGGTGCATCAATATATTCTATGAGAAAGAAATTGTGAAATATATTCTTGTTTATATATATGCATATATATATGCATAATAATATATTATATATATGCAGATCCAATTGTGTGTGAAAACTAACAATTGCTAGATCAGCTACTATTATGCTAGTTCAGATGTATCTTCTTCAGTTAGCAGCCTCCACAAAGCTTGACTTCTTAGAGACGAAAAGAAAACTTTGTGCATCAGTCTTCTCTGAATAATAATATATATTTTTTTTTCTGATTAGAAAGCAATGACTCCACAATAAATACACTTGCATACTTTTAGTACCAATTTCTTAATATAGTATACTTCATACATTAAAAAACCAAAAGTACTGTTTATATTTTAAGGGAAAAGACTAGAGAATGTTGACATGTCACTTAGCTGACACATTTACACTACAACGACTTTCAATATTTTCCTCTCAACATGTTTTGTAGACAGCATTTTTTAAGCCAAACTTGAAAGGAGTGAAATCAACATTTTTTTTTAATTTCAGGGAGATTACTCATTTCCATAAAATTGATATAAATTTTTGGCAAATGTAACCATTAAGATATTAACTTTATGAGGGACAAAACCAGTTTTAGGAACCCCCAATATTTTTTCATTTTCCTACTCCACTTCACATCATTTTGTCATTATACTTAGACATTTATATCAACTTAGAAAAACTTTATTTACAATATAAGTACTGATTAATAACATGATATACATATTTGAGAAAAACTAAGCTGTCTTACTTTGGGCAACTGAACCTTGCATGAAAGCAATAGAGTGGTTATAGGTGTTGGTTAGGTGGGTTGAGACTATATTCATTAGAAAGTGAGAGGATTGAAACAATAACATAATAATTGAGAGGGTAAGGAGGAGGGAGCAATGGAGGATCCAGTGGATGGGTAGGCCAAGGTTCCACCCCGTCTTCTTAACACAATTTATGACATGAATGTACCAATTTAGGAATACAGTTCACAGGACAATTGTATGCTAACTAATGCCCTTCATAACATCCAGTCATGTACAATCTATTTAAATAAATTTGATATGTATTGACCTAAAAATATTTGGACCCCTCCCTGTTGCTAGTACTGATCTGCCCCTGGGAATTTTTTTGTTATTATTATTTTGACTCTCTTTTTATTCACCTATAAAATTGAATTAGATTGAAACTATCTCACCTAAAGGGGTCTGAAAAAAAAGCGAAGGAAAAAAATGAAAAATCTTGGTTGTCACCGGGACTTTAACCCAGGACCACTGGTTTTAGCCACCAGTGCTCTAACCACTGAACTACGTCAGCCCTCGACCTCCAAGACCTTAGAAAGTTTCAATCTAGTTTGTATGAAGGATCAGAACTTGATAATTGTGATGATAAAGCCTTTTCAATCCACAAATTATGGCTCCTCTCTGGAGGGGGAGGTGTTTCCAGTCGACACCGAAAAGGTCCTTTGCTTTTTTCAGACCCCTTTAGGTGAGAAAGTTTCAATCTAGTTTGTATGAAGGGTCAGAACTTGATAATAATAAAATTGAATTAGGTTGAGATTTTTCCCTTTTCTTGGCAGAAATAAATGCTGATAGTAATCAGGGAACCTAAGAGGGCTTGCCATTGCTTGCCAAATTTTTTTTTAATGTACAGAAGCTGTTATCACCATTACTACTAAGCCAGTGGTAATTTGTAACCAAGCAGGTAAAATTTATGTCACAATCATGTTACAATTGGTAATAGCTATTTAATTACTCTGAAGTTGCCTTTTCCTTTTTTTCTGACTATGATGCTACTCTATCTACTACCTATCGGAATTGTATCACAACATGCAATAAGTATGTATTATTCTTTGCACTCCTTTCTAGTCTAAGGACAAGGAACAGTTAGAATTCCCACAATAGGGGCGTGTTCTTTACCTCTTTCTAGCCACAAGGACTGAATTTCATTAAATTTCCTGTCTGGTTGACAAAGGTTATTAAATTGTGTTTACTTAGCCTCCAAGGGTCAGAAAAATGATGTTATTCCTGTCAACCTCAAAGAGATTACTGTGCCGCCTTTGTGGTTACTATTTCCTAACAATATTCATTGACTCAGGAAACCACTTCACAATTAAATAAAGTTAAGGTCAGCTGCATTTAATAGTATGTCATCAATGGAGAGGAAGAGGGGCAATGCTTCAAGTACTGGGAGAGTCAACTTTTGAAATATCACTTTAAATGACCCGATTCAACAAAGAGCAACTATTATCAGCCCTTAGAGCCTTTTTTTTTTCTCTAGAAGAGCAATTTTTTGTGTGAAAGAACAATTTTTTGCCTGAACGGATGGAGGACTGCCAAGATTTTTTAGATATTGCTAAGGATGATTTGAAGGATGATGAAAGGGAGCTGTTGTTCAATGTATAGGCAAGGATCACTGCCTTCACATAATAATTATGTTAAAGAGCAGTAACCTAATGGGTGGGCTTTCCTACACATATCATAATGCTAATAACTAACTCTTACCATTAATTTCGCAGAGGCAACCTGAGTTAATGAATACTGTTCATAAATTGTACAATAAATTCATAATCCAAGGCAAAAACTTGACTTTCCTGTAGTCACATATTTAAGACATTTCATACTTTCACCAATTCTCCCTTCCCACCCCTCACCCCCCCATAGAGAATAGGGAATACCCTACACTATAGGACATTTAGCCCTAACCTCTTACCAGAAAGGTGTACAAACATGAACTTTGACTACAGGAAATTCAAGTCTATGCACGGTGAAAGTATTGTTAACCCACATAATTTTATTACCATTTTTCTTGGTTAAAAAGTACAAGTGTTATGGAAATAGATTTATCAGACTCCAGGAGTTGAGGAGGATTTATAAAAGTTTCAATTGCTGTTTGATAACATACACGTACTATTACATACACAAATGCATGTCAAATGTGAATGTCAAAGTGAAATTCTACTCAAAAGGCTAACAATATGAGTCCAACCCCTGTATGTCTACGCCAAGTTGGAACACATCATCAGGGCTACTCCCGTCAATACACCCCACTAAAACACTCCAACACACAACAAATTTGTTATTCGGCTGTTGTGAAGAATTGACAAGACCCTAGAGGTTATCAACCTAGTTATCAACTGATTACACACATTTACGATTTTGTTTTGGTTATCAATGGACACTTTTTGTGCAGTGCAAACAAATTACAACCACAACTAAAATACTGTATTTGAAATGATAAGATTATGAAAGGTTGAAGACTAAATTTCAAAGTCTTGGTCTATTACAATTTACTTAGAGTGAACTAGTAATGGATACACTAGCCAAAGAGTCTATATTTCTATGTGCTCACTATGTTGTTTCGTATACTAGCCAAAAAATTCTGACTATTATGTCCTGCAAAATACTATGCCATCTATACTATGTATGTGATACACAATGTTGTGATCTCATTGTAAGAGGAAGTTACTTACTCTCACAAGGAGATCACAACATGCTATGTCTTGTAGCTAATAAGCTGTTCTTTGTACCCTGCTCTAGCCTCAAGGGCCAGATGTTCATTTAATTTCCTCTCAACCTTGAGGTGTGTACTTGTGGTTGTGATTATCTAACAATATTCATTGATTCAGGATGCAACTATTAATTGTTGTAAAAGGTCAGGTGCACTTATGGTATGTCATAAATATAATTAATAGCATTTAAAGTGATCAGTATATTTGCAGGCTATTATGTGAAAAAGGAGAAGAGGCAGCTTCAATAATAAGAGTTAATATCACTCATGCCTTTCCATCCATTTTTTCTCCACAATTTTATTTCTTTTCCTCAAAAATGAAACGTCTTTTGTGTGTGATAAAATATTTAAAAATGGCTTAGGTTTTACTAGTAGCATAGTATAATAATTATATTCATTTTTTTTAAACTTCATTTATTAATAGCTAAGAAGAAAACTAATATTGACAAGCCTCCATTGACTCCCCAAGTATTATATACATTCACTTCAACAAGGAAGGGAGGACTGTGACAAATTATTCTGACCATGGTATAACACAACGAAAGAATGAGCTTGCATCACAGGAAGTAGTGGGAGTGACAACTTTAATTAGCGGATTAACAGTAGCGTTGATATGAATATCATTATAGTCCGTTAAATAACCCGATCGTACAAGCTGGGAGTCACTTTCCGCCCTGGAGAAAAAGAGCGAGAACGGAAATGGAGGATGCCGGTGATTTTTTAGATAACGCTGGTAAAGACTTGGATGACGATGAACAGGAGCTTGAGCAGGAAAAGAAAATGGAGGAAAAGGATTTACAAGACCTTAAAGACACTGTTTCTGACATGAAGGAGAGTATTGATAAAATGAAGGAAATAACAGACGAATTTAAAAAGTCCACCAAGCCAGGAGCTGCTAAAACTGTTGGTAAATTTCTTGTTACGACAACTGCTGTCGCTGTTATCTTCTTTTTCATCACCTACGCCCTGAAAAAATTACTACCAGACGATAGTAGTAGTGGAGGTGGGGGTGGCGTCGACGACGAGAGCAATAAAAGAAAAGCTGCTGTAATTAAGGCACTAACAGAGCTTAGCAAAGATATTCGAAATTTGAGCAGGGTGTTAACAGTCTGGTTTGATGCTCATTCTAGTGAGAAGGTTAAGATAGCTGGAATGGATTTGCCTCTAGTGGATATCTTCACTGACTATACCACTCCAATGGGTACTGTAAGTTACTAAATCACATTTTATATAATTTGTGTACTGTTGTAACCAAATACTACAAATTTTTTTTAGAAAATGACAGCAATTTATGCCAAACTACAGACTCTGTCTAAGAATGACAATGGCAAGACAGTGTTCTCTATTCCATCAGTGGTCCTAGTAAACGACATTCTGACAGACTTTGGCAGTTATATAGATATACTTCCTAACCTTCTTGCTTATGCCAAAGAAAAAGGCAATGTATACCCAACAGTGAAGACATTCCCTCTGCAGCAGACGGATATTGACACCATGAAGAGTGATTACGATACAGCCAGAAAGCTGCCTTATTAGAACTTATGAACTTATATATTGCTATTTAGACATTACTAGCTGATATTGAGAAGGACAGATTGCATTATTGTGTTTTGTAATGTGAATGTGCTTGAACCAAAAAATTATAATAAAATAAATGGTTTAAAACAACAATGTCTTAAAGACAATTACACCGCATGTTTCACAAAAGTGTTTTTTTTAGAAGTAAAAATATACATTCTCTAAATGGATGTATTTGTGCATGTTTGCTACCTTTGGTGGCTGGAATTTTCATAGTTGTGATAGCCAATGCACACAAATTCTATATCTACAGCAGATGGTTACATTATGGTACATGGTTGTGATTCCACCTTAGACTATAATTTGAAGCTAGGGATAACTCTAGGTGAGAAATTTTTTGTCAAGTAAGTTAGAGTCAAATGTAAACAAATGTTTGCAAATGTTATAGAATGGTGTGGTATTTAGGTTTTACTCAAAAACAACAACTGCCTTTATACAATTTCTGTTTGAAATGGCTAGAGTTTTAGGCCTCATAATATCATTCATAAGTTTTCCTGTATAGTTGGAAAAGTTCATACATTTGTATTACAACCACAATGAACATGAATGGAATACTTTGTTGAAGGAAACTATTTCATTACATTATGCAATGACATGCATTTATCCACCTAAAGCTTCTACAATGATTACATTATTATCTTAATTAATCCGAATGCCTATGGCTATATGAGGCTATGGCTATATAAGGCTGTGGCTATGTATATGGCTTCTAACCTTGCACCAACCCAATAGAGTTGCCATCTATTGAGTGGTCAGAGTTTGGATTATCAAAACTAATCACAAGCTCAGATCATTATGCTAAGAGGCCAGACATTTATTATAAATCATTTTTCAGATCCATGATTAAATTATTAAGCTTTCTTCCAAAGTTCTGCTGTAATTTATAGGTCAGACGGAATAACAACTAATTGCCTGTACCTGTGATGAAATGACATTCTTGACACTATCATAACTGATCCAATGAGCTACTAATTGTTTTCATTGGCAAGTCTTGCAGTACACTATATCTAGTAGTTACACATATTTAACTTCTGGGAAGATAAGGGGAGGGAATTTTACACACAATAGTAAAAAATTATTATGTACACAACTATTCAATCAAAAATGTGTAAATTATTAATTTTTTCCAGGTTATCCTTCTGAGTGTAAGTTCCCACCCTAACGTTATAAAATATGTACTTTGCAATGTTAAATACATTTTTTTTACGCACAATGTCTATTATGTTTCTCCACAATACAAGATAGTAAGTACAAAATACATTAAAATGATATTGTTCATACAGGAGATCTAATAAGGCAGCTTTTTAGCTGAATTGTATGCACTTTTGACGCCGTCTATATCCGTCTGCTGCAAAGGGAATGTCTTCACTGTTGGATATACCTTGCCTTTTTCTTTGGCATAAGCAAGAAGGTTAGGAAGAATATCTATATAACTACCAAAATCTGTTAGAATGTTATTGACTTGGGCAGCAGAAGGGATAGAGTATACTGTCTTCCCATTTTCATTTCTAGACAATGCCTGTAACTTTGTAAAAATTGAAGTCATTTTCTAAGAAAGAAATTGATAATTAATGAAAACGTGCATATTAAAGCTATAAGTTTAGTAACTTGCAGTATTCATTGGAGTGGTGTAGTTGGTGAAGATATCCACTAGAGGCACATCAACTCCTCCTACCTTAACCTTCTCACTTTGATGAGCTGTAAACCAGACTGACATCACTATGCTCCAGTTTCGGATATCCTTTCCCAGGTCCGTCAAAGCTTTGATTACAGCGATTTTTTTCTTATTGCTGTCGTCGCTATCACCTCCGCCACCGTCGTCGCTGGAAACCAGTTTTGCCAATGCGTAGCTTATGAAAAAGAAGATTACAGAGACTGCAGTTGTAGCAGCAAGAAATTTACTAACAGTTTTAGCAGCTCCTGGCTCAGTGGACTTTTTAAATTGGTCTGCTATTTCTTTCGTTTTATCAATACTCTCCTTCATGTCAACAATGTCTTTCTTTTCCTTCGTATTATCCTTTTCCTGCTCAAGATCCTGTTCATCCTCATCCAATCTTTTACGAGACGAATCTAAAAAATCCTCGGGTTCTTCCATTCTCGCTCTTTCTCTCTAGGGCTGGAAAATGACTCTGGGGCTTGTACAATCCAGGTTATTTAACGGACTAATATAAATGATATTTATATCATATGTTACTGTTTAACAAAAGTTGTCACTTCCACTACTTCCTGTGAATAAAATAATTTGTCACAGTCCTCCCTCCTTGTTGAAGTGAATGTGTATAATTGGCGAGCGAGCGTAGCGAGCGAGACACTTACAGGGGTAACACAATCGAAAATCGGGGATGTTTGTTTGTTTATATATATGTTTGGACGTACGTAAGGCATTTTTGTACTTTGACCCTCGCGTTTTTGTGTTAGTTCGGTGGTCGACCCCGTCCCAAATTGCACTAAACAGAATTCTCCGGTTTATCGATCAGTACCCGTATCACCCTAGAAATTGAATTGTTTACAGTTTTGAATTCTTTTGCCGGTGCAGTTAAAACTTGAAAACTTAAGGGACTTCCATTTCTATTCGGGTTAGTGGCGGTGGTAAGTTAATGCGCTCTTTGTCACCGTTATAAGCCGTGCGCAAAAGTATTTACTTGAAAATACATTGTCCACTAGACTACTGCTATGGTAAGTCTGTGTAGGTGCATGTCCAGTTGTGTCAAAGCATTGTGTGTTACAACCACTACTTAGCTAAAGAATATCACAAAGAAAACTTTTAAATAACGTGTATTGTTTTGTTGTTGTTTTTTTCCTTCCAAGCAGTTGCAGAGAGTTGTTACTATGGCACTGAAATCCTTTAACCCTGTATGCTAAATTTAAAAACTGGACCTTATTTTCAGTAACTTCAGTGTTAGAAGTCAAAATAAAAATAGTATAGTCTTTAGGCTCGCTCGCCATTTGTGCTCAAGCACATCACTAGTACTTGGGGAGTCAATGGAGGCTTGTCAATGTTAGTTTTTTTCTTAGCTGTAACAATGAATGAAGTTTTTAAAAAATGATTATAATTTGGCGAGCGAGCGTAGCGAGCGAGACACTTACAGGGGTAACACAATCGAAAATCGGGGATGTTTGTTTGTTGGCGAGCGAGCGAAGCGAGCGAGACACTATCAGGGGTAACTCAATCGAGATTTCGCTATATTTATTTATTTATTTATCTGTTTATGGGGTACGTGAGACCTCTGTTTTCGCCCGCGCTTCTAATTACGTAAGTTAGGTAAAGCGTTCACAGTTCCAGTATTTTTCAATTAACGAGCTCTGAGAATCCTTAGTGGCGGTGGTAAGTCAATGCGCTCTTTGTCATGGCTATAAGCCGTGGCAACAGTATTTACTTGAAAATACATTGTCCACTAGACTACTGCGAAGGTAAGTCAGTGTAGGTGCATGTCCAGTTGTGAGCATTGTGTGTTACAACCACTAGCTACTTAGCTAAAGAATATCACAAAGAAAACTTTTAAATAACGTGTATTGTTTTGTTGTTGTTGTTTTCCTTCCAAGCAGTTGCAGAGAGTTGTTACTATGGCACTGAAATCCCTTTACCCTGTATGCTAAATTAAAAAACTGGACCTTATTTTCAGTAGCTTCAGTGTTAGAAGTCAAAATTATTCATATAAAAATAGTAATAGTCTTTAGGCTCGCTCGCCATTTGTGCTCAAGCACACACTAGTTTATATATATGTTGGGACGTACGTAAGGCATTTTTGTACTTTGACCCTCGCGTTTTTGTGTTAGTTCGGTTGTCGACCCCGTCCCAAACTTCACTAAACAGAATCCTCTGTTTATCGATCAGTACCCGTATCACCCTAGAAATTGAATTGTTTACCGTTTGAATTTCTTTGCGCGTGCAGTTAACACGTGCAAACTTAAGGGGACTTCCATTTCTATTCGAGTAGTGGTGGTGGAAGTCATGCGCTCTGTCATGGTTATAAGCCGTGTGCAACAGTTACTTGAAAATACATTGTCCACTAGACTACTGCGAAGGTAAGTCTGTGTAGGTGCATGTCCAGTTGTGTTAAAGCATTGTGTGTTACTAGCTAAGGAATATTACAAAGAAAACTTTTAAATAACGTGTATTGTTTTGTTGTTGTTTTTTTCCTTCAATTGAGAGTTGTTACTACGGCACAGAAATCCCTTTACCTTGTATGCGAAATTTAAAAACTGGGCCTTATTTTCAGTAGCTTCAGTGTTAAATCATTCATATAAAAATAATATGATTTTGTATTTGTTTGCTGAAATCAAATGTCATAACTGCTATTATAGTGTTTGCATGAAGTAAGCTAAAACATAGTAACATTTTATGTTACCTAACTATCAGGCTCGCTCGCCATTTGTGCTCAAGCACACCACTAGTTATTGTACTATGCTACTAGTAAAACCTAAGCCAGTTTTAGTGTTTAATGTGTCAGAAAAATATTCTATCGCATTAAAAGATGTTTCAAATGAGGAAAAGAAATGAAATTCTGGAAAAAAATGGTTTGAATGGCACTGTCATTCAAGTCAAATGAGTGATATTTACTCTTATTATTGAAGCTGCCTCTTCTCTTTTTTCACATATAGCCTACACAAATACTGATCAAGTTAAATGCTAGATAAACCATTAATTACATTTATGACATACCATAAATGCACCTGACCTTTTACAACAATTAATGATGAAGTTGCATCCTGAATCAATGAATATTGTTAGATAATCACAACCACAAGTACACACCTCAAGATTGAGAGGAAATTAAATGAACATCTGGCCCTTGAGGCTAGAGCAGGGTACAAAGAACAACTTATTAGCTACAAGACATAGCATGTTGTGATCTCCTTGTGAGAGTAAGTAACTTCCTCTTACAATGAGATCACAACATTGTGTATCATAATACATAGTATAGATGGCATAGTATTTTGCAGGACATAATAGTCAGAATTTTTTTGCTAGTATACGAAACAACATAGTGAGCACATATAAATATAGACTTTTTGGCTAATGTATCCATTACTAGTTAATTCTAAGTAAATTGTAATAGACTAAGACTTTGAAATTTAGTCTTTAACCTTTCATAATCTTACCATTTCAAATGCAGTATTTTAGTTGTGGTTGTAATTTGTTTGCACTGCACAAAAAGTGTCCATTGATAACCAAAACAAAATCATAAATTAGTGTATAATCAGTTGATTAACCTCTACGGTCTTGTCAATTCTTTCTTGTCAACTCTAATTATCAACAAAGTTTACGGATTTTGTTACGGTTGTCAATGACAGCAATTGAACCTTTTATAAATCATCCTGAACTCCTGGAGTCTGATAAATCTATTTCCATAACACTTGTACTCTTTAACAAAGAAAACTGGTAATAAAATTATGTGGGTTAACAATACTTTTACCGTGCTTAGACTTGAATTTCCTGTAGTCAAAGTTCATGTTTGTACACTTTTCTGGTAAGAGGTTAGGGCTAAATGTCCTAAAGTGTAGGGTATTCCCTATCCTCTATGGGGGGGGGGGGCTGTCCGCGGCTGTGATGGTGAGACGCAGGGGGAGGGAAGGAAGTGTGTGAATGAAAGTATGAAATGTCTTAAATACGTGAGTACAGGAAAGTCAAGTTTTTGCCTTGGGTTATGAATTTTTGTACAATTTAGTCCTTTAGTAGCCAGAGCAACCCTTTTTTTACTGTGACGTTGTATGGGCCAAAACTCCATTTTACAGAAACTCCCTATGCTTAGTTACAGTATGGCAAATGTTAAATCACTTTATACAAATATAAATTATAAGGTATTCATATTATAACATTGCTTACTCCGCTTAATATCAATAATATCTGAAGGGCACAATACATACATTGAAATGTTAGTTTAGGATTTCCATAATTAAGCAGTACACAATGGCCAGAGAAAAATGACATAATTATATTGTTTATATTTTAGCGAAGACAAAAATGGGAAATCAAATTTGTAATTCCCACTCTCCTCTTCTGTAAAAGTTTTAGCTGTTCACCCTAATGAATGACCTTCAGTCTGTGTGGGGAATTATAGTATTTCTCTTCCCTTAGACATTTCCCATTGTATTTCATGTGCATATGTCCTTGCAAGAGTGCTGTAACCATTTTCTGCCAATAATTGAATTTAGTAGCTAGAGCTGACTGGTTTTTTTTTTTTTTACTCGCAGCTAGTAGAGTCATGGTTAATAGTGAAGGTTTATGGTAAAGCCTAACAAGAACGTCTAATTACTTACTAAATAACTTTCAAAAGGCTCTGACATCATTATCCAAGAAAGCTCCTCAATTCCTTCAAAACAACTAAAGTAGTTAAAACACCAACAGTTTGCTTTTGTAACAAATACCTGCGGTGTCAACTTAATTTAAGATGTTAGGGTAAATGAACCTTGCACCAAGGCAATAGTAAGTAGCCATCTGCTGTAGATATAGAATTTGTGTGTATTGGTTAACTATCACTAACAGTAATGTCTAAATACACAATATATAAGTTCATAAGTTCTAATAAGGCAGCTTTCTGGCTGTATCGTAATCACTCTTCATGGTGTCAATATCCGTCTGACAAAGTATAAATAATATAATAATTATATATACATATTATTATATATAATATATAATATATAATATATATAATACTTATAGCACGAGTCAGAGTACAATATGGGAAAATATTT
>WLWD01004331.1_pt1 | contig 24141 bp, 15 predicted proteins | sample 6712731 | NCBI WGS metagenome assembly WLWD01 (sample SAMN12718690, study PRJNA576275) | sponge metagenome | isolation source: marine sponge | host: Mycale hentscheli | place: New Zealand: South Island, Marlborough, Capsize Point | collected 2014-11-01 | reverse complement strand
CCCCCCCCCCCTCCCCCCCCATTGCTGGACTTGATATGTTGTCCATCTTCGGGTATTGACCGTTGTTCTCTCCCGGCTCACATTCGTGTCTTTTCTTGTCCCTTATCCTCTACTAATTTTTCTGCCACTTATACCACATAATAATATGCACATAAACCTGCTTTTTCACTAGAATACAAACTTTGGTCATCTGAATTACAGACCCTAATGGGATGGAGAGACCAACCATGTGATAGCAGATGGTAATTAGGTGAGACTGCTGTACTTTATATTATTACATGACTGTACTCAACTTTTTGAATAATATGGAGGTGTGTCTGGACAACGTGGAGGTGTGTCTGGACAACGCGGAGGTGTGTCTGGACAACGTGGAGGTGTGTCAAATATTATTTCCACTACTTTTGGTCACCTGTTTGGCATATCTACCGAATGCACTGCCTATTGGACAGCACAGGGGGGCCACACGTCCCATTTCTGGTAGACAATGGTGTCACTGAACTGCAAAAAAAATTGGTGCTTTTGTCCGCCGTGTAAACAAAAAATCCCTAATCTACCCCACTAGAACCTGAACTACATGTTGATTTGCCTATTGAATACATAGGCCACTCTTTGGTACACAAAAAAACAAAACAAAAAACAACAACTGGATTTGTTTGGCTGCTGCAGGATGTCTACCCATTCAAGTAGTGACAACTCATCCTGAACTCCTACAGTAGCAGAGAGGTAGGAAGCTAGTAAAAAGTGGGGGTGCATGAATTTAGTACAAATAGTAGTTTAATTAATATTATGAAAACATTCACACAACTACTGTTACAAAATTAAAAAGAGCCAAAGTGTCTATTTCTCTCTGTTTTACAACTAACAAATTGTTTGGCAATATCCTCTAAGTTCAGTTCATCAGCAATATCCTTGTGTACATGTAGAAGTAAGCAGTTGTTGAGACACTTTTCAGTCATGGTAGATCTTAGGTAAACAAGCAGCCGTTTCAAGACTGAAAATGTTCGTTCAGAAGTAGCTGAGGTAACAGGAACAACTAGATAGATTCTCAAACTTTTGTACCTCTGAAAATATTCTCTTGTAAGATGGGGTTTCATTCATGGCTTCACAAACAGTTTGAATCGATGTTACCTTGTGTACTCCTCCTTTCTTGGCAACATCTACAAGTAAAGGAAGCTGTTTCTTTAAGGCACTGAAGTCGAGGTCTGGGGCATAGCAAGATACTTCAAGCTTTTGCAAAGAATCATTGTAATTCTCTCCGTTTGCTGCTTTCATTATGACAGTAGGAGCTCTTTCTGTTCAAACCGATCATTTAATTCTCTCAAAAGTAAGACACAAGCTTCGTAGTACAAGTGTCGATAGTAATCACGAAGTGATAAAAACTGATGGGGCTCACTACCACTATCTATTCTTGTTGGAGGTCTTCTTTGACGGGGAAGAACAGGCTCACCTATGTTCAGATCTTCAGCCATACCTACCACATCATCATAAAATCGATCAATGACTCGGCTGTTGGTTGTCTTCTATAGAATGCTGCAGCCAAGTCAATTGATGATAAAGCCTCTTGTAGTGTAACATCTTTTCCTTGTAGACTCTTGGATACTTGCTCAGCAGCTGCAAAGAGAATGTAGCCAAGTTAAGCCCAAACAGAATGCTAAACTTCTCCAATGAGATTACCCTGATGATCATCATTGTAACCACGAATAGCCAGACTTGTCGCAGTAGATATCTCAAACAAGATAACTGAGTTAGAAGAGACTTTCTTCTGCGTGCTTGTTGTTGACGTACCTGGTCACTAAATAGCTGAGGTAGTGTAGGTTTTTTGATTGCATCCAATTTCATTGCGGCTTCTTGGTGGCAAAGACTGCCTTCATGAGCATGGAACCTCTTTGTAGCCTTTCTCCAATTATTGAAACCGTCTTCTATGAAGGCTGGACTACAATTCTTGCTGAAAATTTGCAACTTATTCAGAAAAATGTAACGGCAAGGTAAACACAACACTTTACGTTTGGTTTGGCAAACAGTCAGCCATGGGTAGTCTTCATACCATTCAGGGCAGAAATTACACTGCTGATTACAAAGATTTTGTAGAGCCTTTTTGTTGGTCGGTTGGTAAGCATTAGAAAAATCACTACAGCAAACTGCAGTGCATTTAGTACTACCGTCTGCAGGCAAGCTTGCCCCTGATTCCTCAGACTCCCATGTTCTTCAGTGGAGTAGGAAGATGAAAAATATTGGGGGGGCAAAATGCTAGGTCTGCTGTGCGATATGAAAAAACAATAATTGAAGTTATTAGTTATTTTATTGGTCTATTAGCCACAATAAATTATTCTAAATTCCAAAATTTTAAACTTTTTGGCACACTATACAATGCTTTCATCAGTAGAAATGATTAAAAAAAAGGTATAATAGAAGCACTAAATTTTTGCGATGAATTTGATAGGATTCATTATAATCTTTATTTAGTCATTTCACTGATGGAGGCAACTGTATAGAGTGCTGAAATGTTTAAAATTTAAGGCAATTTATTTTGGCCAGTGGTGTTCAAAAATAGGTAATATGTCAGTACCTAGCCATACACGACTTTTTAAAGTGATAACATTGATTGATCAAAACAACAATAATAATAATAATAATGATAGTAATAACAACAATGATAATAATCAATACATCAATACATTCCAAAAAAGTTAATTCTGCGTTCATTTATTTGTACAAACTCCTTTGCGATAGTATGTAAATACAGTTCATCAGTTTTATCTTGATGAACGTGAAGCAGGACACAATGGTTCAATCTTGTTTGAGTCATCGAACTTCTCAGGTAAGTCTTAATTCATTTTAAGGCAGAAAAATTACGTTCAGCACTTGAAAGCACTAAATTTTTGCGATGAATTTGATAGGATTCATTATAATCTTTATTTAGTCATTTCACTGATGGAGGCAACTGTATAGAGTGCTGAAATGTTTAAAATTTAAGGCAATTTATTTTGGCCAGTGGTGTTCAAAAATAGGTAATATGTCAGTACCTAGCCATACACGACTTTTTAAAGTGATAACATTGATTGATCAAAACAACAATAATAATAATAATAATGATAGTAATAACAACAATGATAATAATCAATACATCAATACATTCCAAAAAAGTTAATTCTGCGTTCATTTATTTGTACAAACTCCTTTGCGATAGTATGTAAATACAGTTCATCAGTTTTATCTTGATGAACGTGAAGCAGGACACAATGGTTCAATCTTGTTTGAGTCATCGAACTTCTCAGGTAAGTCTTAATTCATTTTAAGGCAGAAAAATTACGTTCAGCACTTGAAGTTGTAACAGGAATAGTGTAGTACAATTTTAGTAGTTTGTGCACTTCTGACAACAGAGTTTTGCAAGTTGGATTCTCATTAAGCACTTAACAAATAGTGTGCACCCGTGTAACCTTTTTAATGGAAATTCCATCTAGTAATGAACACTTAATCACATCAGGACGCATTTGAAGGTGCAGTTTCAGTTTTTGCATATCAACACCATTGTATATTTCTTGAATCTTCTCAGTTATAGCTACAGACTTGCCATTAGCACTGTCTAGCAATAATTTCTCAACAGTTTGTGCAAAAAGGAAGTTTTGCTGTCTGAAACGCCTCTCCAGTTCCCCCTTAACAGCATCAATACCTTCAAAATATTCTTTTCTATGCATATCTTCAACAGTAGTAAACTGGTGCTGAGATGTACCATCACTTAGTCGTCTTGGAATGCGTCTTTGCCTTGGTATTACTGGGGGATCACACGCACTTATCTTCAGCTGCAGATTTAACTGATTCAAAGAATTTAGTAAAATGTTCATCATTTCGATAGTTATTGAGAGCTTCAATACTTGCATTAACAGCTGTAAAGCAATCATCAACATTTGTGTCAACTCCTTGAAGAGTAACTGATAAGTTTTCTGTTATGCTAAAAATAAATACCGATAGTTTCAATTCAAAGCAAAAATTCCACTTGCACGTCTGGAGCAGTCATCAGAACCATGATGTGATGCTGTTTCCATAGTTTCTTGCAAAGACTCGTAATTATTCAGAATACTTTGCATTGCTCCAGTGCGAACCGTCCACCTAGTAGGGCATATGGTTCGAATCCCACAATTCGTGGAACAATCTTGCTGCCTTTAGACTGTTTCAAACAGTACTTGTTGTTTTGGAGAATATTTGATTAGTTGTATAAATTCCATAGCAAAATTTAGTGCTTCCTTGATGCAACTACTTCCCCTAGCGATGTCTTGTAAGCATAAGTTCACACAATGAGCAAGGCAGTGAACAGAAATTGCTGCTGGGTTTTCACTCTCAATTTTTTTAGCTACACCATTAATACACCCTTGAAAATTTGCTGCCCCATCGTATGCCAGCCCTCTACAATTTGCTATAGGAATACCAAGGCATAATAAACAATCCTTAATAATCAAATGAATATGTGCTGCTGTGGTCTTATCGAGTTGAGCAAGACCAAATAAATCTTCTTTGATTTCATATGACTCACTCACAGTTCGGAGAGTAATAGTCAACTGTTCTCTGTTAGAAATATCCCTTGTTTCGTCAGCTAGTATAGAGAACCAACGATTTTTATGGACATCAGATAATAGTGAAACAAAACTTTATTGGCCATAAGCTTAATCAATTCATTTATAACTTCAGGAGACTGGTACTTATTTTCTTTAACCCAGTTACACTCACCCAGTACTTGTTTGAGCAGTACAGTCAAATTGGAGCCACTACTGTGATCATTTCTGACAGATATGCCTTGGCGTACCAAAAAACAAATTCCAGCCAGTTGATTTAAAAAGCTCTGCCTCCTATTTTTCTGAGTTACATTACACTGATCTTTAAGTAACTCATTGATTGGAGTGACACTTGACATAATGTGTGCAGATAGAGCATCTCTGTGAGCTAGAGAGCTTTCATGCTGTTTGAAACTTGATGTGCCTTTCTTCCAATTAGAGAAGCCGGTAGTAGAAAATGCTGGATCAGCTTTTGTGCTCATTACAGACACTTGTGAACTAAGAGCTGCTCTACAGTAATAGCAGTACACTTTTAGAGATTTTGAACATAAATGAAGCCATTTGTAGTCTTCGAACCACTTAGCTAAGAAGCGGCGTTTCTTTATGCAACTTCCGCTTCCATATACTTTTTCAGTCTTCTGGAGCAAAGATGGGTCAGTTGGTTGACCAATATCTCCAGAACAACAGCTACATGAACCATCTGCTGCACTAGACCCATTCATGCTATTTTCAATTGGATCACAGGTAGTGCAAGAGGTTTCTTCCTCATCACTGATCATGGTATCCTCCATCACTTCTTGCTCTACACAGTAATGGATAAATTTTAGCTGATTATTTCATATATGGCCAAGTACTTACCTGTTTGAGGTTGAGAATCTTGTGAATTTGATGCTCCCACTGAAGAAAAGAAGGCTTTAAGACCAAGCTGACCAGAATCTAGCTTTATCTTCTTTTGTTCTCAACTGACTGATTGCGTGCATGCCAGTTACTTACAACTGCAGCTGCCTCTTAAACCACAACTTAAAAGCATTCTAGTTATTAGTATGTGTGAATGAATAGGACACAGTAATGTGGTATTTAACAAATTGACTATTCATAGCCATCATGAGAACAGCATTTTGAGAACAGTATGATTGATACAGTAAAATTATTGACAGAATTATTGGTGGAGGGGGGGGGGGGGGAACTACCATTTGCCCCCCTATCCTCCCTGTTCCTACTCCTCTGAAGTGACAGACATAATCGATTGCACTTTCCATTGCACTTATAGTTGGGAGAGACTTGACAACAGTTGAGTTACTTCTAAATGCAGCTGCCCCTTAATTTAGCATAGCTAAAACAAAAGTCTGATAAACTTCTTTCTCCAATACTTCCGTATGTGCCCTAAAAGTGTTTCAAAAAATGCCTCATTACTCAGCCATTGTGATTTACAAACTGGAAAGAAAGTTTTTGTAAAAATAATACTGCAGAATAACTAAAGCTAAAACATACACTCCTAGTTCTCTCTCTTGATTATGATTTGAAGAGTTTAAAATAGTGAAATAATTGCTCTCCTGCAGATAATGAAGGCTAGAGAAATCACTCTTACACTCATAACAACAGTACTCATGATTTATTCTCACCACATAGTAGAATCTATTGCCAATGAATGCTATTCGTAAAAAAAGGACATAGTTGCCTATTAAAACACCAGCTACTTTAAAGTAGACAACAAAACTAGTGTTCAGTTCAGGTATATTTTTATTTATATATATATATATATATTATATTATATAACACACTAAACAACAGTATTTTATAAATTCTTGCCAGAATTATATTTACTGTTAGTATTAAAAAGTGCCAGAATTATTGGGGGTGTAAAACCCTCATTTACCCCCCCCCCCCCACTAAAAATATTGGGGGGTCCTGTGCCCCCCCTACCCCCCCTGTTCCTACTCCCCTGTTCTTGGAGTAATCTCGATATCTGAGCTCTCTTCTTTTGAGTCTGACATTAATTGTGAGCTTCTCTCAACCTCTATAGCTGATTTTTTAGTAGATATACATTGAGCTAGTGTTAGTTGAGACTTGCGTTTGGTAGACATCTGAAAAAAAAGAAAAAAATTAGATCTATCCTATTAAACACCCACCAATGACAACCTGCAACATTTAAAGCTGAAAACTGACTAGATCATAGATATTAATGAGCAGGTGAAAAAATTATTCAAAATTCTTGTAAAAAGAACGAATGCTTTGAAAAAGTGGGGGTGCAATGCACCCCCAACTAAAAAAGTAGGGGTGCACTTGCACCCCTTGCACCCCCTGTTCCTACCCCTCTGAGTAGCAGCAACAAAAAAGGGGATGCAAACTAGATCTTATCACTCCAGCATGGTATGTGGTTGCACTACAGCACAGCTGTGGTAATTTAGTTTTCTCTGGCACACCAGGCTCCACCTAAATTGAACCTCTCTGGGTAGTCATATCATTCTTGCTGTCTTCTGAAATAGTTTTTAGTTTATTTACAGCTTAGTTTTAGTTTTTCTTACCAAATGTAAATACTCCAGGTTTTATTTTGCCATAGCCCTCTATTAGTAGAAGGGATTCAATGAGTCTTACTTCATTTACAGTCAGAACCCTGACAGGCTTTCAAGCTGAACTGGGTTCTATCTAGTGGGAGGGGGGGAGGGGGGGGGGGGGATGACAGCATTTTGCTCAAAATAATTTCAGCCCGAACTTCCCCCAAACATAATGTTCTAGATAGAACCCTGACAGGCTGCTTCAAGCTGAAAGTATTTATTACTTCAAGCTGAAAGCTCTTGCTTCAAGCTGAAAGTATTTAATACTTTCAGCTTGAAGTATTAAGTACTAAATACTCACTGGAACCACCTCTAAACCTGGAATGAATGTACTATACACACTTATCAACCTATCATACAGAGTCACCAACCAATCATGTTGTACCTTATAGTGTCTGGGCTCTATAACTAGCTATGATGGCTTTCATTAAAAAATACTGCTTAACACAATTTCAGACTTCTAAAGAGACAGGAAGATTATAGAAACGTTTTTAGCAGAATCAGCTGACCCTAGTGGCCTAAAGAAGAGGTGCATTGTCAGAAGAGATAATGATAAATATTTTATAATGCCGTGCATTCTGGTTTACTCAGAAAAAAAACAACAACTCAATGGTACACCATTAAATGGTCCTTCAGTAATGGATAAATCTGAAATACTGTATTCATAGTATTTTAGTCGTTTAAATATTTTAGTACAAAGTTAAATTATGTTATATTCAGAGTTACGTACACCTCATTTCCCAAGGGGTACGTAACTCTGAGGTTCTACTGTACTGGTAATTGTGGAGGAAGTCCCTAGCAGGGAGGGAGAGGAGGAATAGAAAAGAAAGAAAGAAGAAAGGAGAGAGAAGAATGATGAATACAAGGTGATACAATGCATCCAGAAAGAGGAGAAAGTTTGGATCTTTATGGTTACACGACCTACTAATCACATTGAGTTTAGGTGGCAAGTATACAACAAGACCTAGATTCTCTCCACAACATACTAATAGCAACAATACTATACGAAGTGCTGCAATATTTACATAATTACCACCTGCTACCATCACTGCCGACTTTCCTAAGCCAAACTCCTGAACAACTCCAGCTAAAAATATTCCTTGTTCAATTATTCTTCCATATTAAACTACTTCTGATAGCAACTCATTTTGCTGCAGTTCCAATAAAAAAGAACAAAAAAAAAAATAATAAAATAAAAAAATAAAATAAAAAAATAAATAAAAAAATAAAAAAACCCGCGATGACCGACCCCATACCCATCGCGATGTCTCTTCGCCGTTCGGTTAACCACTCGAGTGTTCCGTCTTGACGTCTGACAAGCACAGCACTCCACCACTTCTTCACAAGCACAGTACTCCACCACTTTTTTTGCGAGCACAGCACTCCACCACGGGTAAGGTTACTTTCGATTAATTCGGTTGTCTGATGTTCGGATCTATGAGGTTCTACTGTACTACTATGAAAGTTTTGATCTAAGAGCGCCTAAACTCATTGCATCCACTAAATATGCAAATTTTTATCTTGAACAGGCTAACAACTTGTATTAGCTGTTGTCTGAATATTATTATTATCAAAACATAATTATTACATATTAAGAAGGGATCAATTTATCAGATAAAGATGAATGACAATCAGTTCTGCAAGTGACAAAAGTATTTGGGTAGTTCTTAAGACTTGATCTGGCCATCTTTTGAAGGCTTTGGCAAAACCATCTCACTGGTCCCTTTCTGCATGTTAGTTTCTTCCTGAGGCTGTGGAGAGAAAAAAATATTTGATTATAGGATATCAAGTGCAGCTGTACAGAACATCTGACTATTCATCACTACTGAATTTAAACATTACTAGTTAATAGTTCCATGTAGCTGAGCACAATGAAATTAAAATGTTTGCATAATCTATAAGATTGTAAGTTTAAAGTTGCAGTCCTGTGAATGATTTCGTTTCTTTTAATTGTCACATCTGGTAGTAGTCTTAAAGTGGCTTACCTCCATGGCTAGTGGGAGTTGAAGAAAGACACCACATTGAACATATACTAGATAGAGGTGGTGACTTGGATCTGTTTCTTGAGAGGTGCTCATTTCTACACTGACCATAGAACTGACACAGTCTGCTTTTTGTGCTCTGCTTATCAACAAAAACTACAGCCCACAACAGGAACTAGAATAACCACATGCTACTCACATCCGGCTCATACCTGTGGTTAATTGTGCAATTCAAAATCTATTTCTTCAGTAAGTTGAAATGGAGAACTTTATCAGCTCATTCGTTTTAATGAGGAACTCAATACGAAGATGTCCTTACAGCCAGTTTGTTAGCTTATTAGTTTCTAGGGATTAAGTTTAAAGGTAGCTCACCACTTAACTTGAAGGATCTCATAGTGAGTAGAAACCTTGGAGACTTTGTTGTCACAAATTGCAACAATTAAAACAGTATTTTGTCTGTTCTTAATTTCTTACGTGACAAGCTTCCATGGCAAGTAATTAAGACATGAAGATCAATTATTACAGAGTTTCTGAACATCCCACTTCTGTTGCCACCCAGGCAGGATGGAAGTAGGGGAGGGGGGGGGGGGGGCAGAGCGGAAATGCTTCAATACCCCCCCCACCCCCAACCCACCACGCACACCACCCCACCACCCACCAGAACTCCCACCCCACCCACCCCCCCCCCCCTCAGATTTAGTTTGTGGGCGAGGAAGGGGGCACACACTATGCAGATTTATGTATTGAATTGCATTGGTAAACTAGTATTTAGCTTAGTTAATATGAAGTTATATTTTTTCATGAAATGTAGCTAAGTGGCTTTCATGGGCCCTCCCCCCTCCCCTTCTGCCCTATCACTCCTGTTCATGATACCTTTTTGATGCCTATTCATAAAGACTTAGCAACCAACAATTTTCCATTCAATATTCACTATGACTTTATAAGCTGTTTCACTTAGTTCAGTTGGTGTTGAGAACATAAATTATTGTGTTGCGTACCTGCCCCCCCCCCCCCCCCCCCCGCATCATAAGATCAGCTTCTCTAAACCATGTACTGACTTTCTGTCAACAATGAGGAATTAGAAATATTTGCAATTTTACTTTCACTGAATTTTAGTAGCCAAGCATAAGATTTGCAAAAACAGGTTCATTATGTTAATAGTTTCTACCTATTTATATCTAGTAAAATTTCATATAATCACTGCTTGATCAGTGATGAGGAACTCAGTGAAATTGTAATTTTTAATATCATTGCTGCAAAAATTTTATTTGGACTGACATTCCAGAAATTATGTATAATATATCTAGTATAGGGTTTTCTCTGGTGTAGAATCACTTCTGGCTTTAGCTTTCAATTGAAGTTGAATTTTATGTGGTATTGCTAATTTTGTGTATTTTGCTAGGCCAGAGGAATACAAAAATCAAATTTGTGTGACCATTGAAGCCACACCCAATTAACCACACTCACTCATTTCTTAAAAGACAGTATAGATTTCAAATCCCAACAGCATTATTCCAATTTGAATATTCTATTTTTTTAAACATCTCATTAAATAACCACAAAAAAACACTCCAGACTATACTACAATCACATTTATTGTATTACAATGCAGTCCCTGTTGAAATTACCAGTGAGGTAAGTATCTCTTGCGTGTTTAGCTTCTCTTATAAAGTCAGCATTTACTTGTACTGTTTTCATGGCGTGTGAGCTACATCCACATATTATTGATATGACAAAAACATTTTTTTTTGTCTGAGAAATCATTTTGTAATAGCTAGCTAGTGAAAAGTAGTGCTGAGGGTTTGCATCTCTGGTGCTTCATATTTCAATGCTAATGGTTTTTATAAACAATCAGTAGGTTCACGTCAAATCAATATTTTTGTTAAAATTATAATTATATTACGTAGAATGTCTATATTGTAAACTAACATAGCTAATTGAGCATATAAAATAAAGCAGACCATGGGTTTTTTTTGTTTTGTTTTTTGTTTGTTTGTTTTCACCGGAAGATTTCTTTGGACTAAAGGAAGGACTTGGTGTGGAATTCATGGGTGCAGCAATTTACTTGCAGAAGCCATTTCCACAATGATGCCAGAGAAGTGCTAAGAGACACACCCCTTTAAAAATATTGTTGTGGTCATGGCCGCACTGCCCGCAGCAATTCCATCATCCCTGTATGATTTTAGTATTATGGCTGCTCATGCAAGCAAAGCAGCTTAGAAAAATTATTGAAGTTGACATTATTATTTGTCAGTTTTATTACTAGTTTTTCCAGGTGCCTTGATGTGTGCTATTTTGTTTATAATATCTCCTCGTATATGGTGTATGTATACATAGCTTAAAAATGAAGAGCATTGAATAAGTTAAGATTATTAATGAGGAAAAGTGAAAAAAGTATGTAGTTAGTAATAATCCTCCACTCTAATATAATATGTCTATTAGATCTGATGTTGTAGCATTCAACCAAACCCTCACCATTTCATTATCCTCACCTGAACTTTTCATCACTATCCTCATTACTTGATAAATTTTTTCAAAGATCTGTATTCATATTATTGTACTCTAATAATTATAATTGTAACAATGATAGTGAATATACCACTGTCTTCCTCAGGTTACAAAAAATTAGTGAATTTAACTGAGAACTCCCTAAAATGTTATTCATGATAACAACATTATTATTAATATTATTCATGTTAAAAAAAGAACCACTTACCTCAAACTTCAGCAGAGAGATTAGTACGGGAAAGTAAGCAATATAAAGATGGTCTTCACTAGGGACTGCCGGATTATGCTTGAATATTTAAGAATTATTCTTATTTTTTTATCCTAAAAATATTGTTATTATTCCAAAAGAATAATATATTATTTCATAAACTTTCTTTATTATTCTCTTAATATTCCAGGTGGCAATTACAGTAGCTATATAAAGTTGGTACGTAATAAAATGAATGAGTAAAAGGATTTGTCTCTCTTAATGTTACACTGAATTACTCAATATGATTCAATGTAGCTAGCTAATCTTTCAATGAGTATATACCTTGAATATAACAATGCTCAATGAATGGAGAAAACATGCTCTTCTGCAGCTGAGAAAAAGTTCAATTATGAGAAGCCTTACAAGATGTTTAGGGGGGAATGTTAATTAGGGAATTAAAGAATTTTAATATACTCATTAACAGTGGATGTATCTTTTCTTCCCTTCAAATTTGTAGGTAGATTGGTAATAATTTACTTTTTTTTTTGTCAATTCTGACGCAGTATGATAGTTGAGCTGCTCATGAAGAAAAACCATTTAGCATAATTCTTCAGATGACTTGCTGACTCTAACCCTGAGCTGACAGCGTTCCCAGTTTTTCAAACATTTTCCCATTTTGGAAGTACAATAACGGAGTGGCCCACACAAACCCAGCTGATTTTCTTTTATAATTATAGATTATATGGACTGATTATTCTCATTTTCCCTTTATTATTCTTTTAAATGCTTATATTATTCTAGAATTATTCCACTATGCAATTTCATGTCTATTGTTCCAGAGAAGAAAATGCTAGCATAATCTGGCAAGGCCTATAAATTTTCACACTGAGCTGGAGCAGTTAGCATTCAAAGTAGAGTGCTTGTTTGTTGAAAACATGTCAACAAGTATTTACACAAAATGTAATTCAGAAAGCTTTGCACAAGAAACACAATTTCAGCCTGATATCCACAATTCACCTTTGCTGGACACTATATAATATATAGACATTATAGTTTTCATTGATGCATGTTCCTTGTTCACACCTTGGTCAAGAACCAGTGATGAAAGTAAAGTGCTGAAAAAAGAGGCACTTGTATATCAAAAGGTGGAGTTAAAAAATGACAGCTTTCAAACGACAGCTTTCAAACTGAAGATACTTGGATCAAACATTTTAAAGTGCCAAAATTTGAAGTATTAGATTTATTAGTCTATTTTGGTTCAGTGTGGGTAAACAGCACCACAATGTTATGTGGTAATGTATGTGTTATTACAAGTTTATAGTCAGGGTTTCATACAGAGGTCAGGGCCCCCAGGGAATCCCTCTTCCCAGAACTTGTGCATCAACCCTGAAGTTACACGTCTCAAATCTCTCACTCTAATGAACAATAAATGCCTGGACATGTAAGAATAAGACAGTCAGTGAGTGAGTGTCTGTCCAAAATTTCTGTATGTATGTATGTGTATGTGTAGAGAAGTAACCAAAAAATACTCCTTCCAAGCTCAGCATGTTGCTCATTTTATAATCCAGGACCCTTGGGTACTTTCCAAGATTTAGCACTTGTAAGTCTATTAAGTATGTATGTTATTGGAAGTGTATTTGGAAATTTGGTTGGCAAAAACAAACAAGCAATATTTTATTAGTGTGTTTCCTGAAATGTGAGTTAAAGGTCCTATATTCTGTAAATGGGAGTACATATGAGTAATGGACTATGAGCTATTAATCAATTGAAGATGACTTGTCTTCCTTTTTATATCAGCAAGAATTCTCTAGTTTCTCACCTCTTGAAGTCCAAGAGTACAGTTTAAGAGTTTAGTAAAGTTGAAATGTATTGGCCATTTAGCCGCATGCTTCGTGAGTATCCCTGATCGTGTGTAGCCATGATCGTGTGTAGCCATGATCGCGTGTAGCCATGATCGCGTGTAGCCATGATCGTGTGTAGCCATGATCGCGTGTAGCCATGATCGCGTGTAGCCATGATCACGTGTAGCCATGATCGTGTGTAGCCATGATCGTGTGTAGCCATTATCGTGAGTGGAAGAGGGCAATAGGAATAACCTAAAGAACAGAACAGGTGCAAACACAACCAAGCTGCCAGACACATGCTGAGCCCAAAGTGGGTGTGTCTAACCTCAAAAAGGTTTTACAAGTGATATAGTAATAATCAAGTCCAGCTTCTATCACTGTCACTATCACTGTCACTGTCGTGCCGAACTACTGGTAGCTTACAAGTGAAGTTGTGGCAGTACAGGTTAGCAGTATGTGATGGTACACTGTACAGTTAAATCTAGCTGCATCAATGGCAAACAGTACTCTCTGATCAGTCCACCATTTGCCTTATAGGTTTTGTTTTTATTCTTCTGAATTTATTTCTTACTTGTGTGATGTTGTTTCGTGCACTAAGTTACTGTAAGGTATCCTAAAATTGTCTCTTGGAGAAGTTCAAGACAAAAGTGGCAGCCGCCATTTTCCATTAGTTGTGAAGTATGGGCCCGGCTATGCCCTTCTATATGCAAACTCCTAAGGAACAGGTGTAAGGCGTGTGGTAGATCCTTGAGGTGATGGTAAGAACTTTGAGGTACACACCTACTTGCCTGAGATTCTATCACTGCCGGCGATTCATAAGTTCGAAGGTCAATATTGCAGTCGGATATTCTTGTATTTAGTTCTTACCTGTGTTGTGTTTTAGCTCCTGGTAAGTTACACTTGGCTGCACTTGTGTTTGCACCTGTGCTGTTCTTTAGTACTTTAGATATTGCAATGCAATGGCTCCGTGATAAGCAAATAAGGAAGCAATTTTTTATATACGAAGACAAATGTCTTTTTTTTTTTTTTTTTTTTGCTAATTCTATTACTGCAAGGTATTTATTTTCCTGAGATAATGTTAATAGGAGGGTATTTAAACATTCAAATTGTATATACTACCAGTTAAAGATGAATGAATAATCAGTTCTGCAAGTGACACATGGTATTCAACTGAAAAATAGTTGGGTAGTTCTTAAGATTTGATTTGGTCGTCCTTTGAAGCCTTCAGCAAAAACCATTTCACTGCTCCCTTTCTGCATATTATTAGTTTCTTCCTGTGGCTGTGGAGGAAAATATCTAAATCACTTCATGCTACTACTTACTACCCCTGGATTAAATTGGCTTTTCAATAAGCTAGTGGAGCTAATCAATAGTCAACAGCACAAGAAATGCCCAGCAATAGGGTACAATATTCACTGGTCCAGCTACATGCTCCAGTGACTTCACCACAACCTGACCACCAGCTTATCAATGATGAGCTCCCTGAAAGCATCTTTCTCTATCAGACTCACTGAATGTTCCCATAAGTAGTCACTACTACACATGTGACATCCTTTTACAATAAAAGGGAAAGGATAGTCAGGCAGCCAGTCAGTCAGTCAGTCCATCAGCTGTTTGCAGCTCGTGGCTCAGAGAAAGCTCAAGGACTTAAGTAATGCAGTGATAGAGGAATGGAGAGTCAATTTGTCTTGCCTTGGATTGTCTAGAATAAATCAGAAATCAGGTTTTCATTTTTCTGAAAGCGGATTGGCCAGATAGAGCACTCACCGTATAAAAGGCACTCGCCCTTTAACTTTCAACTGAGCTCAAAGCTGAAATCGACTCCAAAAAAAATCATCTTTCAGCTGAATACCAAGCTAAAAAGCTGAAAGCTGAAACTGGCTAAAACAACGCAAATCCGTTTTCGGGTTTCGGCGGTCAAATAGATCAAAATCTTATTTCTCCCATAAAATTCGGGATTTGGAAAATCTGGTTCCTGAAATTCAGAGGAAATAAATCAGAAATCAGGTTTTCATTTTTCTGAAAGCGGATTGGCCATAAGAGCCTCACCGTATAAAAGGTCAAGTTGCAGTAATCGCGTAGTCGTAGTACGGCTATGTATCCCACCGCAGATCTTTACCAGGTACTGACTCTGACTCTCTGCAAGATGCTGTTCCTCTCGCTTGTTTTGCTATTTATGATACGAAGAGAAAATGTCCATGAAGAACGATGCGTCTTAGTCGCTCCCGTACAGAATGAAGCTGGTGAAGACAATTGTTATGAAAGAGTTTATGTTGTACATGGAAAGTTATTTCATATTCAACAACCAACTTCAAGTCCTGAAGATCTCGGATAAACAAGACAATAAGTGAAGATATTATTGTGTCCCCCTCATCCTCTCATAAACGTTTACATACATGCATGAACTGGTCTGATCAGCAAGAAAAAAAAATTGCAATAAAACAAATAGCAATGATTGCATTTACTCTTATTTTTGTAAAATTATTTCCTCATATCAAATTAAGATGTTATTGATTTTATTTAGAACAGCAACATGAAGATTGTAATTTTAGTTCTACCTCAAAATGGCTATAGCTGAGCATGAATAGCCACTTTTACAAGAGTTAGAATTTGAAGTATCATAAGCTTATTAAAATAGATCCACTCCTCCAATCTGGACCATGCAGCCATAGTTGACTGATACAACAAAGTTAGCTCCACCATTAATATTTAAAAAAAATTCAAATCTCTTTGTTGGATGTCATGAAATCTGATTTTCCCCGTATCTATTAAAGTTAAACCAACAATGATGAATGTGGTAAAGGCATTACAGATTGGCAGTCTGAGCTGATGTCACGGTCATGTGTGCATGCTCCTTGCGTGAGGCAGTGGTATGACCTTGAACCCCAGTGGCAATTAGCGTTAATTGGCTATCAGGACTAATATACTTGTGCCCTGGTACCATTGCTCCACTTGTGCCTGCTTAGTGCATGGTCACCGACTCGCCTGCTGTGTGTGTGATGCATGGGCTAAATCTCCGTTAACTACTTTTAACTATGTTAAACTACATTTGTTGGGCTTTAGCAAATAAACCTAAACCAAGTAAATCCTAGTAGATCATACTCCAGCAAAAAAAAAACAAAAACAACAACAACAGTAGACCTGAGTAGATCACACTACAGTGCAACCTTGGTGTTATTGCACTGCCAATTGTCAAATAGATTTAAACAACATGACAGCATTAAAGTGAATATTTTTTTAGACTAAGCTAGAAAGCAACTAGCTATAATAATAGCCAAAAAAATAGACTATAAAATCTCTTCAACACTATATGAGTGAACCAATTAATCATATTAAGCATTCATAAAATTTGCTTTTTTTCTTCCTATTTTGCTATTCTTTATATATAAATATATATGCATATGTATGTATGTATGTATGTATGTATGTATGCATGTATGTCTTTCTAAATAAAATTACCTATTTTGCTTTTGCCCATGTTTTGCTTTTTAAGTACAAACTAACATTGAATTAAAAAAAATTTTAATGGACAATGTAATATGAATGAACTATCTGAAGGTAATTTTGCTGAGCTAATCAGTAGAAGTATGACATCTTGTACATATGTGACAGAGAAAGATAAGAGGGCAATCTACCAAATTGACTCTATTGCTGTTTACTCCATTCTTATACTGCTACTGCTTCCAAGTTTTCCATCTTGTTGAATGGAGTAGACATTTTTGCTGTTTTTCCAGCCCAGTTTGCTCTCAGCATTGCTTCATTCTTTTTTGGTACCTATTTTGTTCTAATTATGCTAAGCAAATTTTGTCAAGGCCTACTACCTATAGCTACAATGCTAACTTAGTGCCTGCCACAAATTCAAATAGCAGCTAGATATACAGACCCAAACATAATTATGGAACATTTTGTTGCAGATTATAGATTACATGAATCGAAGTTGAAATGTTCTGGACCATCAGTTCTGTCAAAACTGCCCGTTGGTTTGCTGTGCCACTAATACTGTAAACCAAAAGGTGTGTAGTTCACACCAAATTAAGTGTGAATCACTTGTAACAATAGTCATATCAAAATATGGTGTGATGTGCACACCTCATCATTTAGGTGTGAAGTACACACCAAATTCAGTGTGAATTCACACCCTAAACAGTGTGAACTCATACTTACATTAATGCTGAATTATTTTAAGTTCGGGTTAATTCTAATATTATATTTATATGTCAACATCATTTTTCAAAAAGAGATTGGTGCATGTTATGTACCTGAATCCTAGATCTCGTTAATCAAAGGACCTAACCTTTCTCAACTCTCTTACCTAGCAGATAAGTGTACAACGCATTTATAAGGTAGTTTACAAATGACAATAGCATTGGTTTTTGTCTGCACATGAATATAATTAATGTTCAGTAAAGGGTCCACCCTTGAGTGTGAATTTCACGCTAAGTGTGCATTCACACTAAACTAGGCGGAAAGTGTGAAGGACACACTATGCATTGATGGTGGGCATTCATACCACCAGTTGGGTGTGAATTTGGTGGGTTTTCATGCTATACTTTTTACAGTGAAGGGTTCAGATAGTTGAGAGCAGGCAAGGATATAATGACCTCTATTTCCTTAGAGAGCAAAATTTCTAATCCAATGAGTTATCTCCTTTAGCAGGTTTATCTGTCAGTATGTCTTGTTCACTATTTCTGTTGAATTAGAATACATTGATTGTACAGTAACATGCAAAATCAAATGCTCTCTTTGTACAAGGCAGCTTGGATGGTGGGCATCATGATGATATTGACATTGGGCCTATGTACAAGTGACCTGATGAGACTGATTGGAAGTTTATGCATGAGAGTTGGAACCCAATAAGATTTTTCATAGGGCAACTCAAAACTATATATAATAACATCAATAAATACTTTGATATATAAAATTGACCAATTCTATTCAACCATGTAACCATGCTGAAGTCAATAAGTACACAGTTTAGCTATCTCTGCTGTTTTGTTTACACTGTAGACATACAAACGACATGAAGTCAACTTCGTATAAACAACATTTAGAAATACATGTAGCACAAAAATTGTCTATATGTAATTCTATCCAGCTAGTAGTAAATATTTTGCCATATTATAACTCGCTTTTTTCTTAGCTACCGTGTGAGTAGGTGTACGAATAAACCCCCAAGTCAATTTAAATGACATCACAGAGTAATACAAACACAACAAAACAACTGTACCTCTGGTGGCAGTGGTTAGTTCAGCTGCAATCTTCTTGACTGCAATGCCAGCTCCTGACTTTGTTTGTTTGCATGTACACTTGACTAAAACTTGTGGAAGTTTGACATTGCTTCAACTCTTGCCTTAACTTGTCACTTCCACCAAAAACTGATCCACTTCTAACCAATTACTGACCACCAATCCACCACCACCTCCTTGTGAATCAGGCAAACAGTGCAACAGTGGTAAGTTCTTGTGTAGAAACTCGGAGTGAACAACATGCATGCAGACAAGCGTACACAAACACATGCATGTATAACATATTATCTTAACAGATGTTACAGACGACAATACTCATGCATCCTAACATGCAGATTGACTGTGACTATTAATAAGACTTGCATACAAGTAACCAAAACTACCCACAACAAATGAAAGGAATTGACTCGAGTGCTCTAATTATGGAAATACAATAATATGTATTAATTACTCCTATATTATAATCTGAAAATTCTAAAGCAAAATGAATCAGAAGGCAAACAGTAGCCCATGCAGATGCAGTACTTATTCAAGTTGTTAAATGCTGGGGGGGAGGGCATTACTACAACTGAACACATATAAACATACTGTATTCAGACTAAACTATAATAGTAAAATGAAGTCACTCTAGTGTGACTTGCTAAAGAAATGATCCATATTTATAACACATCACTCATGACAAACATGCTACACTGAGAACTATAATCACCCACAATGGGTCCCATAATCTGTGGGAAACAGCCACACCAAGACCATCTCCCACAGCACCTCTGAGAGTTCTATTTGTAACAAAGTATTATAACTATTAGTAGTGGCCATTGGTAAATGTGGCTTCTGGCAAGCAGTAGCTGCTGGAAGCCGGATACTGATGAACTCCAAAGGTAAAGTTTCAATGGCAGGTGGGTTTGAGCCATGAATAACATTATGTAGAGACAACTTGTGGGATATATTTGTGTGTGCGTTGAAGTGTTTATGGGTGATGATACTTATGTTCATTCCTGTGGCGGTTGTTCAGTCAGTTGGCTTGAACAGTTCCCATAGCAACTCCTGCTGAGACAAAATGCATGTGCTTGCCTCAACTTGATTTTGAAGTTGCTCGAAAAAAAAGATAGATGTGGCGTTGGAGATGGAAAGATCGCACTAGTAATTGAGCTAGACAGTAAAAAGTAATAGTTATTACTTTCAATGGTTTTCAGGTCATGAGTTGACAGAGGCGCGAATTCCATCAGGGTGACTCTGATGAATAATAGAAGTCACGCTCCATTGATTTTCCGTCCTCAGTTGAATCGAATGAAGCATCAAGCTGTGGTAACTGGTAACTACATGTATGTGGATGAATATGTATAGAATGCAATATTCTGCAATAAATTCTAGACAATCCAAGGCAAGACAAATTAACTCTCCATTCCTCTATCACTGCATTACTTGTATCCAACACGTCCACAAAACAACATGACAAGTTGTCAAACCATACAATCCTTATCTAGATCACACTGGTTGAGAGGGATATGGGAACATTCAGTGAGTCTGATGGAGAAAGATGCTTTCAGGGAGCTCATCATTGATAATAGTCCAGTTCCTTAAAAGGAAAATATTGGGTGTTTGTTACAAAGTGGATAAAAGCACCAAAGTTCTTAGAAGCATTAGTTGTTGCATATAGAGACGGGTAGCCACTTCATTTTTAGTCTTTGTGGTGAATTTTGAAGACTTTTTGTAATACATTTTGGTACACGAAATTAATATGCGCGTAGTATGCCTTCTAATTGATGCACCAAACCCACATGGCTTTTGGTCACTCACATGGCTTCAGGTGGATTAGCTTTGACCACAGATTGGTCTAAGTGTTTTATCTGTGTCAATTATTCAACTCAGTTTCTACAAGATTGTGACCATGAAGAGGCAGATACGAGACTTGCTCTTCATCTCTTTGATGCTATTAACCATGGTGCCCGAAATATACTAGTATGCACAGTTGACACAGATGTCATAGTTATTCTCATAGGCCTGTTATTTGACATTAACTCATCAGCTATTACTACTACTATATGGGTTGCTTTTGGCACTGGCAGAAATTTCAGGTATTACAATATTAACAACATTATCAACACACTGGGAGCAGACAAATCACGAGCACTGCCATTTTTTCATACATTTTCAGGTTGTGACACCACATCACAATTTCATGGAAAGGGGAAAAAATCAGTATGGGATGCGTGGAAGTCTTATCCCTGTATAACAGCTTCTTTTGCACAGATTGTCAGCAACCCTTTTAAACTTATAACTGTCCAGTCAGAAGTATTTACAGCCTTACAGCCTTAGGAGCACTTTATCAATGTGGAACTTGGAGTTGAAGTTTACAGTGCCAGCAACAAGTACCTTCATCCGATGGTTTTGGCTGGAAGAATGAGCAAAGCTTATGGTGGCCAATATGGACACATTTACCTGAAGCAGCAAAAACAAGCAGGGAATTGCTGAAATGTGGCTGTAAAACAGAATCCTTGTGTTCAAGAAAGTGTCGCTGTAAAGCTGCTGGTTTGCCATTCACTGGACTATGTCATTGTGGTGGAAATTGCTAGTTTTTTTTCTTTTTCTTTTAATGCAAGCTACTCCCTTATATTTTATTTCTGTTGTGTTAAATTAACTTGTATGAAGACATAATCTATTATTAACTTAAATATAAATGTCGCGTTTTTTATTTTCGCGTCTAAAATTGTATTGATCGCGAATATTAAAATGTTCGCGCATATCGTTAATTTTTTTTAACTATTTCCCAACATTTCATGAGTGTAGGTAGATCTCAGCCCAGGGAGCTATATTTCTGTGGCTACCACCCTGAACTCATTAATTGGTTGCTGTAGATTGTGTCTACAAAGTATTGTGCTTTTATCCACCCTGTAACAAAAAAAATGACTTAGGCGCTGGACCAGGTTGTGGTGAAGTCACTGGAGCATGTAGCTGGACCAGTGAATATTGTACCCTATTGCTGGGCATTTCTTGTGCTATTGACTATTGATTAGCTCCATTGGGTGAATACTTTGGTCGGTTTGTGTACACTGAACCTCATCATGTCTTGTGTAACATGCCGATAAACTGTGTTGGTAAATTATATAAAGAGTGTTTGGGATTGCCTAGCAAGTGGAAGGCTTCTCCAGTGAAGTATTCACTGACCTCAAACAAGTGGGCTTGTAGTCAACCTGACAGAGGCAACTGTCTGAAAACGAAGTCCTAAGTAAAGGGTGGGATCTTCTGACTTGACTGTTTCCCACCTCTTTCCTAACTGTTACGTGAGCAAGACGTAAACTTATGCTACCATATAGTTTCACTTAGACCCTTCGTTGATACTGTTGCCTTCGAGACAGTATAGACTACTCTGGTAGAAAAGGAATTTGTAAGTAAATGTGTTTCTAAATGAGTGACAAATTCCATGTAAACAAACAGATTAGTAAGATAAACAAAAACTATCTGTTAAATCATAAACTGATAATGAGTTCACTTAATCTCACCTTATTAAGTTGTATCATATCAAACAATTACCATGCCAACACATCAGCATGCAAATTTAACCAACCAACTTTGCAATATGACCGGAGAATTTGGGAAGAATTAATAATACATTCATTGACTTGCAATTTATAAATCAGCAACAAAGAGTGAAATTAACCATTAAACATTGCATGCTTAATTCACTGTGTTCAGCTGCATAAAGCTATGTTAAAGCAAGCAGGTACTAGCTTATTGAAAAGCCAATTTAATCCAGGGGCAGTAGTAGCATGAAGTGATTTAGATATTTTCCTCTACAGCCACAGGAAGAAACTAACATGCAGAAAGAAACTAATATGCAGAAAGGGAGCAGTGAAATGGTTTTTACTGAAGGCTTCAAAGGACAACCAAATCAAATCTTAAGAACTACCCAACTATTTTTCAGTTGAATACCATGTGTCACTTGCAGAACTGATTATTCATTCATCTTTAACTGGTAGTATTATACACTTTGAATGTTTAAATACCCTCCTATTAACAGAATTATCTCAGGAAAATAAATACCTTGCAGTAATAGAAGTAGCAACAAAAAAAAAGGAAAAAAAAAGAAAAGAAATTTGTATATAAAAAATTGCTTCCTTATTCGCTTAGCACGGAGTCATTGCTTGCAATATCTAAAGTACTAAAGAACAGCACAGGTGCAAACACAAGTGCAGCCAGGTGTAAGTGAATCAGTTCATAGAGTTCAAGCAGTGCTAGTTGTACTAATTTGCTTGGACAGATTGAGAACTAGTGATGCCAAACTTAATTAAGCTACAGTAAACAGGAACCAATAGCGTAGTCCTGAAGTGAAATGTTCCAGAGGCAGTTGCTGGGTAGGCCTGGGCCAATTATGCCAGCATAATTTTGAGCATAATAGGTGTGCCAAAGCATCGAGCATAATGCCAGCATAATAGGTGGTTTTTGAGGATTTTTTTTTTTTTTGAAAACTAACTGAGATCTCTAAAGTGCTCAAGCTTGGCAATCGGAATACCTGCTTTCATGAAAGTAGTCATAACTTTTACTCGATATACCGTTGCTCATAATTATGACTCTAAATAATAAATTTGCCATGTATGATTGGGCATAATAGGAGCATAATAGGTGAATTTCAAAGCATAATAGTACGTCGCGTAAGTTGCCCATTCAAAAATGTATGGGAAAAATTGCTGTTCAATTTGAAATCGCACGGGGAAAGTGAAATAGCGCGTAAATAATTGAAATACCTCGGTAACTAAGTGGAAACTAAGTGAAATACCTCGGTAGCTAAGTGAAATAGTACGGGTAAAGTGCGCACGCGTGCAGTGTTAACCTTGGAAACGTACAATTTGAGTGGTTTTTAGTTGGAGACAATGTCCTTCTTTACCACAGAACCTCTACCCATAACTCATCAATTTCCACCACTTTTCCTACTCCTCCAATCTGCACTGGATGGTCTAGAAACCACTGTGCACATATGTCTCGATGGAAATTATACCAATCAACAATGGTCTTGGTGGAGTGTCCAGTCTGCTGTACAGCCATAGATACTGAAGCTTCACAAGCCCACCAGTAAGAAACTTCCACTATCTCATTCAGCTTCAAATGGCTACCAGAAAAAAAACTCCCATCTCTCATGGAAATTACAGATTGGCATCCAGACTTGGGGCATCTCCAGCAATAAGACCCCTTCTTGATGACAAAGTTGCATACACTGCCACACTTATTACAGTTAGCACTATTCTTTAATGCTTCAATTCCCTTCAACCAG
>WLWD01001597.1_pt1 | contig 24151 bp, 23 predicted proteins | sample 6712731 | NCBI WGS metagenome assembly WLWD01 (sample SAMN12718690, study PRJNA576275) | sponge metagenome | isolation source: marine sponge | host: Mycale hentscheli | place: New Zealand: South Island, Marlborough, Capsize Point | collected 2014-11-01 | reverse complement strand
AACATTCTACAGTTCAGCTACTTAGAAAATACACAATAGCTATTCCTAATCATGCTCCTATATTACCTGTACTTATGAGATTTTAACTGCCAAATTAATAATAAAACTTCTTATCACAAATAAAACTTACCTCAGTAGTAATCAAATGAGTAATTTGTAGAGTCGTTGATAAATCTTCTACGAAAAAGCAAAGAAACACACTACCAGTATTATAATTGACGCTGAAAATAAGAGCAGAGAAGGCAGCACAGATCGAGGCAATAGTAATAGAGATGTTTGTCTTCTTGAGTTCCAAGGTACATACAATATGATTGGAGTTAGACTAAAATACAATTTGCAGACATTCAATGGACACATGTTTTGATTTACGTGCAAAGTCCATCAGAGCTGGCAACTGTAAATGTTAACTCAAATAGTTATTGCTCATCTACTTCAATAGTGTCTGAATCGCTTGAGTCTGAGTCACTACTGACAAATGAATCTGGTTTACTTTCTGAATCATCAATTGTTAAATCACAATTCTGTCTGCATGCTTCCAGTTTTCCTGTACATTGAGAACCAAGTGCATTGCCACCAAGATCCATGCATTTTATCTTGTTATTGGTAATAAGGTCAACTAAAGCTTCTCCTGCATCTGAAGAAATGTGATTGAGTGAGAGATCAATATTCTCCATACTGCAACCCTTCAAGTTCGTCGATAATGCAATAATATCATCTGAATTAAGTTGATTATCACTAAGATTTATAACATTCATTGATTGGTTATTATTAATAAGCTCGGCAAGAGCTGCTCCTGCTCCTGGACCTATATCATTGCCTGAAATATCCATCAATTTAACACAACAATTACATATGCCTTTAGTAAGTGCAACGATACCTTCTGAACCAAGTTCATTATCGTCAAGTAAAATTTTTTGTATACTGGAATTATTGTTGATCAGATGAGCTAGATATTGTCCTGCTTCTGGGCCAATGCTGTTACATGAGAGAGATAACTCTTCAAGGCTACAATTTTTTATGCTACGACATAATATTCTGATTCCATCAGAACCAAGTTTATTCAAATCAAAATCAGCATAATGCAGAGACTGGTTGTTGGTGACAAGTTTAGCAAGGATTTCTGCTGCCTCTGGAGCAATTATAAAGCCACATAATGTTAAGCTCTGTAAATTCATGCACCCAATTCCAGCATAATATAGTGAACTGATGCTATCAGAACTATATATATTGAGACTAAGATATACACCAGAAATATACAGTTCTACAAGTCCACACATTGACTTTAGTCCTGGATAAAAACTACTTGTAATATTCTTAGATTTTAGAATATGTAGGCGATGCAAACACATATTCTGATTTAGATCCGTAATTTCGCAATCTCCCTCAAGCACACAATTTAAAAGTCTAATGGATGTAATTGTGGTATTGGTACACAGCATAACATAAACGGTCTCACTTCTATAGGAACTGAATCCATTACTACTGTTTCAATCGATGTGTTACATTGTAGACCTTCCATTGCACTATGGCAGATTAGTTGATACCTGTACAAATCTTGTATCTCGTGATGTTCAAGTAGTTCTAAGCTTTTCAATTTATTATTACACAGTAATATTTTTAATATAGAAGGATCGTTAGAAAAGTCACTAGGAGAAACTCTGAGAGTTTTAATTGTTTTATTAATTCTAAATCCCTCTACTAATGCTTCCATACCATCACAACCTATATTGTTTTTGCCAGATATATCCAATGATTGTAGTCTTATACTGTCTTTTAACAAGTTTCCTAGAATCATAAAGCTGGATGATACTAGACCACATTCACTTAATGATATTTCACATATACAGTGATGATTTAAGCTGCAAATCAATTTGTGGATACATTGAGATTCTAAATCACATTTATGAATAGTTACTTTTTTAATACAGCTCATGTCACACTTGGTACTAACAAAACTCACAAACTTAGAGGCACACTGCATGTCAAACATGCAATCTTTTATGGAAAACGTTTGAAGCACTGGTAGGCTCTTTGAAAAAACATACTCCATGGCAACAAAGTCCATAGGACTAACTGACATACCTATTAAATTCAATTCTGATTTTTTTAACACTGTGTTTAAAACTTCATCGCAGACAGACTTTAACTGTGATTCAAATGCACACTGATATAAGAAGGTATCACTTCTTGCCTTGCAATCAATAGCTTTTATAAGTATAGTTAATGTTTCTGTAATTGCTGTTTGTGTGTTTTTTACAATACCAAAATAAAACAGCCATACTTGTCTTAGTTCTGCTAAGGTTGCATACTTTTTAATTAATTTTGTCTGCCCAGTGCATGGCATATTGGCGATATAAACTGCTGCTAAATATTCTTGCAAAGTCAAATGAAGAAAACTGTATATCTTGTGTAACCCACACCTGTCACTAGCACGCTCAATATTGACTGTTGTTTAGGCAGTTTTCCACCTAACTTTTTTCAAAGGTGTATAGGAATCAAGAGCTACAAAATATTGTTGAGTAGTAAGTTCTGGTATACAATTTAGGTCTAAATTGTGCTGGAGGAAAGCAACAATCATAATCGGGGCAGCAAGTGAAATGTGCTGGGTATTTAGCTAGTATGTGTCATGCACTTTTTTGTTCAATATTTTCTCATGCTGAGGCAGTGTATTGTTATTATAAAGATTGATTTTTAGGTTGCATTTGGTCCTCGGCGGTGTTCTGGTGTTGGCCTAAGTGATGGTGAGACAATGGAGCGTTTATGGTCATACCTCAGACAATTTGGTAAAAATGACAAAGGAAATGCGACCTTCGCATCGCACTGATGTACTGGCCCATGCTTTGATTTATTATGGTATTAAGGCCAAATCAAAGCTTGGTAGGTTTATGAAATATTTTTTCTTGATCAGTAGCTATTAGTTTACTATGAGCCCATGTCATATGACCTCTTTATTTACATTTTTTGGTGATGATAAACATTTATCAAATCTTTTATTTCTCCAGTGGGAACGTGCTATTAAAGTTTTAGAAATGGCTGAGGAGAATTTGGGTCAACTTTTTCCCATTGCCACCAGTGATAATTATGCCACCATTGAGAAATGGATTTCGGAAGACTTACAATCGTACACATTTTTTCAACCAACTAGTAAGTGCCAATGTTTAATTTATGTCTGATATTTAGAGCAATAACGATGTAGAATCCATCCAGTGGGAAATTGTATATTATCAAGTTCTTCAGTCTTTCTACAAATTGAGGTTGTAATATTTTTTTATTTGACCAACTTAGCTAACTAGCTTTATGTTATAATAGGATGCAAGTTTTGTCTTCAAATGATATGGAACTAGCAAGGTTTGTCTAACTTATTGCTAGCTACACCCACTAAGCTATTGTGATGTAGTATATTTTATTCTCACAGCATTGAGAAACAACTTCAGCAAATGGAGAAGAAGCATTCTATCCTACTGCGATGGACTCCGACTGACAAAGAGTATAAGGAAACAGAGCAAACTTTTCTGACTATCAAGAAGGAGAACTTATTGTTGACTATTTGGAAAGCTGCTAAAAGAAGATCTTTCTTTGATGAAGGCTATGCTTAGTATGCCACAATCATGAGTGTTTGGTTGTCTCATTACGTTAATCACATCAAACCTGAGAGATTTTGAAACTGGGCGTACCATTGAACAAATCTGCTTAATGGTATCTAGATTATTTTCTTTGAGAGCAAGCTGTCATATATAAATACCCTGTTTGACACTGCAGTAAACGTATTTGTGTCGATATTGGTTATAGCAATCCAATGATTGCCATTGACGTGCAGTATTTGAAGATACTTTGATCGCAGCGGAAGTGCTTTGAAAGAAAAGTTGATTCCAAGCAAAGGACTTTGAAAGCCATGAACATTTGCACACATTGAAGAATTCTTCAACAACTTCTGTGCATCCCATATTATGTTGTCATTGAGCCAGTCTCTCCCTTTCAAGATGTCTAAATCTGACTTAGATAACCCTCGACTTGGAAACCAAGATAAACATGATGAAGGAGCATCTGACAAAGAGACTGATACTAATGGTGTAGCAATAGAAAGTGTGGAAGTACATGGTCCAGTTGAAGACAGGGAAGAAGTGTTAACTGTAGGTAATGGTGAAGACTGCGACTTTGTGGATGTTACAGGTGGTACAGTTACAAAATGTGATTTGATAGATGATAGAGAAGACGATAGAGATGCAAGATGTGACATGGTAGAAAGTACAGGTTTTATATGCAATGTGGTAGAAGATACAGGTATTATATGCGAAGTGGTAGAAGATACAGGTGTCATATGTGAAGCGGTAGAAGATGCAGGTGTTATATGCGAAGTGGTAGAAGATACAGGTGTTATATGTGAAGTGGTAGAAGATACAGGTGTTATATGCGAAGTGGTAGAAGATACAGGTGTTGTATGTGAAGTGGTAGAAGATACAGGGGTTATATGTGAAGTGGTAGAAGGTACAGGCGTTATATGCGAAGTGGTAGAAGGTACAGGCGTTATATGTGAAGTGGTAGAAGGTACAGGCATTATAATATGTGAAGTGGTAGAAGATACAGGCGTTATAATATGTGAAGTGGTAGAAGATACAGGCGTTATATGTGAAGCTGTAGAAGATACAGGTGTTGTATGTGAAGTGGTAGAAGGTACAGGCATTATATGTGAAGTGGTAGAAGGTACAGGCGTTATAATATGTGAAGTGGTAGAAGATACAGGCGTTATAATATGTGAAGTGGTAGAAGATACAGGCGTTATAATATGTGAAGTGGTAGAAGATACAGGCGTTATATGTGAAGCTGTAGAAGATACAGGTGTTGTATGTGAAGTGGTAGAAGGTACAGGCGTTATATGCAAAGTGGTAGAAGGTACAGGCATTATAATATGTGAAGTGGTAGAAGACACAGGCGTTATAATATGTGAAGTGGTAGAAGATACAGGCGTTATATGTGAAGCTGTAGAAGATACAGGTGTTGTATGTGAAGTGGTAGAAGGTACAGGCGTTATATGTGAAGTGGTAGAAGGTACAGGTGTTATATGTGAAGCTGTAGAATATAAGGTAACACAATTGGACTTGTCAGAAGATTCAGGTAAAATGTGTGACTTTGTAGATGGAAGTTGAGTAGCATGTGACTTGGTGGACTTGATAAATGGAAGTTGAGAAGCACGTGACTTGGTGGGCTTGATGGATGGAGGCTGAGTAGCATGTGACTTGTTCGGTTTTGCATCGGTGGAGAGATCTGATGATGGTAAAGCTGATTTTAAAGGAAGGTGGTGTGAGGGTGGCAGTGCTGTAGTTGTGGAGTTAACTGTACTTGAGCATTTGGAGCAGAGGACTGGAGTTTCACTCATGGAAGAGCATCCTGCATGAAATAAACTTAATCAAGTTGCAAAAGTTTAATAACGAATACCATTGATCATAGCAGCTCGAATAGATTCCACATATGATTGATCCATTAACCCTTCCAGATCAGTTGTATATGCCACTTGCACGTCATCTTCAAAGTACCCCACTGCCAATACTTGATACCCAATTAGCTGCAATTGCTTAATCTGAAACCAATTACATATAATATACATATATCATATAATACTTCTAGCACGAGTCAGAGTACTATGGGGAAATAGCTTATGAGCAGGTAATATACTTTCACAAGCCATTAAGGCGAGTGAAAATATGGCATGAGAGTAAAATTTCATTCCCATATTGTACGACGAGTATAAAGTAATTTATTGCCCTCTTGATGTTATAACTCAACCAGTTGCAATATAATTTTTTATTGATTTTACTTGCTATGCATGCACCACTTAGAGCATTCACTTTTAAGTACAAGGAAATTCTAACATGCCATGTCTATGGGAAACATTGTACATCTCATCACGTATTAAATACATAAATACATGTATATATATATGCACATTATGTTGAATAGCAAGCAAGCTGGCTAAGGATTAAAAGCAGACCGAAATGTACAGTTTAAGCAGTCACAGCATCCTTACTACTGTATTTGAAAGTTTCAGATAAGCTAAAAAACATACGAAAAATGTGATTCAATAATTAATGCACAATTCTCATAAACTTGTTCCATTAAAAACAATTGCATTTCAAAAAAGTAACAAATCTATATACAGTATATAATACTAACATACCTGAAGCTGAATTTCATGAAATAGTTTCGAACCCTCTCGTTTGATAGATTTTATTGTCATTGTTTTCTTACTGTCTTCAGCTACTGTGTTTTCAAGCAACTTCTTGTCATTATCTGCCATGTTCTTGTAAACTTCACTAGCAGCCGAACTAAAGGCAGCAGGACCTTTCTGCATGGCATCTTTTCCAGCTATTGCAAGAAAGCAATATGCTCACACAGCATACAGTGTACATACTAAATTTTATTTACCAGAAGTAGCTACTGCCAAACTGTTTCATGAACACCTGCCATCTCGTCTTGGAAACCTTCTCCTTGATTGGCAGTTCTATGGACTGTGACCGCTTAGAATGCCTTAATTTATGTTTCTTCTTGAGGATCCAGCTCTGCCAGGCCATATATACAGTTAATTATTCTTAATATTTAAGTTGCTTTTATATTATTAATGTACTCAATCCGACTTGCTATAGCTACAAACAGTGAAAAAGAATTGATTGAAAACCAAAGTGTTAACTTATGGCAAGTGAATGGAGGAATTATTATAGGAAAACATACTCTATACTCTTAAAACCAAAATAGCCATGTTCTCCATGCTAGGATTTTTGAGCTGCATGTCCAAACTTCTTTATCAGAATGAATATCATACAAGTTTACATTTCTCAATTAACAAAAAATACAGTTAGCGATATGCATAGGAAAATGTTTTTGTCAATCCCCACCACTACTTGATGTCATCCTATTGAAAACACGACAAAAACTTAGACTTTTATCAGAGCTGTGTATGTGGCAGCTCTCTTGAAAGAATCAGACAGAGAACTTAAGCATTATCTGTCACTTTCAGGATTAACTATACAGAGAAGTGCTATTTAGAGAAAGGCCAAGCTATAAAACATAGAAGAGAGAAAAAAGCTCGATTTAGTTAAGCCCACACTACACTATATGTTTATGAAGTAATTTGAATAAACCAAAACAGTATAATTTTTAGCATCCTTATTTTCATTCACATTACTATCCAGATTTCAAACCAAAAATTTACAGCATGCGGGCAGAGTTTAATTTAATTTTAAAAAATTGCAGCAGTGACCGATGACAATCCACCTGATAATGGGTGAAAATACATGGCAAGGTGATAGCTATATAGCTAAAAGTGAATATGGAGGAACACAGGTATAAATAAGCAGAGTATGCAATTGGAGTAAAGCAAACAGCTGAATGGTAAACCAAGAACAAGAGGAGTCAAGGTGAACATGGAACCTAAGAGCTATAACATAATTGTCCAATTATTTATGATAGCAATTGGTTATAGGAATAAATATGTTGCACTGAAAAAATGCTGAAATAAAAACAAAACAAAATAAATCTACTTCCCTTGGAAATTACCGGAGAAACAACAAATCATATAGCCTTTGACAAGAGGAAAAAAAATCATGTGACAAGAATAGAACTGGAAGCAAGAGTAGTATAGAGGAACTGAAGAGAATCTATATGAATAATTTCATAGTTCGTTTTCTCTACCACTCTAAAAAATGAAAGATGGAAAACAAAAAACCCAACAACAAATCTAGCAATGCAAGCAATGGAGCAATAGAGAATAATACATAAAACAAGAAAGGCGGGAATGGACTGAATGGACAGAAAAATAGATGAGAGAGACAGGGATTTTGATTATTTTAAACAATCAATTGTATACAGGTAAAACAAGTGTTTCCCCCATTATATAATCCGATGTGCTTATGCGTCACTAATTTTCTTATCTGATCAACCAAAAATTTTGTACTCAATACAGCAACAATTTTGAAAATTTCGTAAGGCGAAATTTATTTATAGGAATAATAGGCAAAAAAAGTTAGTTGAAGTTTGTTGGCCCAAAAAGGACAAATTTACCTTAATTTTCTTCTCGGACAAACTGCTGTCTCTTGCAGCTGCAGTAATCAATGTCAAATAGTTTTTCCCACACCAACCATACTAAACTTAAAATAAGCATTAAGTGTGGCCAACTGAGCTGGACTATGTCTTGGGGTATTTCCAGCCCTACTATCAGTTTCAATTTCCATCACACTTTCTTCACTGGGAGACCCTTCATCGCTCTCAAGAGTACAGCAATCATTCTCAGCCATGTCACTTCTGGTGGCCATACTTATGGCTTCTCCTGACATCAGCTGGCTTCAAACTACAATTTAATGAGCCAAGGCAGAATTGGGCGGAGTTTAATTGGCATCTAACCCCATAGATTTACGGCGAGCATTCCTTTTATTTACCTTACCGTTACGGGCGTACATTCCTGAAGCGGGTGGATATACACAACTGGGAACATATAGCTCAATGTATGAATAGAATTAGAAAGAATGAAAAAAGAGTATGAATTACATAGTAGTGGTAAAGTGTATGCATCACAATATTCATATGGTATGGATCGAAAGGTCCATGACACCAGAAGTGAATATATTTGTGCCAACCAGCCACTGATGAAATATGATATAAAGTACAGGTTGGAGGATCTACATGGAGAGTGTGGTCACTCATCCTGACAGAAGATCCAAATTGATGGAGTCCATGCATTACACAGAAGTTTGGGCTGATTCTGTATAGCTAGCTTGATTCGCTGAAGCACTTTACCAGATTTATAGTTGATATCTGGAAATTACACATAAGAATGCTGAACATTCCGAAATTTTTAGAGATACTAATGGTAAGATATCATTTTGCTAGAACCAGAGTCTTTATTATATAAGATAATCGAAACTGTAATGCAACAATCAATATGCATATACAGATGTGAGTGCTTTGTTGATTTGATTTGCTCAATTCATATCATTAAATCTAGAATCCAAACCCTTATGGATAGTGCTTATGAAAAGCAACATAGAAAGAATTTGACAAATTATATTTAATCCTTACTAATTATAAAGAATCGTATTAAAGCACAACAATTACTCTCTTAATTACAAAAAACAAAAAACAGTGGTAGATAAATAACCTTGCAACATTCTACAGTTCAGCTACTTAGAAAATACACAATAGCTATTCCTAATTATGCTCTATATTACCTGTACTTATGAGATTTTAACTGCCAAATTAATAATAAAACTTCCTATCACAAATAAAACATATCAGTAGTCATCAAATGAGTAATTTGTAGAGTCGTTGATAAATCTTCTACGAAAAAGCAAAGAAACACACTACCAGTATTATAATTGACGCTGAAAATAAGAGCCTTCTTGAGTTCTAAGGTAAATACAATATGATTGGTGGAGTTAGACTAAAATACAATTTGCAGACATTCAATGGATACATTATGTTCAAATAGTTATTGCTCATCTACTTCCAGTGGCGTAGGAAGGGGGGGCTCAGGGGGCTGGAGCCCCCCCCCCCCATAATTTTGGGCACAATCTTGATAACTAGTAGCTACTATTGCATCATAATGATGCAAGTTACACATTCATACATTCATGAGGAATAGATAATCTGCTTAGTTCAATAAGATGAATAGATAATTTGTTTAGTTCAATAAGATGAATCGATAATATTATTAGTTCAATAAAAGTGTAAATTGCTGTCTTCAATGTGCAAATAATGTGAATATTAAGTCTGTAAATGCCACAAGCACTGTTGGTAGTAAGCTTTCTGAAACTTGTAGCTATCATTATGGCTCAGAGTAAGCTAACAACATTCTTTAAAAGTGCTGCAAGTAATGGTAAGTGTTTTACTTGTAGTTATGAGATTAGATATGTTACTTACATGTACCACAAACTAGATGGTAAGGCTGAATCAGATGTTGAAGCAGACAATTACAATTGCAGTTCTGATGAAAAAGTGAACACGAAGAAGGTGACTGTTCTACCTGTGCTCAGTGTGAGTGTCTTTCTTGTACCATGAGTGGTCCACCTTGCCAACCCATTGATGTAAGCAAATCTAAGCATGTTTATTCGCATAAGAATGTTAGTGCACAGCGTAGTACACAGTGCAAGGAGGCTCAGAATTTACATCAACGCATGCTGTTGAAACTAATTTCTAGCATTCGATTTTTGGCTTCTCAGGGCATGCCATTGCGTGGACATCTTGCTTCTTTAGATAGTAATTTATATAAGCTTCTTTTACTTCGAGCTAAAGACTGCCCAGAGATGAAAACTTGGATTTATCGCAAGGAGTGCACCTCACCTGAAATTGTTAATGAAATATTAGCTCTGATGGATAGCAATAGCTGAAGGCATGAGTCAAAGTGAAATGTTTAAAAGAATGCTTGGGGAAGTACACAGAGTTTTGAAAATCTATTTCACATTTCCAGTGACCACTGCAACAGCTGAACGATCGTTCTCATCCTTGAAAAGAATAAAAACATTTTTGAGAAATTCAATGACTCAGTCAAGATTGAACAATCTGTTTATTTTATATATTCATCCAACCAGAATTGAAGATTTAGTCTCCCAAATTGCTAAAGAGTTCATTTCTGTGAACACCAGAAGACTTAACAATTTTGGAAAGATGCAATAATAAAAATGAGTTTTCTCTCTCTTTTTTTTTTAAATTGTAATTCACTCATCACTTCACAATTATTATAAATATTAATATAAAGATCGATTAATTATAAAAAGCATCATTTAAGCATTTTTTACTGAATACACATAGGCTTAGTAAATATAAAGACATAATAATAACCCACTGCCACACTGAAACTGCCCTAGGAAGAGGTGATTTCTCACATGAACACCCTTAAACCACAAAACACATGCCCTGATTTCTTTGTTATGGAGCCCCCCCCCCCCCCCCCCCCCCCCCCCCACCCCCCCCCCCCCCCATATGGAAACATCTTCCTAAACCACTGACTTCAATAATGTCTGAATCGCTAGAGTCTGAGTCAATACTGACAAATGAATCTGATTCACTTTCTAAATAGTCAATAATAGTTAAATCACAATTCTGTCTGCATGCTTCCAGTTTTCTTGTATATTGAGAACCAAGTTCATTGCCAATAAAATCCATGCATTTTATCTTGTTATTGGTAATAAGGTCAACTAGAGCTTCTCCTGCATCTGAACAAATGTCATTGAATGCGAGTTCAATATTCTCCATACTGCAACCCTTCAAGTTAGTCGATAATGCCATAATAAAATCTGAATTAAGTTGATTACCACTAAGATTTATAACATTCATTGATTGGTTATTATTAATAAGCTCGGCAAGAACTGCTCCTGCTCCTGGACCTATATTAATGTCTGAAATATCAATCCATTTAATACAACAATTACATATTCCTTTAGTAAGTGCAACAATACCTTCTGAACCGAGTTGATTATGGCTAAGTAAAACTTCTTGTATACTGCAATTAATGTTGATCAGTTGAGCTAGATATTGTCCTGCTTCAGGGCCAATGCTGTTAGATGAGAGAGATAACTCTTCAAGGCTACAACTTCTTATGCTACAACATAGTATTCTGATTCCATCAGAACCAAGTCTATTGTTATTAAAGTTAGCATTGCAGAGACTGGTTGCTGGTAACAACTTTAGCAAGGGTTTCTGCTGCCTCTGGATCAATTTCAGAGTTTATTATTAATCTCTGTAAATTCATGCACCCAATTCCAGCATAGAGTGAACTGATGCTATCAGAACTCAATATATTGGAACCAAGATTTACACCAGAAATATACAGTTCTACAAGTCCACACACATTAACTTTAGTCCTGAATAAAAACCACTTGTGATATTCTTAGATCTTTGAATATTTAGGCGATGCAAACACGTATTCTGATTTAGATCCATAATTTCGCAATCTCCCTCAAGCACACATTTCACAAGTTCAATGGATGTAATTGTGTTATTAGTACACAGCATACACATAAACGGTCTCACTTCTATATAAGGAACTGAATTCATTACTACTGTTTCAATAGATGTGTTACATTGTAGACCTTCCATTACACTATGCCAGATTAGTTGATACCTGTACAAATCTTGTATCTCGTGATGTTCAAGTAGTTCTGAGCTTTTTAATTTATTATTACACAGTAATATTTTTAATATAGAAGGATCGTTAGAAAAGTCACTAGGAGAAACTGTGAGAGTTTTAGTTGTTTTATTAATTCTAAATCCCTCTACTAATGCATCCATACCTTCACAACCTATATTGTTTTTGCCAGATATATACAATGATTGTAATCTTTTACTGTCTTTTAACAAGTCTCCTAGAATCAGAAAGCTGGATGATACTAGACCACATTCGCTTAATGATATTTCACATATTATACAGTGATGATTTAAGCTGCAAATCAATTTGTGGATACATTGAGTTTCTAAATCACATTTATGAATAGTTACTTCTTTAATACAGCTCATGTCACACTTGGAACTAACAAAACTCACAAATAGATATAGAAAACTTTCGAAGCACTGGTAGGCTCTTTGAAAAAACATACTCCATGGCAACAAAGTCCATAGGACTAACTGACCTAAGAAATAATTCGAACTCTGATGTTTCTAACACTGTGTTTAAAACTTCATCACAGACAGTGTGATTCAAATGCACACTGATATAAGAAGGTATCACTTTTTGCCTTGTAATCAATAGCTTTTATAAGTATAATTAATGTTTCTGTAATTGTTGTTTGTGTGTTTTTTACAATACCAAAATAAAACAGCCATACTTGTGTTAGTTCTTCTAAGGTTGCATACTTTTTAATTATATTGTCTCTGCTTAGTACATGGCAAATTGGCGATATAAACTGCTGCTAAATACTCTTGCAAAGTCAAATGAAGAAAACTGTATATCTTGTGTAACTGGCACCTGTTACTAGCACGCTCGATAATTACAAAACCTAGAAAAAAATAGTTGTCTGTAATTTTTGTAGGACAAGCAGATGACATTTCTGAATGTGGGAAACAGACCTACAGAACATGTAGCTAACTTAATCATTATTATTTATATAACACGTTATTATTATTATTTCTAATGTCACACAATGGACATGGAATTGTAAGTGCAAGAGTTTAAAATATATGCCTGGAGTACAAGTACAGACTTTGTTTGAGGGTTGTAAATCCTCAAGCCTTGTTGACCCTTGAACTAACAATTCCTTCACCACTCCCTCTAGCTAACCACCGCTAATGCGAGCTAACAGCTGCCAGGAAGATGTGTTGCAGGCCTGGGAAGACTGAGAGCTATAGTCGCAAGCGCAAGTATAGTTTGACCTTTGGGTAGATGGCAAAAGTTAAATACATGCAATTCACAAGACATATTTATGAGATGCAAGATAATACACCAGCATTGGGTTTCTATCTCAATGAATATCATTATGTGGTGAGAAATGGAGCAAACCAGAGACAAATGTGTGTGCTGCTTGATTCAGTTTATCAACTTGTTACAGGTCAGAGATGTGTCAAATACATGAGTAATTGTATTTAAACGGTATTTCAATACATTTATGGAGTGTTTGTATATGTTTTTGTATTTTATGTTTTACAAATTGAAGTACTTGTATTTGTATAAATTAGAAAATAAAAAAGATTTCCTGAACATCTATTGGACAGATTCATTCTATTGTCTTTATCTGCAAAGTACAGAATCAAGGATTGCTTGGTCCATGCTGGCAAAATTATATTGTAATAACTAAAACTCCACCTCCTATTGTGAAAAGCTGCTGTTAAATTAACTGAATGTAGCTAGCTATATGAATAAAGGGCACACTGTTGCATGTGCAAGAGTTTAAAATATATGCCTAGAGTACAAGTGCAGACTTCAGTTGATATACCTTCATTTCGATGATCAGGTGTTGCTTAATTATTGCTTTGAAAACTCAACTTTACCATTGTGAAGATAAATGTTGGGCTAGTACATTGTGGTAGTTACTCAAATCTTGCATCAACCCTGGTGGCAGCAATTTACTTTTGCTGTCATCACTGTGCACACTGAGTGGGAAAGACAGAAACCCGGCCAAACCCACCCGTGACAATTACTCCACCTCAAATACAAGAAGAAAAGAATGTCTGTGAAGTCTCTGTACAGGAGACAATCTGTGGCAGTTATAGTCTAATCAGGGATTATACTCTTATAGCTTACCAATCCTAGGTGAAGCACCTTTATCAGAATCACTAGCTATCTCCTACAAATAATGCTTTTGTCTGTATTGGTTCATGCATAGCGAAATGGATAAACTTCATGATCACCTCAATATCCTTTTCTTTTCTTTTTTTAAACATAGGATGATTTAGCTATACTTCAACTCTACAGCTATGACTGCTGGAAATACCCCACTGCTGTGGCTGCCAGAGTCACTCTTTGTACTGTCACAATCAATAGTTCAAGCCTAAAAATCCTGGACAGGATACTCATTTCTGCATCATCTCGAAGCCCCTGCCCACAACAGGAAGTAAATGTTAACGTAGAAAAATAGCTGTAAAGAATGGTGCTATATTGTGAAGCTACCACTCAGTTTTGAGCTATATGGTTTTGGGCCATGTTTATAAATGATATAAGTACTTGTCATGATATTTGCAGCAAACATTTTTTTACACCAATTCCACTTTAAACATGGAGTCATGAATTGGGCAAGTGTGATCTGTTTCATGCTTGTTTGGTTAGACCGTGCATGTGTTGGTGAGATAGGTGGCACAACTGGTAAAGAATTGCATTCACAAACACGAGACGCAATATCCATGTTTAGGTTAGGCCTCCAGAAGTAGCCATGAACTGGGCTTTTCATCCTGGAAACGACAACGTGAGGATAGCATTGTAAGGAAAGCAGTTGTGGTCGATCTGAAGAATGATCAATTGTGATCCCCAGAAGACGGGAACACTGAGTTCCTGCGGGCTTAATTAATATGTGATTGAAACTTTCTATCCAACGTAATCTCCAGCCATCCTGACATGACAAATTTCTCGACTCTTGCCGAGGGTGACCATTTTGTCCAATCCTTCACACCTTAGCAGAAATGGGTGTAGTGTTCAAGTAAAATGGTGTAATTCCCTTCAGTTCACATTTTTCTTCAACCAGTCCCAACCTAATAAACTAGGGTCTCTCCCTCTAATTGGAGTTGCTCTGCAGTCCTACTGTTATTCAATTATGCTGTAAATTCAAAAACCTCATATCAAATTGTTAAAAGAAACTTTTTCAATTTTTGTCATTCATCATCAAAAAAAAAAAAAAAAAAGTATACAAGTTTAAAAATGGGACAATAATAGAGTTGATACAAAAAAATTCAAAATCATCTCAAAAAAGGTAACACATGCATGACAGAAACACAAGAATGTACAATACGTATTAGTGCCTGTTAATAACACTGGAATTAACTATCAGTATAGTGATGCAATAAAACACATAGATAAAACTGTCATAATAAAATCATATGAAAAATGACATAACTAGCTAATATAACATGAACTATTCAGCCAAAAGAACTTGACTTTAAGTAGGATACAACCAAATTTGTGACAGTAGCTGTGTGTTTAATATGAAAGTCTGACTGTGTTTACATTCAGTGAGCATTAGTCATTTGTGACCAACTAACTAAACAGCATGAAAGCAGTCAACTAGCATAAAACTGAATCTTTAAATATTCATCGTTATCACTATTAATTTTCGTAAGTTCTTCACAATCTTGTGTGACATTATTGAACATGAGATATAGATTGCAAGAATTCATTTTGTTATTGGCCAGTTCTCTCACTCCATCAGATCCAAGATTATTGTGTATTAAATCCATTATATAAATCTTGTTATTGTTAATAAGATCAGCAATAGCTTTTCCAGCCTCTGGACCAATACAATTGTATGACAGGTCTAATTGATAAAGTTCACAATCCTTTAGCCTAGTAGAAAGTTCAATGACACCCTTTGTACCCAGCATATTGTGCTTCAGGTTTAAAACTTCTATTGCAAATGGATCATTTGGATTAATAACTTTAGCGCCACCTAAACCTGACCTTTCGTGCTTTAAATCCTTTACTCCTTTATGCTGGTTTTTACCAATAAGACCGGCAATGGCTTTAACTGCTCTAGGGCACATGTCATTGCTTGAGAGATTCAACTCTCTAAGTCCACCACGTCTGATGCCGGCATCAAGTGCAATGATCCCATCTGAACCAATCTTGTTATTCTTAAGGTCCACTATGTGAACTTTCTGGTTATTATTAATAAGTTCAGCAATAGCAGCTCCTGCTCGGGGACCAAGATTATTGTCTGACAGACATAATTGACGAAGGCCACTATTATTTAAACCGGAACTTAAAGTTTTGATTCCATCTGAACCAAGCTTATTGCTGCCTAAATCTATATCTCGTATCGACTTGTTATTGCTAATAAGATCAATGACAGCTGGTATTGAATTTGGACCAATCCCATTGTGAACTATGCTTAAACACGATAAATTAGAAAGCTTCAAACCAGCTGATAGGGCTTGGAGACCATCATAACCAAGCCTGTTTTGGATCAAATGGAATATTTGTACAGAATCTCCAATGCTATTTGCTAGAATAGAGACACCCTCTGAATTGATATAAACATTAACAATAGTTAATTCTATTAATTGAGGCATAAGCTTTAGTCCATAAAATAATGAATTTGTGGCTATCTTGGTTTGAATAATGCGGAGACTTTTCAAAGATGAGTTTTTGTCAAAATTAATAAGTTTACAATCTCCTTCAATAACACTTTGATGAAGATTTATGTGGGAGATGGACCTATTGCAAGATAACATATCCAAAAATGACCTTACATCTATAGTTGTTGAGGTAATAGTCAAGGCTGAAATAGATTTATTAAACTGCAGTCCTTCCATAATTGCAAACATAAAAGCATTCCATCCAACACCAATTTGGTTTTCCCAAATACTATGGCCAACTATGGAGAAATTATTTATAGTATTATTCTTCTGCAATAACTTAGTAATAACTAATGGGTTCTCAGTAATGTCACAAGGAGAAAGTTCCAATGTTTGAACTGCAGTATTGCACTGCAATGCCTCAGCTATAGCCGTCATACCTTCATATCCTATGAGAGGATTGCCCGATATGTCCAATGCTTTCACAGTATCGTTATCTTTCATCCATTTAGCAAGTGCTACCAATCCTTGTGAGCATAAGGAACATTGATTTAGTTCTACTGTCTTTAGGCACTTATTATAGTGAATACTTTGGATCAATTCAAGAACACATTGAGGTGTAACGTCACAACAAGAAAGTCTCATACATTGTATATATTGTAAATCACACTTTGAACTAATAAATGATATGAATTGAGAGCCACTTTTTTTATCAAATAAGCAACGAATTAATGAAAACCGTTTTAGAATGGGTGGACTATCTGATAGAACATACTCTATGGCGATAAAATCCATTGGATTAATCAAGATATTAGACAAACATAGCTGAGTGCTTAATTCCAGTGCTTTGACAGCATCACAGACAGGTTTCAATTGGGATTCAAAAGCACATTGGAAAAGAAATGGATAAGAAAAGTACTGATAAGGAAATATTTGAGCAAGCTCAATAAGTTTGTCAGCTTTTTTTACAATACCACAAAAAAAAAGCCAAACTTGGTACATTTCTTTACAACCCCAATATCTCTGGATTGCTGTTATTTGGTCATCATCTGACACAATGGCCATAAAATAAGCTGCTAGATATTCCTGTAAAGATAAGTGAAGAAAACTATAGAACTTGTCGTGCCCACATCGATCACTGGAATGTTCAATATTCACTAGTCCGAGAAAAGAAGAATCATCAATACTGACCTCAGCCCAAATCGAATCAATAATATTCGAATGTCTAGCAATTTGTTGCGATTGTATGGTCATATAAAATGCCAAACGACACAAATTCTGAAAATGCTCATATTCCTTAGCAGGTAAGTCACTAAATGATTGTATGCGAATAGAACTATCTTTACGATGTAGGCTTCGTAAAACCAAAGACTTAGTAAACTCAAAATATACTTCAGTCTTAGTAACTGGTAAAGTCCCTTGAAAGTCTTGAAACAAGTAACATATCATAGCTGCATGTACTGGAAGATAACACATGTGAAGTAAATTAGGATGCAAATCAAAATGAGACCTTATTTTGGATACTATACTATTCATGGAAGCACTCATTTCAAAGGGATAGTTGCTGATAAAATGAAATATTTGATCATAATTAAAACCAATTACTTCTATATGCTTAATTAAAACATCAGAGTGTTTTAATCTGCTGCTGGCTACTGGACGTGATGCTACTATAATCATAGCGTTGGGTAAACAATTAATCAGTGTTAACTGGTAGACTATGGAGTCACTTGCATCCCTCCTCTGATATTCATCTAGGCCATCTAGAATGATACAAATACCTTCACCTAGTGTTTTCTTGCATTCTGTAGCAATACTGCTGCTCATTTCAGAATCACAATAAATAAAGTCTATAAGATCTGATAAACTTTTGTCACTTCCAACTACTTGTAGAAGTCTTAAGGGCACTAGAAAAACTAACTTTGCTCCCTTCAAAGTGCCTTCATTGACAGCCCAGTCTCTGACTACCTTGTGAACTAGTGTGGTCTTGCCACTACCTGGACGTCCTTCTACTAACACAAATGATCCACTCTGATACTGACCAAAGACTGTGCTATACTCTATCTTCTCTTTACTCTCTACAATGTCATCTATATTCCCTCGCATGGAGTAGGAATACTTGTTTGTTTGCATCTTGGTTTGTTCAATGAGAACAAGGTTGGTAAAAGTCTTGGTAATAACTGGAGGCCAGCTATCTTTTGGTACTTCTCTCTGGCAGACATACTTCAACAAGAGACTCTCTTTTTCTTGAGAGTATACTATTTTCACTTTCGTTTCCTGACTCACAAGTTTCTCCTGTCCCCTCTCTACAGTACAAGTGTACTGTCCCTCCATTCCCTGGTGTGCATGTTTGATGACCAGTATGTCTGTACGTGTTCCACAGTAATCCTCGCCATCACTCAGATATTCGCTATCCTTCATCCACTGATAGGACACGCCCTCACTTATACTAGCACGCACCTCCAATAATGTGGACTTTCCATCAGTTACCTCACAGTCCCCAGAAGCATACTCTATCTTCAAACTCAACTTGGCACGCTTGCAGTGTGGCTTGGTATGTTCACTCTTAGAACTAATAGATATTTCATGTACCCCTACTAAAGGGCCTGTAAGACACTCATTCAAGTTGCTCAGTGTAGGCTGGAGAGCATGCTCGTGGTTTCCCATCACCCACTCGTATATCACTTCGTTAAGTTTAAGAATGTTATTGCCTTTGCTTTCACACTCCTTCATTACATTTCTGGGTAAAATTAATGCAATACCTATTTCATACCATTTATATGCTACTGGAGCAAGTTTTTTCATTAAAGCAGGAATATCTTTAGCTGACAACATATCACAAGTTTGTGATGACCCAGTGAAGGACCTCAACAAAGTAATTTCAGCACACAATGAATGTAAGTTCAGTTCAGACAATACCTCAATAAATGTAGAGTATGCTTGGTCCTCGCTCTCAACCTTCTCCCCCACTTGGCGTAGGATGTACCTGGCTATTACTTGAGAGTTCACCCCACCACTGAGTGACGTGATGATTTTGTAAACGTCTTTAGAAATGACTAGACGTTCGCTCAGTTTTTGAGCAAGTCGGATCCAAATCTTTGTGTCGCACAATTCACGGGATAGTATCTTTTCCAACTCTGCGCAGCTCAACAGCATTTTATTCAACCATAGACGAGACTCCAGCAGAAGAGATTGACGAAGTCGAAGAAATCAATTGTAGTAAGAAGACACGTCAACAAATTTCTAATAAATGCGCATCCAAACTAGAAGGCGGAGTTTATTGACAATTGTGTGACGGTAAGGTGTGTGACGCCGGATGACGTCTTTTCCCTTATGTGGTAGGTGCATGGGCGTGTTACCAAGTTGATTTTATATGCATTCAGCTTTAGTGTTATAACTTACCGCTGCTAATAGAAATCATGGCTACTTACAATTGACTTCTTCTACTTCGTCGTCAATCTCTTATGCTGGAGTCTCGTCTTTGGTTGAATAAAATTCTGTTGAGCTGCGCAGATACGAATTGAGCCCATTTCTTCGTTTGCCTGGATTTTGTGCTATGGAAATGCGCTGCTTGCTTTGGATAATTATGTCAATTGGGACATTTTCTGCTCAATGGTAAGCTAATGTTGAAAGTCATAATGTCTTCCTGACAACTGATTGTGTAAGACTTTGTGGAATATTACAATCTGAAGCCAATGACATGTTGTACAGATTATTTTTGTGCAGTATAACTATATAATTACATATTTGGTTAATAGAATCTGAAAGAATAAATATAATACTGAATTTAAGTAAGCTATGTTAAATCTTGCTATTAAGAAAAACCCTAGAATGTTCCAAGCTCTGCTGTCAGTTATTCTGGCGTAGCCTCACCCTTTACCATACCAAAGTAATTGTCTGGGGACAATCGTTCACCTTGGCTGTTCTAAGGAAATATGGTAGTGGTTATGGTAGTGGTTACCTGATTACCGCTCCCACAGTTTATCCACACACGACCACAGTGTATTTGTGCAGGCACAGCAGTCACAAGCGTTTTACTTGCGGTAGTACGACACCCACTTGTTCCGTCAGGGCCTGCCCAAAAAAATGTTAACTAACCACCCCCATAATTGTGGAGCTGGAACAGCCGAGGTGCATGATTGTCATAAGACCCTTTCTCCGTGTAGTAGTATGGTAAAGGGTCAGTATGTTAAGTTGCTCTCTTCAATTAGTCTGTTTATTTGAACATGATTTGATTGCATTAATAGTGTGCACTAACCACTCTGGCAAACCAGGTGCTAATTGAACGTGTTAAGTGTGTTGGGTAACACTGGATGTCAATGCTTTAGTTCTATCATGGGATATATTAGCATTGCATGATATTCAGATGCATTAGTTCTATCATGGGATATATTAGCATTGCATGGTATTCAGATGCTGATGTAATTCCATACTGATATTTGGCAAATGTATATACGCAGCATTTTAAATAATGGCAAGAGTTTCATCCGAATGAAATGGGTAGGCTTGACCTAGGATACCCGTAGATGTGCATGCATACAGGGTATTGTTTAAAACCAAACTTACCGTTTTGGAAATTTTAGGGTGGACCTTCTATTTTCCATGAAAAATTTGTGGCTAATATCACCATGAAGGTTGTAATTGTTTCCAATGGGAAGGAGAAGGGCAAAACCATTTTCAGGAAGGGCAAAATGTCCCCTCTGAAGGCCTAAAAGATACCTATTCCCGCCAGTTTGCTTTGTCAATTTGCTTGGTTTATTTCCTGGCCAATTATACACATCAGACATTAGCAAATGTCTTGACATTACTTTAAGTTTCACAAAGTGTGCTACCATTCAGACTTATCTGTCAGTTTAGAGGAATGGACGGTATTTGTAGGGCTCACAATACTCTGTCCATACCTATTCACTATTTAAACCAGTTGGACCAGTAATTCAGGAAAACATGTTAAATGCATTTTGATCTTGTGTCATTGTGCTTGTTTCACTAATTTCTATTGAATTATGTTTTGCTGTAAGAAAAATTTGAAAGGTCTTTATAGTTGCACTGACAAATCAATTGGTTGAGAGGAGAAAATTTTATCAAATGCCCCCGCCTCCAATTTACCCACCCCAATCTCATTAGCAGAAGTTATATATATACAGTATTCCTGAACCACTTTTTAAATTTAGAGTTGATGCTGGCAGCAAAATTGAATTGAGATCAATATGCTCGCAAATTACAGCAGATCATTTCTTCAATGTTTGCTGTCAAATTTAAGGACATTAATTTGGTCAATTTAAAAAGTTTACGTACTAAATATTAACCCTGCCATTGTCAGAAGGAACCAATTAGTTGTTGGTAAATTCATTATTATTATTGTTGGTGTTGTTGTTGTTATTATTAAAGTGGTAGTTCAGGAGCTACTAAAAAAAACCTTTATTTGCAAACTTGGGTCTGTCATTGAGTGTGTATCCACACAGATTGGAATCATAATATATTTAATGAAATGAATTGCTCCAAATTCTCATGCTTATTAATTTGTTGTGTGTGTGTGTGTGTGTGTTTATAGTACTGATAAGCAGCAAAGCAGAAGTTCGAATATCAATGAAGATCTGCACAAACAGACTGGAAACAAGGAGGAAGGTGGAAAAAGAGATTGTCAGATGAAAGCTAACACAAAACATTCTAATCCTGAACCTTCTACTCCTGAAACTATTGACAACTCAAATAACAATACGAACAGTATCATCAGTAGTGACGTACACGCAGATGCATCTGAAGCCACACCTACTGCCCCACCCACTGAGGCACCACTGGAAGAAGCACTGCCTCTATCCCAGCCACCATTAGAGGAGCAGAAACCTACTCAGGGGCGGATCTAGAGGGAGCTCGAGGAGTGTCGTTCGAGCCCCCCTTTTCTACCTTATAATACTTACAGCTTTTCCACTTCCAAAGTTGCTACCTACATCAATCAAGCAAAACTAGAATGAACGAAAGACTTGACGCGTACACAACATTTAGCGGTACTATTTCTAATTAACGCACACATTCACTATTCGATGTGCACGAGTAAGCATTTTTATTTTTGTTGATTGATTTTTTGTGAGTGTCTCTGCCCTGGTATGTCAAGGCAGAAAAGACTTGATGTTACACTCATGGGATATTTACTACAAGTAGTCCAAGATTTTACAAGGGGATTTATTTGATTTAGGAGGCCAAGGGTGACTGCTTCAGCCCCTCCAGAGTCTGATCTTCTTCCTCCAGATGAAGTTCCTCCTTTTCGGGCATCTGCTCCTCCTGAGGCATCGCTAGCACTTTCTCCATCACCCCAGGAGCTACCGCCTTCCCCTCCATCTACTCAGTGTCTACTCTTTTCCCCTCCATCCCCTCAGGATCTACCACTATCTCCTCAGTCTGTAGTAGTAGTATCTGACATTGAAAGTAGCCAATCACCTTTAATTTTTGCACCTCCATCAGCCTCTCTTGCATCAACCCAGTCCCCCTCAAGTTCTGTGTCTCATCACTTCAAGCCTAGCAGTAGTTTTAAATTTCCTGGTAGATACTCCTGAAAGTCAGAAGATGGAATATTTTGTTTGCCTTGTGTCCTATTTGCTACTAAGGACAATTTAGGTCAGTTTGTATGTAAAAAGTTTCGTTTATGGTCTAAGAAGTCAATTAAATTTTCTGCTCATAATTCCAAGCAGTATCACAGCATTGCCTTGTAGAGAATGGATGCTCTGACATCTAGTATGGCGCATCCAGAATCTTCTATAGAAAATCGAATTCGGCAAATAAATGAAACCGATATTGCTAGGAACCGTTTTATTCTTAAGTGTATTACTGAGGCTATACTTTTTGTGGAAGGCTATCTCTCTTCGTGGTCATCGGGATGATAGCACTGCTAGTTGTGAGTGCAGTAGGGGCAACTTTCAAGCTCTTGTTGATTATAGCATTAAGTCAGGAAATACTGCTTTGGCTAAGCATTTGCAAGATGCAGGGAGAAATGCTACGTACACTAGTAAAACAACACAGAATGATTTAATTGAGCTTCATTCGTAATAGTATATTGAAACAAGTTCAGGAAGTTAAGTACTATTTAGTGTTATGTGATGAAGTTATCGATGTAGCATGTAAACAACAGGTATCTATAGTTTTAAGGTTTGTAGATAGTGATTGTAATATACAGGAAGAATTTTTGGATTTTATCAAGGTGGAAAGGATTACTGGTGAAGTTTTGGCAAGGGAAATAAAGAATGTTTTGGCTAGGTATGGGCTTGACTTGCAAAACTGTCGGGGACAAGGGTATGACGGCGCTACGAATATGTCCGCTGCCAATGGAGTTCAGGGCCGTCTTTCAGCTGAGAATTCTAAAGCAGTTTATGTACATTGTAATTCTCACATATTAAATTTATGCATTGTTAATGCTTGTAGTTTGCCTCCTATACGTAACATGTCCTCTGCTATTACAGAA
>WLWD01002352.1_pt1 | contig 24161 bp, 10 predicted proteins | sample 6712731 | NCBI WGS metagenome assembly WLWD01 (sample SAMN12718690, study PRJNA576275) | sponge metagenome | isolation source: marine sponge | host: Mycale hentscheli | place: New Zealand: South Island, Marlborough, Capsize Point | collected 2014-11-01 | reverse complement strand
CCCTAGCCCTAGCCCCAGCCCTAGCCCTAGCCCTAGCCCTAGCCCTAGCCCTAGCCCTAGCCCTAGCCCTAGCCCTAGCCCTAGCCCTAGCCCTAGCCCTAGCCCTAGCCCTAGCCCTAACCCCCTAGCCCTAGCCCTAGCCCTAGCCCTAGCCCTAGCCCTAGCCCTAGCCCTAGCCCTAGCCCTAGCCCCTAGCCCTAGCCCTAGCCCTAGCCCTAGCCCTAGCCCTAGCCCTAGGAAGGAAAAGGCCAGATTTGCCTCTAGCCCCATCCCTAACCCCAGCCCCAACCCTAGCCCTAGCCCTAACCCCTCTCAAAAAAATACACAAAACACCCATAGCTGTCAGACCTATAGTTAGTGGATGCGGAGGCCCTACAGAAAGAATCTCAGAATTCATAGATATACACCTACAACCACTAGTTTCCACAGTAGATTCATATATCAAAGATAGTGGACACATCATACGCATACTAGAGGAAACCAAGATCCCAACAGATTGCACACTAGCCACTATAGACGTCAAAGCATTGTACCTAAATATACCACACAAGGAAGGCGTCCAAGCTGTTATCAACAAACTGTATAGAAATAATCCCAACGGTACAGAAGTACCCATCCCTCAAGGGACAATGACAGACTTACTAAATATAGTACTCACCAAGAACTACTTCCAGTTCTCAGAACAAATGTACCATCAAATCCAAGGCACTGCAATGGGTACCAAAATGGCCCCAGCCTATGCTAACCTATTCATGGCAGACCTAGAAGAAAAACTACTGAGAAATTACCATACTAAGCCAATAATATGGAAAAGGTATATAGACGACGTATTTTGTGTCTGGCCAGGCAACTCAGAAAGCCTTAAGCAATTCATAGATTACCTTAATGGTACCCACCCAACTATTAAATTTACTTATGAACATTCAGACAAATCCATAGACTTTCTAGACCTCACACTATATAGAGGAGAGAGATACAGCTCAACAAATTACTTAGATATCAAACCCTTCTTCAAAAAAACTAACAAATTCCAATACTTGGAATATTCATCAGCCCACCCAAGAAAAACATTTGGGAGTTTAATCAAGGGAGAACTCACAAGACTCCTCAGAGCGTGCTCTAATGAAAACACCTACATAGAAGTAGCAGACAAAATGACTAAAGCCTTCAGAGAAAGAGGTTATCCTAAGAAACTAATAAAAAGAGTACAAGACTCTGTGCCTTACTCAAATAGAATCAACCTAATACAAGAAAGAAACAGACCTCCTTGCACTTATGACACCTTTCTAGTTATCCAATTTACACCTGACCTAGATGTTAATGAAATGAGATCAATAATAAAACCAACCATAACAGAGGAGGCCCATGTTCCCAAACCATGCCTAAGTCTTAAGAGATCCAATACTATAGGCAAAAGACTAGTCAGAGCAAAGCTAAAAGATGTGACAGACCCACCCAAATCCACAGAAAAGATGGCCATACACAGTACACCAGACCTAACAGGCAACTCAGGAGGATGTGCTACCCCAGGCTGCAAATGCTGCAAGTCCATGTCTAGAAAAGTCATTATAAGATCAACACACAACAACAAATCATTTAGAACACCTACTCACACTAACTGCCATACCACCAATGTAATATACCTACTAGAATGCACAAGATGCAGTAAAAGAAACCAATACGTAGGCCAAACTCAAAGGACAATGACTAAAAGACTAGCAGGACACAGAGCAGCTAGTAGAATCAAAACAAACCTACCAATATATAAACACTTTGCAAACTCACCATATCACAGTTTCAACAATGACATTAAAGTCACCATACTAGAAAAGACATCAAGCCATAACTTGGATGATAGAGAAAGACACTGGATAAACACACTGGAAACAGTATACCCAAAAGGACTTAACAGTAGATACGAGTAAAACCAGACTCAACAGACCTACCCTAAGGCGTAGAATAGAATTGTTATTGTTTATCCGTTACTATTACTACCAAATTAGACGCTGGAACTCGCACCTGAGGAGGCCACACCCCCCGAAATTGAAACTCAAAACTAACAGCGTCCTCGGGAAGAGTTCGACAAAGACCCCCGACTAATTAAACAATTCAGCACGCAAGTGCACTAGTGGACCAATCACATTAGCTAGAGTCATCTCCCCTCTCTATTTTAAACCTGTATTCACGTGGCATTCATCTATTCAGTTTTATATCTTTCCTGAAGAAGGCTATCACAGCCGAAACGTTGAAAGAACTGAAATAACTTTAACTTTTAACTTAATTAGCTAAGCCACGATGTCCACTAGAGTAAAGACCAGATCTCAGCATACCTACGCTGAGATAGCGAACAGAAGCGAGGGATCAGTCGCAAGAGGCCCACAGACATCATCACTGCCGATGCCCTTAGCCCAAACCTCTAGCCCAACCCTAGCCCTAGCCCTAGCCCCTAGCCCTAGCCCTAGCCCTAGCCCTAGCCCTAGCCCTAGCCCTAGCCCTAGCCCCTAGCTCTCACCTTGATAAAGACACTCACATTGTCGAAACGTTGGTGAATAATATTTTTTAAAGTTTTTTTTTTGAAAAAAAGTAATTATTGAGAAAAGAAGCACTTAGAAGTATGCCAGTAACCAGAAGAAGCAATACAAGACAGTCAAAAGAAGGCGTGGTGCCAGCCAGGAAGGGAGAGAGAAGGCAGGCCCCTTTGCCTCTATCCCAAGCCCAAGCCCCAACCCTAGCACTAGCCCTAGCCCTAGCCCTAGCCCTAGCCCTAGCCCTAGCCCTAGCCTAGCCCTAGCCCTAGCCCTAGCCCTAGCCCCAACCCTAGCCCTAGCCCTCATTCAACAATAAAATATTCAGTACTCCAAAGTTCACTAACTGTAGAACCACTAATGTTATCTATCTACTAGAATGTACCAAATGCACTAAAAGAAATCAGTATGTAGGTCAAACACAAAGATGCATGAATGCTAGGCTAGGAGGACACAGAGCAGCTAGCAGACTCAAACCTAACTTACCTTTATACAAGCATTTTCTAACTAGACCTAACCATAATCTGGAAAGGGACACTAAAATAACTATCCTAGAAAAAACAACAACAAATTTACTTACAGAGAGGGAAAGTCACTGGATATCCACTCTAGAGACAGTCTATCCCAAAGGACTGAATAGCAGATACGAGTAAAGAGTCCACATCTCTCTAATTAAATAGATTTACTTCTAAACAAAACTATTAGTTATTCTCACTAGTTACCCGTTATTTCCGACTGACCACACCCACTTGTGGTAATTTAAAGACAGGAAACTCAATCTCCGTTTTTAGTGAAGGAAGCCACACTCCCCGCAAGTAAATCGACGATTGGAGCTATCTAAAGGCCGAAAGAAGCTGTTAATCAGTTCAACTGCGACACCGACCAATAGAATCACTGCTGACTGAACTATAAATTCACCATACACGTGCTCATGTCTCATTCCATCACTATCACCTGAAGAAGGCTAGTCAAAAGCCGAAACGTTGTGTTTTTGTGATTATTAAAACTTTTAAATTAATAACTACGGTGTCCAGTTATTAGCTAATAATGAATACGAGAAGGAACAACAGCCAGCGCGTTGGAACCAGTAGTTCCTCCGCTTGTAAGAGGAAAGGTCAGGAACCGGCCAGAAGGCTCTCCTACCTCCAACATCTAGGCGTGGAGTCGCTGTCTCGAGGAGGCAAAGGGACAGCCAGTGTTTTGCCCATAGCCCCAGCCCCACCCCCAGCCCTAGCCCTAGCCCTAGCCCTAGCCCCTAGCCCTAGCCCTAGCCCTAGCCCCTAGCCCTAGCCCTAACCCCTAGCCCTAAGCCCTAGCCCTAGCCCTAGCCCTAGCCCTAGCCCTAGCCCTAGCCCTAGCCCTAGCCCTAGCCCCAATAAAACTAGCTACCTAAATGCCATTACAGGCGTGGAACCGCTCAGTAGGGCTGTCCCTAGTAGCCCTGAGCCAATAGCCCCAGCCCCAACCCTAGCCCTAGCCCTAGCCCTAGCCCTAGCCCTAGCCCTAGCTCTCCTCTCATCTTCCAACAGACACTCCACCCAGGACCCAGCAACTATACTTTCTAAAAAAGATTCATAAGAATCCATCTCAGAAAGACCCATAGTTAGTGGCTGTGCTGGCCCAACAGAGAAAATATCTAAACTAGTTGATATGCACCTACAACCCTTTGTCCCTGCCATTAAATCCTACGTCAAAGACAGTGGACATATGATCAACATACTGGAATCAACACCCATACCAGACAACTGCACAATAGCTACCATTGACGTCAAATCACTCTCTACCTGAATATACCGCACAAGACGGAATCAAGGCTGTACTCAACAAGACTGTACCACAACAACCCAGACTCCAACCTGGTAGATATACCACCTGGTACATGACAGACCTACTCAGCATAGTTCTAAACTAAAAACTACTTCAGTTTGCCGACCAAATGTACCACCAAGTACAGGGTACGGCAATGGGGACTAAGATGGCACCAGCCTATGCCAACATATTCATGGCTGAACTAGAGGAAAGTCTACTACAAAACTACCACACCCAACCGGTCATATGGAAACGTTACATAGATGACATATTCTGTATCTGGCCGGGAGACCAAGACAACCTCAAAGAATTCACTGACTATATTAACTCCTCACACCCCACCATTAAGTTCACATATGAATCTTCCCCCCACACAGTTGACTTCCTAGACCTTACTGTTTACAAAGGCGACAGATACCACAGTACTGGACTACTAGACATCAAACCGTTCTTTAAAAAGACTAACAAATTTCAGTACTTACATTACACGTCTGCTCATTCCAAAAAGACATTTCGCAGCCTAGTCAAAGGTGAATTGACACGCCTCCTTAGAGCCTGTTCGGACGAAGACACCTACAACAACATAGTACACAAACTAACTACAGTATTCAGTGATAGAAACTACCCTTCTAGAATACTAAGGGACACTATACAATCAGTACCTTACAACTGTAGACAAGACATCCTATCACAAAAAGACAAGGAACCTAGTCCCTATGATACATTCCTAGTATTACCTTACACTAAGGATCTGGACCTAAAGACTATCAAATCTAACCTCAAACTAACAGAGACAGAATCTGAGACTGTACCTAAACCTTGCCTAAGTCTGACAAAGACAAAAAATATTGCCAAACACTTAGTGAGAGCTAAACTTAAGGACTGCACAGATCCTCAACAATCTACTGACCCTATTAGAATACCACTGACTGCTAACCTGGACGGACACTCAGCAGGATGCGCCATCCCAGGCTGCAAATGCTGTGCTGTCATGTCTAGAAAGATAAAAATACAATCAAGTTACAATCACAAGTCCTACGGTACTGCTAAACACTCAAACTGTAGCACTCGCAATGTAATCTACTTGATGGAATGCAAGAAATGCACCAAAGGCAACCAATATGTCGGACAAACAAAGAGATCTCTGTCGCAAAGACTTGCGGGACACAGAGCTGCCTATAAAATCAAGACACGCCTCCCGATCTACAAACACTTTATCAACTCACCGGGTCACGTCTTCGGAAGAGACATCAAGCTCTCCATCCTTGAGAAGACGACACCAGAACAACTCGATGACAGAGAAAGACACTGGATAGGCGCTCTGCAAACAGTCTACCCGAAAGGCCTCAACAGCCGCTACGAATAAAGAAATCAATTTCAAAACGTGGACGAACTCCAAATAACGCACACGATAAACAAACCTGAATACTTCCGCCTGGATCCGAAGCCACACCCAGCTCCATGGCAACACTAATAATGAATTCAACAAGCCTTATGCGCACACTGCGCACTCATGTCCAAGCATCTCTACCGCCAAGAATCAAGCACATCCTTCTCAATAATCAATTATGAACCTTCCTAGCTCAGTATAAAAGCACCATACGCTCCTCATATCACCCCCACACCTTGATAAAGACACCCATACTGTCGAAACGTTGGTGTAAGCAATTTTTAACTTGAAAATTGAGAAAAAAGAAGCAAAAAAGTATGCCAGAAACCAGAAAAGCAGCAACAAGACAGCAAAAAGAAGGCGTGGTGCCAGCAAGGAAGGGAGAGAGAAGGCAGGACCCTTTGCCTCTACCCCAAGCCCAAGCCCCAACCCTAGCACTAGCCAATACCAGAGCCGGTGCCAAGACCTTAGAGTCCGCCTCCACCTCAAACCAGCCATTACTCCCAGAACCAGACATACTGGAAGATGGAGTCGTCCTAATGGACATTGCCCAGCCAGCCACCGAAAAGGTGGACTTGCTAGGACTGAGACAGCTCTACAAAAAGACAGTCTGTAACTTTGACAAGGTGTGCAGTCACCTGGACTTCATCTCTGCCTGCAGTGAGAAGTCAAAGACGCCCAATGGACTCAAAGTCAGAGTTAAGTGTAATGCCCTTCTCAAAGACCTCACTACTGTAGAAGCCAAGTTCAACGACACCAAATATACGGCAGAAGCACAATTCACAGAAGCACTCAGGGAACATTACATACAAGCAAAGGAACAACTCAGTCGGGAAATAGTTAAAATAGAACGGAACATCACACTAGAATTAGAGAACTCAACACAAGAAGAAGCGAAATCACACGAAGACATGATGAAAAAAACAGTAGACAACATCAAAAAGCAGCAACAAAGACTAGAAGACACGAAGAAGCGAAAGCTAGAAGGACTACTCCATCCACCTGAGAAGAGGAGCAGACAGGGACAACAAGTGCGTAAGTGGACTAACGGTAGAACCAACCAAAGACAAGCACAAGTACCATACCACAGACGCAACCAACAAAAACAGCAACAAAGAAACTCAACCAACTCAACGAACAAAACAAGTACTCCCTATCAGACTCCACACACTAGTTCCTCAGACGTGGTCACTCTAGCCAATCTCCTACAGAAGCTCATCACAAGCGGTCCTGCGGTCCAGCAGCAACCTACACTGCTGACCCATCCTCCCTGTGCTGCAGGGCAACAGCAACCACAGCTGTTTGCTCCTGCAGTTAGTGTATTGGCCGGGCAGCCACCACCGCTGTCTGGTCAGTACCAACGGGGTTTTTGAAAGTTGGACAGGCACCCAGTGCAGTCCGAGAAGGAACCGAACCTCATATGAACCACGGCGGAACAATTGATTTCCATTCCCCTCTTAACTATGTCATTAACAGTTCTGTATCACCATCTTGTGCATCTTCCCACGATTATTACCCCCATAATGGGATTCAGAATAATAAAATTTTAATTGACTTTCAACAAAAAGTGAAACAACTAAACACAAATGACAACATAGAAAGACACAAGAGAAAGAATAGATATAGGAATAAAGTTAATGTGCATGTAAGTGACAGTCACAGAAGTAGATTCTTAAAGTCACTCAGGAAAACAACAAACAATCACGTCGACAGCACGACATACGTTACAAACCTATCACACAAACATCTCACGATGACACAGTACAGAGTACTCGGATTAGGACTTACGTTCGTCCCCAGTAGAATGACCAACAGAGAATCCCTATCAGAGTCCATTTCCAGATTCGAGAGATCCAACAGAATTAAACACTTCTTTAGGAACCAGCCACAGAGAGAGCCCCATCCCTTCCGCCCTAAGAGCACGTGGGAACCTCCTGTGGCCTCCCCAGAAATTGAATCATACCTAAAAAGAGTTAGAAGTACAATAGATAACCACATACCCAATGTGTCTAGATCGAACCTAACTCATACAGAGAGAAAAACCCTCAATGAACTAGCCTCAGACCAATCACTAGTCATAAAAAGTGCAGATAAAGGATCAGGTATTGTAGTAGAAGATAGAGACAAATACATACAAGCAGGCACTAACCATCTATCGGACCAGACCATTTATGAAAAGATACAGTCCGACCCTACACCACAACTAGGCCTCGCTATTAATACTTTTGTCAAATCAATACACAACAGAGGTATTATAGACAACATCACAAAAGACTTTCTCATCTTCCCAACAGACACTCCACCCAGGACCCAGCAACTATACTTTCTAAAAAAGATTCATAAGAATCCAATCTCAGAAAGACCCATAGTTAGTGGCTGTGCTGGCCCAACAGAGAAAATATCTAAACTAGTTGATATGCACCTACAACCCTTTGTCCCTGCCATTAAATCCTACGTCAAAGACAGTGGACATATGATCAACATACTGGAATCAACACCCATACCAGACAACTGCACAATAGCTACCATTGACGTCAAATCACTCTACCTGAATATACCGCACAAAGACGGAATCAAGGCTGTACTCAACAGACTGTACCACAACAACCCAGACTCCAACCTGGTAGATATACCACCTGGTACGATGACAGACCTACTCAGCATAGTTCTAACTAAAAACTACTTTCAGTTTGCCGACCAAATGTACCACCAAGTACAGGGTACGGCAATGGGGACTAAGATGGCACCAGCCTATGCCAATATATTCATGGCTGAACTAGAGGAAAGTCTATTACAAAACTACCACACCCAACCGGTCATATGGAAACGTTACATAGATGACATATTCTGTATCTGGCCGGGAGACCAAGACAACCTCAAAGAATTCATTGACTATATCAACTCCTCACACCCCACCATTAAGTTCACATATGAATCCTCCCCCCACACAGTTGACTTCCTAGACCTTACTGTTTACAAAGGCGACAGATACCACAGTACTGGACTACTAGACATCAAACCGTTCTTTAAAAAGACTAACAAATTTCAGTACTTACATTACACGTCTGCTCATCCCAAAAAGACATTTCGCAGCCTAGTCAAAGGTGAATTGACACGCCTCCTTAGAGCCTGTTCGGACGAAGACACCTACAACAACATAGTACACAAACTAACTACAGTATTCAGTGATAGAAACTACCCTTCTAGAATACTAAGGGACACTATACAATCAGTACCTTACAACTGTAGACAAGACATCCTATCACAAAAAGACAAGGAACCTAGTCCCTATGATACATTCCTAGTATTACCTTACACTAAGGATCTGGACCTAAAGACTATCAAATCTAACCTCAAACTAACAGAGACAGAATCTGAGACTGTACCTAAACCTTGCCTAAGTCTGACAAAGACAAAAAATATTGCCAAACACTTAGTGAGAGCTAAACTTAAGGACTGCACAGATCCTCAACAATCTACTGACCCTATTAGAATACCACTGACTGCTAACCTGGACGGACACTCAGCAGGATGCGCCATCCCAGGCTGCAAATGCTGTGCTGTCATGTCTAGAAAGATAAAAATACAATCAAGTTACAATCACAAGTCCTACGGTACTGCTAAACACTCAAACTGTAGCACTCGCAATGTAATCTACTTGATGGAATGCAAGAAATGCACCAAAGGCAACCAATATGTCGGACAAACAAAGAGATCTCTGTCGCAAAGACTTGCGGGACACAGAGCTGCCTACAAAGTAAAGACACGCCTCCCGATCTACAAACATTTCATCAACTCACCGGGTCACGTCTTCGGAAGAGACATCAAGCTCTCCATCCTTGAGAAGACGACCCCAGAACAACTCGATGACAGAGAAAGACACTGGATAGGCGCTCTTCAAACCGTCTACCCGAAAGGCCTCAACAGCCGCTACGAATAAAGAAATCAATTTCAAAACGTGGACGAACTCCAAATAACGCACACGATAAACAAACCTGAATACTTCCGCCTGGATCCGAAGCCACACCCAGCTCCATGGCAACACTAATAATGAATTCAACAAGCCTTATGCGCACACTGCGCACTCATGTCCAAGCATCTCTACCGCCAAGAATCAAGCACATCCTTCTCAATAATCAATTATGAACCTTCCTAGCTCAGTATAAAAGCACCATACGCTCCTCATATCACCCCCACACCTTGATAAAGACACCCATACTGTCGAAACGTTGGTGTAAGCAATTTTTAACTTGAAAATTGAGAAAAAAGAAGCAAAAAAGTATGCCAGAAACCAGAAAAGCAGCAACAAGACAGCAAAAAGAAGGCGTGGTGCCAGCAAGGAAGGGAGAGAGAAGGCAGGACCCTTTGCCTCTACCCCAAGCCCAAGCCCCAACCCTAGCACTAGCCAATACCAGAGCTAAGGGCTAGCCCTAGCCCTAGCCCTAGCCCTAGCCCTAGCCCTAGCCCTAGCCCTAGCCCTAGACCTTTACCAGCCTGATCAAAGGTGAACTCACGAGACTTCTGAGAGCTTGCTCTGACGAACTACAATACAAATCAACAATAGACAAGCTTAAAAATGCTTTCCTAGACAGAGGTTACCCTAACAAACTAATACAAAGAGTCATTTCTACTGTTCCTTACAGTAACAGACAAAACGTACTGTCACGAACTCAAAAAGAGGCGTGTCCTTACGAAACTTTTATGGTACTTGACTACACACCAGACCTCGACCTGAAGACTATTAGATCTAACCTCAGATTAACAGAGGAAGAGATACAAGACGTTCCCGTCCCATGCTTAAGCTTAAAAAAGACTAAATCAATAGGCAAACACTTAGTGAGAGCCAAACTAAAGGACTGTACAGACCCCCCTAAGTCCACAGACGCTATTACCATACCTATGACTGCTAACCTGGATGGGCATTCAGCTGGCTGCGGCATCCCTGGCTGCAAATGCTGCCCAATCATGTCCAGGAAAATCAGAATCACATCCAGTCACAATTTCAAGTCATTCAACACTGCCAGACATGCTAACTGCAGTACACACAATGTAATCTACTTACTCGAATGTAAGAAATGCAACAAACGCAACCAATACGTGGGACAGACAAAGAGATCACTATCACAAAGACTAGCGGGCCACCGCGCAGCATTCAAAATTAAAAAGAACCTGCCGATATACAAACATTTTACGAACTCACCTTCTCACGTCTTCGGAAGAGACATCAAGCTCTCTATCCTTGAGAAGACGACTACAGAGCGACTAGACGCCAGAGAAAAACACTGGATCGACACCCTAGACACTGTGTTCCCAAGAGGCCTAAACAGCAGATTCGAATAAGAATACTACGAGGCCACACCCATCACGAGATCGACCCGGTATAAACAAATACATCCGCTACGGATTGAGACCACACCCCCCGAACTATGGCAACTAAATATTCCAATAAACAATGCTACTAAGGACCACTTCTCACCTATGCTCGAGCGCCCTCAGCGCCAAAAACTTCTGCGCCTTCCTCCAAGCAACCAATCAGAACTGCTCTAGCTTGATATATATTCACCATACACACCTCAAATCATTCATTCACCTTGTCAAAGACGAACTATAAGTCGAAACGTCGGTGCTCATCACTATTGGTGTATTGTAAAGACTATTCTACTCTATTTTAAAATTATATTAACTTATCAAGCTTAAATTCTACCTAATACTACTACTAATTAACTATCCTAAATTGTAATTCTATTCTAACTAACCTACCTAAAGAAGTTATGGCAACCAATGCCAGAAGGAAACTGCCCCCAACCAGAGAAGGTGTGGGGCCGGTCCGGACCTCGGAGAGGCTAGGAAGGAAAAGGCCAGATTTGCCTCTAGCCCCATCCCTAACCCCAGCCCCAACCCTAGCCCTAGCCCTAACCCCTCTCAAAAAAATACACAAAACACCCATAGCTGTCAGACCTATAGTTAGTGGATGCGGAGGCCCTACAGAAAGAATCTCAGAATTCATAGATATACACCTACAACCACTAGTTTCCACAGTAGATTCATATATCAAAGATAGTGGACACATCATACGCATACTAGAGGAAACCAAGATCCCAACAGATTGCACACTAGCCACTATAGACGTCAAAGCATTGTACCTAAATATACCACACAAGGAAGGCGTCCAAGCTGTTATCAACAAACTGTATAGAAATAATCCCAACGGTACAGAAGTACCCATCCCTCAAGGGACAATGACAGACTTACTAAATATAGTACTCACCAAGAACTACTTCCAGTTCTCAGAACAAATGTACCATCAAATCCAAGGCACTGCAATGGGTACCAAAATGGCCCCAGCCTATGCTAACCTATTCATGGCAGACCTAGAAGAAAAACTACTGAGAAATTACCATACTAAGCCAATAATATGGAAAAGGTATATAGACGACGTATTTTGTGTCTGGCCAGGCAACTCAGAAAGCCTTAAGCAATTCATAGATTACCTTAATGGTACCCACCCAACTATTAAATTTACTTATGAACATTCAGACAAATCCATAGACTTTCTAGACCTCACACTATATAGAGGAGAGAGATACAGCTCAACAAATTACTTAGATATCAAACCCTTCTTCAAAAAAACTAACAAATTCCAATACTTGGAATATTCATCAGCCCACCCAAGAAAAACATTTGGGAGTTTAATCAAGGGAGAACTCACAAGACTCCTCAGAGCGTGCTCTAATGAAAACACCTACATAGAAGTAGCAGACAAAATGACTAAAGCCTTCAGAGAAAGAGGTTATCCTAAGAAACTAATAAAAAGAGTACAAGACTCTGTGCCTTACTCAAATAGAATCAACCTAATACAAGAAAGAAACAGACCTCCTTGCACTTATGACACCTTTCTAGTTATCCAATTTACACCTGACCTAGATGTTAATGAAATGAGATCAATAATAAAACCAACCATAACAGAGGAGGCCCATGTTCCCAAACCATGCCTAAGTCTTAAGAGATCCAATACTATAGGCAAAAGACTAGTCAGAGCAAAGCTAAAAGATGTGACAGACCCACCCAAATCCACAGAAAAGATGGCCATACACAGTACACCAGACCTAACAGGCAACTCAGGAGGATGTGCTACCCCAGGCTGCAAATGCTGCAAGCCCATGTCTAGAAAAGTCATTATAAGATCAACACACAACAACAAATCATTTAGAACACCTACTCACACTAACTGCCATACCACCAATGTAATATACCTACTAGAATGCACAAGATGCAGTAAAAGAAACCAATACGTAGGCCAAACTCAAAGGACAATGACTAAAAGACTAGCAGGACACAGAGCAGCTAGTAGAATCAAAACAAACCTACCAATATATAAACACTTTGCAAACTCACCATATCACAGTTTCAACAATGACATTAAAGTCACCATACTAGAAAAGACATCAAGCCATAACTTGGATGATAGAGAAAGACACTGGATAAACACACTGGAAACAGTATACCCAAAAGGACTTAACAGTAGATACGAGTAAAACCAGACTCAACAGACCTACCCTAAGGCGTAGAATAGAATTGTTATTGTTTATCCGTTACTATTACTACCAAATTAGACGCTGGAACTCGCACCTGAGGAGGCCACACCCCCCGAAATTGAAACTCAAAACTAACAGCGTCCTCGGGAAGAGTTCGACAAAGACCCCCGACTAATTAAACAATTCAGCACGCAAGTGCACTAGTGGACCAATCACATTAGCTAGAGTCATCTCCCCTCTCTATTTTAAACCTGTATTCACGTGGCATTCATCTATTCAGTTTTATATCTTTCCTGAAGAAGGCTATCACAGCCGAAACGTTGAAAGAACTGAAATAACTTTAACTTTTAACTTAATTAGCTAAGCCACGATGTCCACTAGAGTAAAGACCAGATCTCAGCATACCTACGCTGAGATAGCGAACAGAAGCGAGGGATCAGTCGCAAGAGGCCCACAGACATCATCACTGCCGATGCCCTTAGCCCAAACCTCTAGCCCAACCCTAGCCCTAGCCCTAGCCCTAGCCCTAGCCCAAAGTAAATGTACACAACAACCACAGAAAAAGATTTTTAAACAAGACAAGGAACTATGCACAAAACATCAAGGAAAGAAACACATACATAACAAATTTGTCCAGTAAAACACTAACACAACCACAGAAAACAGTACTAAGTCTAGGTTTGAAGTTTGTCCCAAGCAGAAAATACAACAAGACCACTCTCCTACAATCTATGATGAGATTTGAAAGATCCAATAGAATAAAATACTTTTTCAGAAATGAACCGGAGAGAGAAAAGCATCCATTTCACCAGATTAGCACTTGGCAGCCTCCAAAAGCATCACAGGAAATAGAAGCATACCTAAACAGAATAAAAGACACAATCAATGACCACACCCCCAGAAAAATGTACCCAAACTTAAGTCAGGAAGAAAAACTAGCATTAACACAACTAGCCAAGGATGATACCATCATAATCAAGAGTGCAGACAAGGGCTCAGGCATAGTTGTAGAAGACAGAGACAAATACGTAGAAGCAGGCAAAAGACACTTATCTGATACGTCCATCTATGAGACGTCAGATTCAGACCCAACAGAAATGCTAGGAGGTGCTATCAATCAGTTTGTACACGGCATACACAAAAGAGGCATTATAGATGACAAGACTAAGGAATTTCTAACATTTAAAACAGATTCACCACCAAAAACACAGCAACTATACTTCCTCAAAAAGATTCACAAAAATCCCATTTCAGAAAGACCAATAGTGAGTGGATGTGGGGGTCCAACAGAGAGAATATCTCAACTAGTGGACCTACACCTCCAGCCATTTGTGCCACTTATTAAATCACATGTAAAGGACAGTGGACACATGATAAACATTATAGAGAATACACCAATACCTCCCAATTGCACTATAGCAACAATAGATGTGAAAGCACTGTACCTAAACATACCACACGATGAAGGCATTCAAGCCGTACTGAACACACTATACAGAAAAAATGAAGACCCAGACTCAGTTACCATACCCCCAGGGACCATGAAAGATCTACTAAGTATAGTGCTTACTAAAAACTACTTCCAGTTTGCTGACCAAATGTACCACCAAATACAAGGTACGGCAATGGGCACTAAGATGGCTCCAGCGTATGCCAATATATTTATGGCAGAACTGGAAGACAGACTACTAGACAATTACCATACAAAACCAATCCTATGGAAAAGATATATAGATGACGTACTCTGTATCTGGCCAGGTAGTCAGGAAGACTTCTCCAGATTTGTAGATTATCTAAATGAAAGCCACCATACCATCAAATTCACCTATGACTGCTCACAGCACACGGTAGACTTTCTAGACCTCACCATCTACAAGGGTGAAAGATACGGTGACAATAACATACTTGACATTAAACCTTACTTCAAGAAAACTAACAAATTCCAGTACCTACAATACTCCTCAGCCCATCCCAAAAGAATATTCTCTAGCCTACTTAAAGGAGAGCTAACGAGACTACTCAGAGCTTGCTCCAACAAAGAGGAATACATAAAGACAACAGACAAGATATGCCAAGCATTTAGAGAGAGAAACTACCCCCCCAGCCTAATTAAGTCAGTGAGAGAATCGGTACCTTACGAAAATAGACCACAAACCCTATTACAAACAGACAGAGGGCCCTGCCCATTTGACACATTCCTGGTGGTGGAATACACGCCAGATCTAGATACCAAATCCCTACAAACAAGTCTAAAACCTACAACTGCAGAGAATGAACACATACCCAAAGCATGTCTTAGCATGAAAATACCTAAGAATTTAAGTAAGCTACTAGTAAGAGCTAAACTAAAGAACTGTACTAACCCACCTGTATCAATGACTCCAGTCATCATTCCAATAACCCCTAGCCTAGACGGAAGCTCAGCTGGTTGCGGTCTCCCCAACTGCAAATGCTGTACAGCCATGTCTAGGAAACTCAGAATAACATCTACTTACAATTACAAATCATTCTGGACACCTAAACATGCCAACTGCAACACTAGCAATGTAATATACCTACTAGAATGCAACAAATGCAAAACAAGAAACCAGTATGTGGGACAGACTAGGAGGACACTTTCACAAAGACTAGCAGGCCACAGAGCAGCTAGTAGAGTTAAACACAACCTACCACTGTACAAACACTTTACTAACTCACCTGAACACTCCTTTGAAAGAGATATCAGAATATCAATACTAGAAAAATCTACTACAGAACAACTAGATGCCAGGGAAAGACACTGGATAAACACTCTAGACACAGTGTTCCCCAAACTCAACAGCAGATATGAGTGACAGCAGCTCACTGCAAAGACAGACAGCCATTAACAGCAATCAAGCTAATTTAAACAGCGAGCGCTAATTGGAAGTAGCTCCTGTCGCCATGGCAACAGTCAATAGATCGAGACCACACCCACACAGGAAGTAAACAAAGATCAGCATCGTAAAAAAGAAGAACACGCTGGCTCACACCTATGCTCGAGCAGCGCTGTGAACTAACACTTACATCATCATGGACCTATCAGATTCATCCTAACTAGTCAGTATAAACTCACCACGCGCACCTCATTCTCATAATCACCTACACCTTGAAGAAGGCTAATACCTAGCCGAAACGTTGGTAACCAGTGATATCAGAATTTAACTTTTAAACTTATAGAATTGGTGCGCGAACCAAATAGCTAACTATGATGTCTCAGCTCAGAAATGGGAGAGATTACAGATACCACAAAGACAATTCAAGTGAAGGCGTGGGACCAGCTCAGCCAGGACCAAGTAGGAACCAGAACTTCCCTAACCCTAGCCCAGCCCCAGCACTAGCCCTAGCCCTAGCCCTAGCCCTAGCCCCTAGCCCTAGCCCTAGCCCTAGCCCTAGCCCTAGCCTAGCCCTCATTTGGCATGCTTGCAACTAAACCAAGGGCTGCCATTCCCTGTGAAATGAGGTCTAACTGATCCTCAGAAAAACAATCCAGAAAAGAAAGTTGAGATAACATCACACCATACTTGTATCTCCAATTGTTAAAGAACTGCAAAACTGATTTAGAACCAGATTGTCTATATTTTAAAGGAAAAGATCATTCAATAGGAACTGCATTAACCTTCATACCATACTCAAACCTATGTAAAAAAACAAATATGTCCTCACCGTGTTCCAAAGAGCCAATGGATTTTGCCAAAGAGTCAGGAGTGTTGGCAGGGGTATACACAGGTTGAGGAGGTGGAGTTGCAATTAATTGATTCTCCATAAGTTGAGACAAAAGGAGGTAGACAGGGTCAACATCAGAGGACTTCAGTTCCTGAGCTAGCAACTTGGCTTTGCTAATGGTAGCAGAAGAAGAGGGTTTGGCTTTGGGCAGAGTGGAAGGAAGAGGTTCAAGCTTCTCCTGATCCGTTCCCAATGAAACACCTGTAGAAATGACAGTGGAGGTGGATGACTCATATGCTGAAAGAGTAAAAGTAGTAGATTCAGATGATGGTGAAAGTGATAAATGACTGTCCAATGACTTAGAATCCTCAGAAAATAGTGAAGGTTTGGGTTTCCGACGGGGTCGACCACTTCTGGTGTTCATGGATAAAATGACTGACAAAGGGTAAATAATAATGGGAAATACAACAGCGTTCGGTACAAACAGAATGAATTCAACAACAACAATGGCAAAATAATAATAGTAACACAGTACAACTGGCATTCAAGATTTTGTATTCCACCAGAAGGGAACCGCAAACGACTTTCTATTCACGAGCAAGAATGTGCCACGTTAGAAGTAAGTAATAATTTGCTCTCCAAGGTAGAGACACGAATTGCAAGAAGTAGTAGACACTGAAACAATGCTGGTGGAAACTCTCTACACCAGCTGGATCCCGAAATTCTGAAGAGAAAAAGAACAACAAATGTAATAATAGTTGGGCTTGACTCAAAACTTGGCAGTAGACACTGCTTGAAAAATAAAGAAACAAAGTAAACGCAGAAACTGAATGAATGCCAAAACCAATTCTGAAAAGAACAGGAGTCAGCAAGAGGTAAGTCTCGATGTCGTAAGTCGTCTCCGTAGGCTCCAACAGAAGACTGAAGGAGTCACCGCTGGCACCAAGTGTGGTGTATTCACAGAGAGCTGTCACCAGGTGTAGGGGAAGACAGACCGAGTAGGCTGCCACCAGAGTTACTACTGCTATTTCCAAGCTGTTTGAAGCTTCTTCACAACCCAATCCCTGATGTCTTAGTTCAGTTCTTAGGTTAGGCCAGATAAAGGATCAAGCAGCATGACAGTAACTAAAGTACAAGCCTGAGCTGGCCATATATATAGCAAACCAGCCCGAGCATGCTCACTAAACGATGATATAGTAATGAGGTTGTGAGAATGGAATGATATTCTGAATGAGATGTTTAGTGTTTGTGACAATACATTACTAGTGTGTGTCATTAGCTAAGATGTTGTGTCATGTCCTGTCGATGTGGTGGGTTCACCACAAATACGTTCATTCACTTATTAATATGTTCATTCAATCATTCATTCATTCGTTCATTCATCCATTCATTCATTCATTTTATTCATTCATTTATTCATTCATTCATTCATTCTTGTTTTTTTGTTTTTTTTGTTTTTTTGTTTTTTAACAGAATGAAGAATGCAACATTTCTGACAAATTCAAATTTTCACATCCGGATTGTAATAAGAGTTATACACGAAAGTATAATCTTAAACATCATGAGGAGGTTATTCACGGCATAGAGCACAATGCATCTACGAAGAATTTTACTTGTCCGTTTGGATGTGTTGAGGAATCATTTAGAACTGACAAGGAGCTAATTACACATTGTGACATTGTCCTTCATGAGAATTTGGGTATAAATGTAGAATAATTTGCGCATATCCTATATAACTTAATTTTGAATATATATATATATTGTCTGGGACGGAGTCGTCACCAGACAACGATCAATAATCACACCACCCGACTCAAACCCAACGTACTCTCTGTCATGTCACCCAATATATAATGTCTTAATGTAAATAATAAAATATTATTCACCTCTGAGAACTTGTGCAATACCCCGCAACAAGAGTGCGCGCTTTTGAGCTGTCTGACAAGACTGCAAGCCTCACAGCCAGCGGTTGAGTCAGATTCTAGCTTGCGTTATCTTAAGTGAATACCTGGTCCTTCGATCCTTACCAACTTTACCACTATAACCCAGTGTGAGGATTTACAACCCCCACATTGTTTGGTCCTTCGAGCCTACTTAGTGTTCGAACTAGTGCTGCTCCATCTTTGCTATCAGTTGGACCTTACCGTTGTTGTTCGTTTTCCTGCAGTCTGATTGCTGTTTACTGCACTTCGAGTTTTTTCGTCACCTCTAATCGTCACCTCTACTTCTTCTCACTTCACTTCTACTGCTATGACAGACGCCGTCTCTCTTTATCAGACCTTGGAGTCTCTTCGCCGAAAGCGTGGTAGCAAACGTGGCTCGCTCTCCAAACTCAAGCGGAAGGCGTCGGAATTCAGGAGCAAAAGTCTCAACGATATGTCTCCCGAAGTTCCCGACGACCACCTTGAGGAGCTGGCTGCTATCAAGTCTGCCCACACTATGATCCAGGATCAGATAGACGAATTGATTCTAGGCTTGGATGACATGATCGAGGCGGATGAACCAGAGAAGGACAAGGATGTTGAAGCTCTAGCTTCCATTCGTACGTTGATCCGTGAGAACAAGCAATTGTGTGATCTATGGCACAAGAGTAACTCCATCCTCAACAAGCTTGTTGCCACCAGTGCTGCTGTTCAGGTCTCTTCATCGACCTTCAGACGGAACTTCGAGAAGCTCACTGATTCGTGTGACGACTGGTTTGATCGTGCTGCTCCTTTCACCAAGACTCATGGTGATTTGAATGCCAGGTCTGTAGACCTGCGTAAGAGATTGGACGACCTCAACGACGTGATCTACTCTGCGGAGAAGGACATCGCGACTTCGTCTGCGACTACACCAGCTCCTTCTGCTGCTGCTTCGGCTACTGCTGCTCCATCTACACCACATTCCCAGTCTATCCATCTCAATGTCCCTACCTTTGATGGGGACCCCTTCAACTGGGAACATTTTGAAACCATGTTTCGGGCAACCATTAAGACCCGAGCGAAAGGCCACTCCAATTTGGAGATTCGAGGCCACCTAACCAACGCCATACGCCATCCAGATGGTCAAGACATTTTACGTAACATTGGCAACAAAGACGCAGACATGGACGAGATGCTCAAGCTACTACGGGATCGCTTCGGCTCCACTCGAGTCGTATGCCCTCTCATCGTCCAAAAGATTTCCTCTGTTCTTCAAGTTCGCCTCAAGACTTTGGATTTAAAAGCTGTGATTGATAACGTCGTGCTCCCGGCTAGGAAGTTCAAGAACCTAGTAGGAAACGACCTTACTGCCTATCTTGCTGTGCTCATGCTCAGTGTGATGGACGAAGATTGCAAACGAGAATGGCACCACTTCAGGAAAAACTCAGGTGTTCCTGACTTGGAAGACGTGCATGACTTTGCCCAACATTGGATACAAGAAGTTGCCATGTCGCCTCACTACGCGTCCAGTACGTATTCTCCGTCTGCCTCTTCAACCCCTTCTGCTGCTGCTGTACAACATCACAAGCAGAAACCTAACAAGCCGAGCAACAAGACCTCGTCGAATTGCCCTGCTTGCGAAGAACACCACGCTCTCTTCAAGTGCTCGTCCTTCCTAGAGATGTCCATTGAGAGCCGCAACAAGTTTATCAGGGACCACCATCTCTGCATTAATTGCTTTTCCAACCGTCACGGACAGAAGAACTGCCCGAGCAAGTATTCTTGCAAAATGTGTGGGGCGAAGCATCATACGTTGATTCACACCACCAACTCAACGTCTCCTACTTCAGTGCCAAAGGTTGTGCAACTCCTGACACAGATGGAGAGCTTTGGAGTTTCCATAGCTGCGGATGGAGAGCGTCACTCAGCCTCACTCATGACATTCTGCGCCTCTGTTTCCAACAAAGGAGTGGACCTTCCTGCAAGAGCTGCGCTGGATTCGGGTTCGACATTCAGTGTGATAACGGAGAAGTTAGCCACAGACCTGAAGCTCAAGCGGATTCACGACCCCGTCGTCATCTTGGGATGTGCCGACCCTGTCACTTGCAAGTTTGCTGTCAGGGCCAGCCTGACTTCGCTGACAACCTCCGTACCTCCTGTGCCATTCTACCTTCACGTCGTGCCTAAGATCCCATTCTTGAAGCCGCCTGCTCGTGTCGAGAACATCAAGTCTACTCCTGGCATCCAACACTACATGCTAGCCGACCCCGAACTGGGTGGTGCCACAGACATTCTTCTCAGCTTGTATGATGCCGTCAACATCTTCACTGGTGCGTTGTTCAAGGTCGACGACTACATCGCTCAACCGACCGTGTTCGGCCTCTGCATCTCCGGACTTCACGACCACGACTCTGCTAGCCCTGTGCTCAACATCGCACAGTCAGTTTCCTGCGTTGAACCGTCACCTCATTGGGACGACCAAGTCATTGCTGAAGCTCCCATTCATTCTCCTACCAACCTAAAAGTCTTGAAAGACTTCGACGACACCTACACCAGAGTTGAAGGTCGCTTCGCAGTTTCACTACCTCGTGTGGACGACCCTCCTCCTATCGGTGACACCAGGAGACAAGCCATGTCCCGTCTTCTCGTCAACGAGAGGTCCTTGTCGGCTAAAGGGAAACTTGAAGCCTTCTCTGCAGTCATGCAAGAGTACCTGGACCTGGGACACGCAGTCACCATACCACCTGACGAAATCTATCAGTCTCCTTCTTGTTACCTGCCTGTCCACGGTGTTTTTAAAGATTCTTCATCAACCACTAAAGTTCGTGCCGTCTTTGACGCGTCGGCTCGTTCCTCGATGACCTACTCGCTCAACGACACTCTGCTACCGGGACCCAACCTGTACCCTCCCCTGACGGACGTGCTGACCCGCTTTCATCTCCATTCCGTGGGGATGACTGCGAATATCTCCAAAATGTTTAGGGAGATTCTCCTCAACCCAGACGAACGTGATTACCATCGCTTCCTTATGAGGAACGACCAAGGGACCGTAGTAGACTGTCGCATGCATCGTCTCACTTTCGGAGTGAAGAGTTCGCCCTTCCTTGCCACTCAAGTGCTACACACTTTGGCGAACCTCTACTCAACATCTCACCCGGAAGCATCCCAAGCCATCTTAAACTCCTTTTATGTAGACGACTTCATCTCCGGAGCCAATTCCGTGGAAGAAGCCAACAAGTTGCGTGTCCAGCTGTGTGATTTGCTGGACCAAGCCCACATGACGCTGCGCAAGTGGCGTTCCAACTCCAAGGAACTCAAGGATTCAATTCCCACTCATCTCCTTGAGACTGATAAGGCTCCTCAGATCGTCTCGCGCTCTTGTGATGCTCCTAAAGCTTTGGGAGTTCACTGGGCTGTTGAGGACGACACCATCCACGTTTCCATTTCCAAACCTGAACTCGAGTCCACCAAGATCACCAAGCGCTCCATTGCTTCTGTAGCAGCGGGTGTCTTTGATGTGCTGGGTCTCTTCTGCCCTGTTATCATCTCGGCCAGAATTCTGTACCAATCCCTGTGGAAGCTCTCTCTCACTTGGGACAAGCCTGTGCCTCCTGACATAGTGTCTCGCTGGCTGGATTGGCAGAGTGACCTCCATCTACTTAACGAGTTCCCGGTTCCTAGACGCATCGTACCTTTCGACAACACAGACCCTTCTCAGTGGAGCCTCCATGGATTCGCTGACGCCTCGCAAGTGGCCTACGGTGCCTGTATTTACCTTCTGTCTGTCACCGCCGAGGGCACCGTGGCCTCCAGACTTGTGATCGCAAAGGCCCGTGTTCTACCTATCAAGCCTACCACCATCCCTAAGGCTGAACTCAGAGGTGCCTTGCTTCTCGCTCAACTTATCCAACGCACTGCTGCACTTCTCAACATCCCTCTGGATCGAGTCTTCACTTGGCTTGATAGTGAAGTCGTGCTACATTGGCTGCCGAAAGCTCCCACCATGTCAGATCGATTTATTGCAAACAGAGTTTTTGCTATACAGGAGCTCCTTCCCGACATTCGATGGAGACATGTTCGGTCGAAGGAGAACCCAGCAGACCTGGCCAGCAGAGGAGTTAGGGCTCAGGACCTGCTGACATCGTCTCTTTGGTGGTCTGGACCCCCTTGGCTCAGCCATCCTCCTGATCAATGGCCTAATCGTGCTCTGTCGAAGCCTGCTGTGTCCCTGCTGAAAGTATCCATCAAGCCTTGCCTCACTCTGCCAGACTCTCAAGACCAGTTCTTGAACGTTTTGTGGAAGAAATTCTCATCTTTTGCTCAGCTGGTGAGAGTGATCGTCTGGTTATTCCGTTTCAAGACCTCATCTTCTACTCGGACGCCACGTTCTTCAGCTACACATCTCACTTGTGATGAGTTAGAGTTTGCCAGATTCCGCATATTCCTGCTGGCTCAGATGCAGACCTTCTATGATGTCTTTGATGCTGTGCGGAAAGACAAACCTTTGCCTGATGGACATGCTCTCCGACGATTTACAGTTGCCATCTCTGTTCACCGACACCTGATTGTTCAAAGTCGAGTAAGGGATCCCAAGTCACCTAGAACACCTACTACCCTGATTCCACTCTCGGCTCGTTCTGATCTCACTAAGCTGTTGGTCTCCTCACTACATCGGACCCACAGCCATGCTGGCATCTCAGCCATGATCTCGATTCTAGCCTCTACCTTCTGGATACCCAGTCTACGCAACCTTCTGGATACCCGGTCTACGCAACCTCCTCAAGATCATAAGTCGTACCTGTGTGTCATGTCAGAAGGCCTATTCGAAACCCCTTATTTCGATGATGGGTATGCTGCCATCTTCACGAACAACTCCTGCCCCGCCCTTCTGTAGGACTGGCGTGGATTTCTCAGGACCCTACCAACTCAAGGTTGGCTATACCAGAAAGCCTTCGATCATCAAGGCATACGCTGTGCACTTCGTCTGTATGGCCACCAAGGCCATTCACTTAGACTTGTGCAGTTCGCTCTCTACTCCGGACTTCCGAGATACCCTGGACCGGTTCGTCGCCAGACGAGGCTGTCCTACTGATGTCTACTCAGACAATGGGACCAATTTCCAGGGAGCCCGGGAGGAGATTCGGGACTTGCAGAAGTTCACCGAATCTGAAGACACCAAACAAGTCATCACAATCTTCTCAAGTCAACACAACATCAAGTGGCACCACATCCCGCCGAGGGCTCCACACTTTGGGGGACTGTGGGAAGCCTCCGTCAAAGCTACCAAGATGCTGCTGAGGAAAGTAATGGAACC
>WLWD01004047.1_pt1 | contig 24162 bp, 19 predicted proteins | sample 6712731 | NCBI WGS metagenome assembly WLWD01 (sample SAMN12718690, study PRJNA576275) | sponge metagenome | isolation source: marine sponge | host: Mycale hentscheli | place: New Zealand: South Island, Marlborough, Capsize Point | collected 2014-11-01 | reverse complement strand
AGTGAGTGAGATGAGTGAGCTAGCTTAGTGAGTGAGATGAGTGAGCTAGCCTAGTGAGTGAGATGAGTGAGCTAGCTTAGTGAGTGAGATGAGTGAGCTAGCCTAGTGAGTGAGATGAGTGAGCTAGCTTAGTGAGTGAGATGAGTGAGCTAGCCTAGTGAGTGAGATGAGTGAGCTAGCCTAGTGAGTGAGATGAGTGAGCTAGCCTAGTGAGTGAGATGAGTGAGCTAGCCTAGTGAGTGAGATGAGTGAGCTAGCCTAGTGAGTGAGATGAGTGAGCTAGCCTAGTGAGTGAGATGAGTGAGCTAGTGAGTGAGATGAGTGAGCTAGTGAGTGAGATGAGTGAGCTAGCCTAGTGAGTGAGATGAGTGAGCTAGCTTAGTGAGTGAGAGAGGGAGTAGCCTATGAGTGAGATGAGTGAGCTGCCTAGGTGAGTTGAGATGGTGAGCTAGCCTAGTGAGTGAGCTGAAGTTTGAGCTAGCTAGTGAGTGAGATGAGTGAGCTGCTTAGTGAGGGAGAGTGAGATGCACGGTGAGATAGCCTAGTGAGGAGATGAGTGAGCTAGCCTTGTGAGTGCGATGAGTGAGTAGCTGAGTGAGTGAGAGGAGTTGAGTAGTGAGTGAGATGAGTGAGCTAGCTTAGTGAGTGAGATGATGTGAGCTAGCTAGGAGGAGATGAGTGAGCCAGCCTAGTGAGTGAGATGAGTGAGCTAGCTTAGTGAGTGAGATGAGTGAGCTAGCCTAGTGAGTGAGATGAGTGAGCCAGCCTAGTGAGTGAGATGAGTGAGCTAGCTTAGTGAGTGAGATGAGTGAGCTAGCTTAGTGAGTGAGATGAGTGAGCTAGCCTAGTGAGTGAGATGAGTGAGCTAGCCTAGTGAGTGAGATGAGTGAGCTAGCTTAGTGAGTGAGATGAGTGAGCTAGCTTAGTGAGTGAGATGAGTGAGCTAGCTTAGTGAGTGAGATGAGTGAGCTAGCTTAGTGAGTGAGATGAGTGAGCTAGCCTAGTGAGTGAGATGAGTGAGCTAGCCTAGTGAGTGAGATGAGTGAGCTAGCCTAGTGAGTGAGATGAGTGAGCTAGCCTAGTGAGTGAGATGAGTGAGCTAGTGAGTGAGATGAGTGAGCTAGTGAGTGAGATGAGTGAGCTAGCCTAGTGAGTGAGATGAGTGAGCTAGCTTAGTGAGTGAGATGAGTGAGCTAGCTTAGTGAGTGAGATGAGTGAGCTAGCTTAGTGAGTGAGATGAGTGAGCTAGCCTAGTGAGTGAGATGAGTGAGCCAGCCTAGTGAGTGAGATGAGTGAGCTAGCTTAGTGAGTGAGATGAGTGAGCTAGCCTTAGTGAGTGCGATGATTGAGCTAGTGCGATGAGATGAGTGAGCTAAGTGGGGCAGTGTGAGATGAGTGAGCTATGGGTGAGATGAGTGAGCTAGTCGTGAGTGAGATGAGTGAGCTCGCAGAGTGAGTGAGATGAGTGAGCTAGTGCGTGGATGAGTGAGTAGTGAGTCGAGATGAGGGAGCTAGTTGAGTGAGAAGAGGGAGTGAGATAGTGAGTGAGATGAGTGAGCTAGTGAGTGAGATTGAGTGAGATATGTGAGTGAGATGAGTGCGCTAGTGAGGGAGATGAGTGAGCTTAGTGAGGGACTGTGTGAGCTTAGTTGAGTGAGAGAGTGAGGCTAGGAGTGAGATGAGTGAGCTTAGTGAGTGAGACGAGTGAGGCTAGTGAGTTGAGAGGAGTGAGCTAAGCCGAGGGGAGTGGCTGAGTGATGCTGCTAGTGAGTGAGATGAGGAGCTAGTGAGTGAGATGAGTGAGCTCGTGAGTGGATGAGTCGAGTAGTGAGTGAGATGAGTGAAGCTAGTGAGTGAGATGATGTGTGAGTGAGATAGGTGAGTGAGATGTAGTGAGCCTAGTGAGTGAGATGAGTGAGCTAGTGAGTGAGATGAGTGAGCTAGTGAGTGAGATGAGTGAGCTAGTGAGTGAGATGAGTGAGCTAGTGAGTGAGATGAGTGAGCTAGTGAGTGAGATGAGTGAGCTAGCCTAGTGAGTGAGATGAGTGAGCTAGTGAGTGAGATGAGTGAGCTAGTGAGTGAGATGAGTGAGCTAGTGAGTGAGATGAGTGAGCTAGTGAGTGAGATGAGTGAGCTAGTGAGTGAGATGAGTGAGCTAGCCTAGTGAGTGAGATGAGTGAGCTAGCCTAGTGAGTGAGATGAGTGAGCTAGTGAGTGAGATGAGTGAGCTAGTGAGTGAGATGAGTGAGCTAGTGAGTGAGATGAGTGAGCTAGTGAGTGAGATGAGTGAGCTAGTGAGTGAGATGAGTGAGCTAGCCTAGTGAGTGAGATGAGTGAGCTAGTGAGTGAGATGAGTGAGCTAGTGAGTGAGATGAGTGAGCTAGCCTAGTGAGTGAGATGAGTGAGCTAGTGAGTGAGATGAGTGAGCTAGTGAGTGAGATGAGTGAGCTAGCCTAGTGAGTGAGATGAGTGAGCTAGCCTAGTGAGTGAGATGAGTGAGCTAGCCTAGTTAGCTATACTTCATACATTAATAAATCCTTTTCTTTAAAATTCAGAAGTAAGTTAACTCTGAGCTACTGTCCTTATAATTTCTATAGTTTTACACTAAGTCAATATGTACTCCCTTCTGACTGAAAGCCTAAGTTGAAGTGCATTCTTCTGTGTAATCTTTAGCTACACATTGAAGTTGCAGTGGTGTTCATTGAACTTGCCCACCTTGCCAAAAGTGCAACCTTTCAGAGTCTGCTGTGCTTTCTTAGGAGGTTGAGTAAACTAAAATTCAGGCATTACCATATAAATCAGCAAAAAAAACAACAAAAAAAAACGTGGAATCTCAATTGTGTTATCTCTGAGAGTGTGTTACTTGCTCACCAAAAAGACTAAGTTATATCATGCATTAAAGTAGCTAACCCTACAATTTGGAAACAACTAATTAAAGTGAACAACTGATCTCAAATATTGAATTAACTAGTGAGAATTAGCTAACACTCAACAAAAAAACAACCAAACACAATAGATCATTTTATTCAAGCAACAGAGCATTTATTTTGTTCACTTACATGTTACGAGCTGAAGTAAGTATCAATGATATAGGAAGCCATCTCATAGATTTCATTATTGTCATGTTCTTGAAGTTTCTCCAGCTTATCCAAGCCACCACACTCCTCTATCTTAGTTGCTATAACATCAGAGTTGGCTCCAGCTGATTTCAGAATGTGTTCTAAACCCTCCAGTATGACTTTCACAGTCTATTCATACATACATACATACATACATACATACATACATACGTACATACATACAAACATACATACATACATCTAAAACTTTATTAGAAAGAAATTGTACAGAGTTAGGGCCCCATTGACTTACTTCAGCACAAAAGCCAGGCAAGCTGACTTAGCTGAAACCAGCAGAAATTAAATTTTTCATTTGAATGTTATAAGCTAGTGGCTGTATACACACTAGCACAAAACTTAAAATTGTATTCTCTTCGTGAAGTGACTTTTTTTGGACAATGGATTTTCAAGAAAGAACAATAACTAGAGCTATAGCAAACTGTGCTTAACTTATTGCCGCCACTAATTCTGTGAATTCTGTGAACTTGTAAGACTTAACTGTGTCAAGTACATTCAGATGTCAGAGAGAGACTTAAATTTTATTGGGTGATATGGGTAAGGATCACTAAACCAAATGATGCTAAGCCTAAACTAGCCGGCATCTCAAAGTACACTCCATTTAAAATGCTCTACATTGTACCAGGACTCTAGGAGATAAAGCATTACATTGTATTCTGTAAGTGACTTGACTATTGAACAATGGATATTCAAGCAAACAATTCTGTTGCATATGCAGTATGGCGTATACGAGAAACAGAGTATTAAACCAAGATAACTTACCCTCGTCACGAACTTGAACAGAAAATGAAATCTACTAAATTTGTAAGACCTAATTGCAACTTTTTTTTTGGCAATTTTTTCTTCTTCTGACACGCATTGACCTCTTTGAGCTTCCCATATACACACACATACCAGAATCTCATTATAACTCGTTTGTGAGGAGCTTGCTTTGCTCGCCTGACTCTAGTACAAGTTTGACATGACTTACAGCGGCATCATTACAGTCCATGAGTCTGCACATTCCTGGTATAGCTCCATGATTTATGATGTATGAAGCCTAGGAAAGTAGAGTCGGATAAGTTAGAACTTTAGATAAATAACATAATGCTATAAACAGAGCCACCAACCTGTTCTTTAGTTCCTGTAATTATGGCATTGCCCACTGCAAAAGCTGCTTGCTTTTGAGTCTTGAACTCGCCATGACACAGAGTATTAATCAATGGAGGAACCAAGTCGGCTTCAATCATCATCTTTACACCATTACTAAACAACACACGAATTCCTTCTTTTAGTTTAATCAATTACTTTCATACTTCTGTGTTGTGTGACTAGCTGAACTACAGCTACCAATTAGCAATAGATTAGTCCTTAGGCTTTTTGATGACTTCTGGCTTATTCCACTGAATCATAAAGGTGAACTATGAATGTCATTATAAGCAATTAGTTGTCGATGAATATGAAAGTAAAGCTAACCATTAGAAAGAATTAAAGGAAAAGTTCCAATCTATGTACAATTATATGGTTAACAGTGATGGAACAGTTTGATATTACAATTACCTATTTCAACATATCTTTTATTCTTACTTGTATTTGATGTTCATTTCCAGCTGCTATATTTGACAGAGCCCAAACTGTTTCCTAGTGGAACACAATATAATCTAAAAATACATGGATAGTAGAAGCTATTGTTGTGATGATGACTATGATTACATATTTATTGCTCCACTTCTAGCCAAAGCACTTAAATCTTTTACTGTTCAACAGAGTGGTAAAAACTGAGGAAACAAGGGCTTCTCAAAAGCTTATACCATATGCCATAGAGGCGTAGTTAACAAAAATAATTATCACCGTGATAATAAGACACTGTAGAACAAAGTGAATTTGACATAGCCATAGATGAATAGTACTTTCCATGCTATATAAATGAATGGGCATGGTTTACAACTTTCAGCAAAGTGCATTGTTGTTGTTGTTGTTGTTGTTGTTGTTGTTGTTGTTGTTGTTGTATCTGTTTCACTAAAATTCAATCTATTAGTATGGACATATCAGTACAGAAAGAGCCACACTCTTCATCCTCACTCACTGACTGTCACTATGTCTGTTCTTGAGTGGCTGATGAGTGAATTAAAAAATTGTATTTATTTAGCTATTTAAATTTCAAAACCTCTTTCTGTTTTCTTTCAGCTATCTTATGACATAAATGAATATTCACTTATATACAACTTTAAATCTCACTTTGTGTCTCTCTAACTTTCTTCGTTTTACCTTGCAAATCGTCATAATATTTTTATTACCAGAGCTAGAATAACTTCAGTTAAGAGAGGAGGCTTAGCAACTGATTGACTTGTAACATGAACTGCCCCAAATCCTGGAATGTAACTACACAGTCAACGTGCTGATGTTTTGTGCCACATAAATTTACAGTTTTGGCTCAGCTAGTTTGCTTGCCATCACCAAACTACTGAGCTGACCATTAGTAGGTACTATAAATTGACTTTAATATACAAGTTTAGTTGTCAGAAGATGATCACATGACTTTAGCAGTTCTATAGAGAAGTAGTTTCCATGTAAATGCTTCACATTATCTGCCCATAACGATGAGTGGGTGTGGGGGAAAGTCTTTATGTAAAATGTTGTTTTTGTTTCACTTCTATACTTCATCTGTCATAATATAATTCCTAAAATGTTCAATATTTGCAAGTCTGTTATGTTTCATCCTCACTAACCGTCACTATCTTTTGGGGTGAGTCTCTGATGAGTTTGAGCAAGTATGGTAGTAGTCCTTCATCCAGAACCTTCTGTGTGTGCTCATCAGTACCAGTTAAAATATTGCACAGTACACGTACAGCTGGGTGCAAAAAAAAAAAAAAAAAAATTAAACCATTGTTAGTGCAATAAACAACTTCATTTTTTCAGTATTGTTTTCTTGTATACACAACAAAGACATGTCATTATATACCATTTTCCCTCTTCTTTCCTCCAACCTCCCTCTCCTCACCAACTTATCCTTTCTCCTCCTCCAAGCCATCCTTCAATGGATCACTGCTGAAATTAACTGTATCTATGAAGATAGTTGAGCTGTTTTGATTTAGCATTGACACGCTATATTACAGCATGGAAATAGTAGACACTCATTACACCTTTATTTAAATCCTTTGCAAAAAAATCTTTATCTTTCAAAGTATCTTGAGGATTTACATTATATTACTTAACAATAACTCAATTTTAAATGATGAGGCGTTCATTTGTAAAGATAGTATCCAGGTTGAAAGAGTATTAATGTTATATAACATGGGCCGTGTCAGAAAGATACCCCCATTTGTAGATACTTTTACAGTTATTATAAAGATTGAAGTTCCCATATTTATAAAATTTATTATTATTATTATTGAATGTACTCTAGTGACACGCCTCCATTTTTTTTAATTTTCAAAATCACGTACCACAAGTTTTTCATCATTGCTGTCCAATAGAGTCATCACCTTTGGGATTACATTTGAGTCAATCACTATCTGCACATACAACTGGATAAAAGAAAAACAGGGGCTTTAAAAATACTAATATTGAAGCTTCTTCTTCTTTTTTAACTAAGGGGGAAATGACCTGAACCTGCTCGTTAGTGCCACTTGTCAGGAAAGAAAGTGCCCAGCAAGTATTTGCTTTGACTTTGTTGTCTTCATGCTGCAATAGGAGCAGAAGTGCAGGTAGAATCTGTACATTGTACATACACACAAAGAAATTCACACATTCATAACAGTGTAAATATTTAGACATGTGCTTGCAGCATTTAATAGTTAATGTGACATTAATGCCTCCACTAGTAACTGTTCGAGTGTTCGCTTTACTATGGCACAAGTTGAAGGAATAAAAAGGGGTGTGGTTATAGCGTAGTGAATATCACATAATAAAATTGCTGGTTAGCTATTGGCTTGGCCACATGGTGTGTTTACCTGACAATTAGATTCAAAAGGAGGAGGCGGGTTTGAATATCGACATAAGTTGGATAGAGTCCATGCCACATTGCGGGTGAAAGAAATCTACGCACACACATTAACATACGCAATGGGTGCACAAATAATGAAAGTACACTGTCACAGTACAAACTATTTGGAACAGTATCATCATATCTACTTATTTTGAGTCATGAATAATCTTATAAAGTTCTTCTACAGTTTAATCATATCTACTTATTTTGAGTCATGAATAATCTTATAAAGTTCTTCTACAGTTTAAAAGAGAAGGCTGCGTATAAAAGCTGGGGACATAGCTAGCTATTTTGTGATAAGTGGAAAATGGAAGCTGACAGTTTTTGTCACCAACTTCCCAGAGACCATTTTGGTTACAGCAATTTAGTGCACAAGATCTGGGAAACACAAGCCATGAACACCTTAACAGAAGGAAAAATGAAACAAACAAAACAAAAAACAATAACAAATGGTGGGCTATAAATAGAAGAAAAAAGTACTGATGCAGCTAAAATTCAACTGCACAAGATATACAGTGTTCCATTAGAGTTCTGCTAGGTTGAATTTTAGCTGCATCAGTACTTTTTTCTTCTATTTATAGCCCACCATTTGTTATTGTTTTTTGTTTTGTTTGTTTCATTTTTCCTTCTGTTAAGGTGTTCATGGCTTTGTGTTTCTGCTTTAAATCTTCTACGTCACCATCTACAGCACTTGGGTCGATATTTTGTCTCTTATGCAATTCTTCATTGTTTAATTCCTACAATAAAAACAATATGGCTATCACATTATTCTTCCTGAACTTCATTTGACTAGCTAGCTACCTTTCTCAGCTCTACAGTAGTGTCTGAAGTTGGCAGCTCTGAATCCTGTAAAACAAGTATGTCCAGTACATTAATAAGAGGCTATTGGAGCTATTTTAGAAGTAGCTTACAGCCTGATCCTGGCTATTGGATTCAGCCATGCTTGCCGCCTACAACCTAATACAATGACATCACATGATTATTAATCCAGACAAGCTATTTCTTATAAGCTTATCCCACTTGAGGTGTTCACATGAAAACGTTGCTGATATTTTTAAGAGTTTGGAATTTCACAGAAATGGAGACATATAAACCATTTAATCTGGCATTGCGCATAAAGCATTTGTGTGTGTACGACATATTCTTATTGTCACTTAATTGTTGTACATTGACTTAGTTCACTAGATTATTGTCAATTGTTTAGTTCAAATGACACTTTGTGGTGTAATTTTTACTCCTTTTCCCCCCCCCCCCCCCCCCCCCCCAACCACACCCCCCCACCCCCCCACATCACACCCCCTTCTCACAAAAACAAAAATATTGCCACATTCAAATTTGCAATACACAAATACCAGTGACTAGCATATTTTCATTCCGATACTCCATTAGCTAATGTGGTTCACGTTTATAACCTCAGGGGCGTGGTTTGCACATCGTTAGAGACTAGAGAAATAAAAGTTTGGTGTACTAGTGGCAATAACGATAATCCTGTTTACAGAGTCAAACGGCACCAGGAGCTAGTCTCGCGTAGCCAGACCCTTTACCAACCAACTTTCCCTTCCCCCCCTCCCATAAAAAAGAAGGTAAAGGGTCTGGCCCGCCAGACTAATACCATGAGCTGACATTATCGCTGTATTGGGTCGCTCACGCATACTCAGAAGGATTTGTGCCGCGTTGGTAGAGCTCTAGCTACATTGAACTAGATTTTTTTTTTTTTTTCAATAACGTGCGCACGCAGTTCGGAGAGGGCTCCTTGCGCCCTTAGCAGAGCGTAGTAGTTATCCTTGTCCTCACCTGCACCTGTATGTACCTCTTAGACTAAGTTGTAGATATACTAGTGGTGCGCTCGAATAGCGCAAATGCATGGCGAGCGAGTAAATATATGAGTATTATAGGTAAAGGTGATTTGTGAAGGAAATCGCTAAATAATAGCAATGATTAGGCATGAAGAGTTAACCGATTAACCCCGATTGACGCGTACACGCGTCTAAATTGGAAAATTCGATAACCGCGGAGGACGCGTCAAAGCGTCAAAAATGCGTCTCCGCGTCCACTTCGCCCTACAGCTTTGTGGAGTCAAGGAAGCCACCAATCACAATTGCAGACGATTCTATATTGTTGTAAGTATCTTTTAGGCTTATAAAATACATAGACTTCCATAAGAAAATGTTGAGTAAATTTTGTCACAACAATAAGACTTCCTTCTTATAAAGTATAAATTGAAAATATATTTCATAATAATAATAAAGGTACACAGAATAATTTTTACAAACCAATATTACTTTAGCTATAACTGCTCATTATATGACAAGTAGAAAGCTATCTTGGCAAGTGGAACACTGGCACTTCAGCATCCTAGTGATGAAGACAATATTCTTGACCTGGCACAGCATGGCAGTGACAAGGATGGCAGTGACCAGGATGGCAGTAACTCTGGTGGAAGTGATGAGGAGTTTGATGACAGGAAGAATGACTTCAGTGCTGATGGGTGTAGTGACTGTAGTAGTTACTAGATGGTCAAGGACTCTGCCGAGAGAACGGAATTGATGATTCTGAAAGGTAGCGATTCTACAGGAATTTCAACCACATTCTTTATAGCAAAAAGTAAAAACAAATATTGTTATATAACAGGTGAGACTGCAGGGAGCCCTCTGACATATACTTCTATTATGTTATGACCAGTTGCACTTGATAGTAAGATCACAAGCTATTCTGTCAACAATGCAGCCTACCAGCACATCAAAAGTAAAGACACCTTGGAGTACCAAACTAAATACACTCAAATATTCTATCATTCATTTGTGATGTACTCTTTTTCATACACAAAAGCCAATAAAAAAGCTTCTCTGTTCACAAAATTTATAACAGATGCTCAGTTCAAAATAATACACACCCTACAAATTCTTCCTGATTGTAAGACAAATGTGTACAAAAACACTTTCTCTTACCTCTATGATCCAGTAGCAAACTGCTTCAGCCATGAAACCATACTTCCAACCTTACTAGAGTGCTTACTAAGAGCCGCGGTGTGATGCCATAAAAGTTTTTGCCAAACGGTGCGAGTACTTTGTTATTTTTAAGTCGGGAACAGCTCCTTAGCGTCGAATTTATGCTTTCCCGATAGCCTAGAGCGTACTCTATCGTTCGATAATACTGTCCCCGAGGCAATCTTCAACCGTTCATCTTCTCTCTCTCGTTTAGTGTCACCCTCCCACCAAGCAATCAATCCTCTGTGTCTCGCGTGCGCCCGTGACCGCATTACGTAAGGCGCAATTAAAATTATTATTCGCGTGTAATCGGTTAACAATAACAGAATTACCTGAATAAACTTAGAACGCAGTGGCAAAGAAGCGCAGCTTGACAATTTGCCATTCAGTCTTTCGCCAAGAAGAGAGTAGCTATAAACTTTTTGGTGGAAACAAAGTTGATTCTCCGTGCTCGTTAATTGAAAAATACCGGAACTGTAAACGCTTTACCTAACTTACGTAATTAGAAGCGCGGGCGAAATTTTTTGACGTACGCATACATACCTACATATATATATATATATATCTGAAATCTCAATTGAACACGACTGATAGTCAGCTTCGCTCGCTTCGCTCGCTCGCTGAATTAGTCTTTGGTGACGCCCACTAACTAGTAATTTTATTCACTAGCTTGGGAGTCGGAGAGGGAAGATTAGAAAAACATGTTTTTCTTATTATTATTTTCTTATTATTATTATTTTATATAACTTTACAACCACTATATAACAAAGAGAATTAAAAGAGATGAAATGTGACATAATGGGTGGATGAAGGACAAACTCTATGTACAAGAGAGCAGCCTAGTTAGCTAAAAGAAAAGAAAAGGTATATAAATGATAATAAAACAGCTAAGTGTGAGAACGGAGTGATACATTAAAGTGACTGTGACATCTAGAGCAAGGACATAAACAACAAAATGTGCAGGAAGTAGCTAGTACCCAAGAGAAAGCTTGATGTTTCCCTATTCTAATCAGAGACAAAATAAACAAAATCAAGAAGACAACACATCCCATTAAAAAAACTACGAGGAGAATGGATGAAAAAATTATAGAACCTCTGTTGTAACCAATTTGCCTTGAAATATACAGTTAAGTGTATAAATTGCATTATGTATATCCTAACTATATAAACAAATTCAGTACTTTATTTTTAACTCAATAGCTATTTCATTGAATAATTTGCAGGGGCACATGATTAACTGAATAAGTCACTTGATAGTAGCTGAACTAATTAATTTTACATGATATTGAAGAAATAGATAGCTAATTCTTTACATAAACAATTATGAAAAAACTAAAAGTAAATCATCTTCAAACTCTTTTATTTAGTACGACTATGTCTGAACTTTCCTTAACAATGTGACAACCATGTTTCATTGTATTGGGGTCATTGTGCAGTATCCATTGTTAACATTTCTATGTGGTGTATTGTTTTTATTGGGTCCAAATTCAAACAGCATTTAGCTATTGTAATATCATGATAATATGGAAATGCTAATTTTGCTATGGAAAGGACTCACACCCTAGCTATTGAGTTAATAACTGAAGTGTATTCTTCAATTCCTCAGCCTGTATAGAACTTATAGAGCTAGGCAAACCTGCCTTACAGCTAAAATACGTTCTTAGTAGCTAATTAGTAAAAGTATTTAGCGACTCCCAACATAGCCATAACGATCCCTTTCCCAAGACAGGTAAGAAGTAATCACATGATGCTAACGGTATCGTCTCGTGACCAGATTACTACTCGACAGTAATAAAGTGAGGAGAGGAAGGAAGGAAGAGTGAGAATCATGTCGTGGGGATTTAGCTGTGCTCTACTTGCGCTGAGCCTCGTCCTAGCAATAGGTATGCCCCCATTCTTTATATACCTAGCAGCATGCAACTATTTTGTATGTTTCGCATTAGGCGTTGAGGATTATGATATGTACGGGTATGACCAGACGGATAATAGCAGCAACAGTACAACAAATAGTCCCACTACTGGTGCAACAACTCATTTAGTGACTACCACCAACAGAACTACAACAAATGGTTCTGCTACTACTGCAACAACACCAATAGCAACAACTTCGGCACCAGTTCCTCCTAGCACCTATGTGTTGTACAAGTTGAACGACACTAACAAACGCGACCAGGCTTGCTTTAGAATGAACACCAGTATCTCGGTAATGATAAGCAGTGGAATAGGAAAAAATGAAACAGTAAGTATGCCTGGAACAGTGTTCAGAAATTCCCCATATATTATCTTTTTTTTTCCACAGGGAAAAAAATTGCCAAATACTACATTTAAAGGGACACCAACTAATCAATCTTTTTGCAGCATAGACAAGTCAGAAGCTAAAATTTTTCTTGAAGATACGAGTGTTCATGGAGTCACTTTGGGGATAATACTGAGTGCAGTGAGTTATTAGATCGGTTATGTCCTCATTGTCAGTATTATTGTGAAGCACATTAATTCCTTTACAGAAACCAAAGCCAAATACTTGGAATCTTGAACAGCTCCAATTCATAGTTAATGATAATACTGCAGAGAATGTGGTCAGCGACAACAAAACATGTTAGTGTAATACTCTTTCTCCTGCCCTATCCCACCCCGCTCCTTACCAGCCTTACTTCATTTTTGCCACCCTCTCTGTGACTCTTTCTCTGCCATTGTATGTAGGGACATTCTTTGTCTTTGGCAACAAAAGTTTTCCGTATAGCCAAGGTATAGGGTACCAAAGATTCTTCCAGTGTAAGCATTCATTCTATGTGAACTTCGCCAACGTGACGAACAGCTCCAACAACAACCCAAACAACTTATTCCCAAGCTTTTTCTTCAAGGAGGTGAAGATGCAGGCATTCCAGTTTAAAAATGCTACGTCCGGTGAATTTATCAATGGTAAATTTTTCTAGTTATTGTATGTGTACGCATGTGTGACCAATCTAATTGGTATCCGTGGTGACCTCCCAGAATGCTGTTTGGTGTACAGTTATTATTAATTGTGAGCACATTTTAAGACTCACTTATAACTCCCACTCTTTGCCGCTTGTGTGTCAATACCGCACTTTTGGTTTCAAGGTGCTACATATTATTTGGACATCAATGCCTGCTTAGAAAAGAGTGGGCAGGCTGACCTATTGACGACACGATGCTTACTGCTACTGTCTGAATCTGGACGTACTACATGTAGCAACAATTGTATTTGCATTGTTATTTGGTTTATGCTGTTTTGTTATTGTTGTTAGTGGCTGCCATAGGTATTGAGTGGCATTTATTATTATTATTTTTTTTACTTGTGTAATTTTTCGTCTGGATGAAGCAGCTAAGTCTAGGTTGGACAGGACTGCATACAGGAAAAAATCTAGAAAGGTCAAAAACAGTCATCTTAAATTTGAGGAGAGGCAATGAAAATAGCATCCCTTGCAGTGCTTATGATGTACACAATACTTGTGCCTATTTCAAGTCAGAATGTGATTAACCCACAGCGTGCAAGCGCGATTGGGTTATAGTAGTCATTCTGTCTGTCTGTCTGTCATGCTCTGATTTTGAAGACTTACCTTTTTTTTATATTTTGGGCTGACTTTTTGAAACAATGTGAAGCTATCAACTTCCCGTAAGGTACTGGCTATAGTGGGTAATACCCCTATTGTCGTGTCATAATTAGCAGCAGACAGATGTGGGTGTGTCCAGCAGGAAGGTGTGGGTGTGCCCAGCAGGCTGTGATTGGATGGGTTTAGTAGGCGAGTGTTGAAGTGTCAGATAAAATGTTAGAGTTGCACCGATAGAATATTTTACCGATATACCGATAACCGATATTGTATCTAGAATCAAGGCTGATACCGATAACAGATAGATATATTCATTGAATTTTGAAAATTTAGTTTTTACAAGATCAGAAATATAATGGTACTAGTCTGGAGTCTTTAGCGCCAGGAACAAAGTAGTGCCAAAATGGTGACCTCTTTTTAGACATCGTAGTTAAGTTTCTTTGTCTTTACTCATCCGTTCAGTGTCCATACGGCGAGTACGAAATGTTTTCTATCGGTTAATTATATCGGTACGGCGGGTAGTGTTAACGGCCGATACCGATATTGAAAAAGTAGGCCGATAAACGATAGACCGATAGATTATCTGTCCAACTCTATAAAACGTGTATGTTGAATAGACATGTGTGAGATTGTCAAGTGTTGAAGTGTATGTGTGACGGAAATTCGTTGGAACGCTGCAAATGATTATTTTCCGTATCCACTGTAAAACCTTATGGGTGTTATTTTATTTTATTTTTTTATTTCTTTATTTTTTTTCCTTTATTATTATTATTATTTTTATTTTTTTTTATTGTTTAATTTTTATGGTAGAAATGGAGAAGTAGTTGTTAGCTTTAGCTAATGGTGCAGTCGTAAGCTCTGGCTAGCTGTATAACTTGCACTATGAAGCTTGGAATACTTGTATTGCTGAGTATTCACTTACCGCAGGGGAAAAAAGTCTACATGATCCGTTTACTCATGCTATTCACGCCATATAAGTTGAGCATAGTTCTTTGAAGAGGCCTAAATGAAGCTCAGCTAACTTCTTACTGCCAATGGCTGGATTTGTTTATAGTGTCACGGATACGTGCAGTAATAGTTAACGGAGTTCAAGACACTCTCCTATTCCTTTGTGGCATTTTCTCAAAATCAGCTATAATAAATTGAACACAAAAAAAAAATTGAGCTAAGACGGCTTGTGCTACATCCCCAGACCCCGTGCACCCTACTGGTAAAATAATGCCACACATCGCATAGTCCAATTTTCCCTAACCAGTCACTTGTGTGTGGGTGTCGATATCTCTTTTCTGTCATTGCCAACACTGCATGGCCTTACTTAATCTACTGTATAGTTTGGCTACTCTTGTTGTGTGTTTGTGCTTAGCTACTTCCTTGTTGTGTGTTTGATTAGCTATTCTAATTTTGTTTATGTTTTTGTTTGTTTAGGTGTCACTTGTCAAGTGGAGTCCAACCAAGGCAACAAGATAGTTCCTATTGCAGTGGGTGCGGCCCTAGCAGGACTGGTGGTCATCGTTCTCATTGCCTACCTCATCGGCCGCTTCAGAAGTCGCCGACAGTCCTACGAACCTCTCTCCTAACTAAGACATCACCGAGCGTGCTCCTTGTGTTGTAAATTTTTGCACTCCTTTTCTTCTTTACTGGAAGTTTCCAAGAGTTCACTTCCTTGCTCACTCTCTCTCTCCCAACACTCGCTCATTCAAATGTGAATAAGGCATTGGCGTCATCACAATGTGTGTTTGTGTGCAACATATCATGTGTACAAGTAATAATGCACAATACAATATTGAAAATTTCGATTGCTCTTTTGTAATTGATCTATGGATGTTGAAAGTTGATACCAAAATGGTCGACACTACCGCGCTGACGTCGCGTGGAGATCGAGCTGCGCTGCTTGCCATTGTTCATGTGGTGTGTTGTCCTAAAATCGTACACGCACAAATATTCAGTAATTACTTTGTCATGACGTAATCATCACATGACCTTCAATCTCACGGCCTCCCTCTTCACAGTGTTGACAATATTTGACCTCTCCCCGCCCTGTGTTTAATAAGTTTGTCAGGTCTGTAGCGCTCTAGAGTTAAACAAACATGAGGACTTTAGTAGCTGTACTCGCCTTGGCCTTGATAGCGTGTTCTCGTGGTAAGTCCGAGCGGCGGAGACGAGTATAGAATAGGCAGGTTTATGGGCCGGGGAATGCCGTCTTTGACCAGTTTTTGTTTGCACAGTGTCAGCAGAAGATTATGACGATGTGGCAGACTATGAAGTAATGGACTCTAGCAGTGTAATGCCCTCTAGCAGTGTAATGCCGACAGGGACAAGTGCGCCAGTACCGTCTACCAGCTCAGCTATGCCTCCAGCGCCCACAAGCTCTCCCAGTCCTCCCCCAAGCACGGCGCCCACCCTCCCGCCTACTCCTACTGATCCTAAGGCCCAGAGATACACTTTGTCAGACTCCAGCACTAATATGACTTGCTTGAATATGACAGCTGTGTTGAAGGTCGTGGTGAAGAACGTAAGTCTGTAGTTTAGCTAACTTGAGCGTGGTGTATGAAATAATGTGCTTGTTTCTGTCCTTAAAGAGTACACAAGCTAAATTGGTGAACGTGACACTGGCCAGCAACAGTCAGAATGGAGAGATTGTTGTAGAAAGTTCCACTTGCATAAACAGCACCAAAAAGGCTACAGTGTTCATCATTGATGCAGACCAACCAACATTATTTACAGTGATGATGAAGTTCAATGGGGTAGGTTGAGCTAAGGGCAAGGAGAAGGTATAAGCACTCACCAGGGTAGTGGTAGTGTGCAGTGGTGGATGTGATTTTAACTAGTTTGTTTGTGTGGTGAGGTAGTTACGGTATAGGAGAGGATTGGATTTATTTGTAGACGAATTCCCATTTTGACGCGTGTATAGCCTTTAGCATCATCATTACACACTTTTTAGTTGTGTGTATGTATTTGTTTGTCATAGAGTGACAAGGCTTGGAGCATCGAAGAATTGGGTGTGTCCTACAGCGAAGGTATGCTTGAGTTGGTAGGGAGGGGGTGTTTGGTTTGAATGGCTAGGCATAATGCTAGAAGGGTTGTTTTGCAATACTTAAAAGTGGGTGTGGCTTCACTGAAGGTGTGTTTATCACAGTTAATTTCACCGCGAGCTCCTCGGATCTGGATAGGAATGCTAAGGAAGTCAGTTATACTCGTTCCTTCAAGTGTGACTCCGAAAAGGAGCTGACGTTGTCCAATGTCACAGGAAACCCTGCTATGTTCACTGCCAACTTGACCATCTCTTCCCTGCAAGTACAAGTCTTCAGATTCAAGGATAATGATGGGCAACTGGGATCTGGTAAGTGAAAGTAACATGCAAAAGTATTTTTTGCTTTCGTCTGAGAAAGTTTTGAGTCATTTAATTTAGCAATAAGATGTCAGTAACAATCAATGAATTGTTCATCCGAGCTAAATGTTAGTCCTGATAAAAAAAAAATTCCTCAGCACTTTAAAATGTTGACTAGTGGTGTTTTGACTGATCATGCTATATCAATGTTGTCTCTCCTAATCGTTACACAATGATTGAAACATCCAACATATTCAATGAAATTTCTCATGAAACCCTCCCGTATGTATTCCTGTAGCAACCTCATGTACACTGGATTCAAAGCAAAACAAGATAGTTCCCATTGCAGTTGGAGCAGCTCTGGCAGGTCTAGTGATCGTCGTGCTCATAGCTTACCTAATAGGAAGACTCCGAAGCCGCAAGCAGAGTTCATACGAAGCACTCTCTTAGCCCCTCACATCCACAGTAAACAAACAAAAAAAAATTTGTAAAATATAATATTTAAGTAGCAAAAATTTATTCTACATCTTCCTTCTCTTCTTAAATGAACTGGTATTGTAACCATCTTATTTGTGCGGCACTGTGAGCTCATTTTGCATGTTTTGTTTTCGTTGTTGTTATTAGTAGTATGTAATGTATTGTTGTTGGCGTGGTCTTGAAAATGAAATAATTTTTGTGTTTTTAAAATCATACTTTGAAAAATGAATAATCTCTGTGACGAATTTGTATTTAATTTTTCTTGTTTCTCTGTTCATCATCATCGGCTTGAATGGTAGGGAGGTTGTGAGAATTCCTGGCTGTAGTGGCCAGCTCTCTTGACCGAGGAATCCAGCACCTCCTGAAGCTGTTTATCCAACCTTCACTAGTCAGCTTGTACACTCCAGCAAAGAGGAAGATGAGAGTCAGCACAAAGTAGTACCCACTGTACACTATGAACTATATCCATGTTAACACAAAAACACAAAATAATGATATGAGGGCATTAAATAGAATTGGAGTACCAGTTGCATTTTTTCACCTGTGTTGGTATGGGCAAGGCAAGTCCACGCTCGTCTGCAACTACCAGAGTCAGTATGGTCTGCAAGAGGAGTGCCAGGAAAGTGTTGAAGCCAAATATGAGGGCATAGCTCTTGTGGTCAACTTGCAGAGCCAGCTGAGTACTGCAGCAACAGCCACACAACAAATGAAGAACAACCATAGCATAAAGAGAAAGCTACATTGGCCTTCTTTCACCACTACAATAAGAAGGCCCAACCCTTGGAGCTACCCAACTGCTAAGGCTTCCATTATCTCTTCCTCACAATTAGTGTAAACCTTTCATTGTGTCTTTCTTGCAGAGACCTGTAAATGGAAACCTGCTAGTAAAGTGTTGCACAGAGAGAGTGGGAAGTTCCTAATATAGCAGCGACACTGAGTGTGTACGTCTACATGTGACTGGCCCATGAAGATGAATTCACTTTATCGGCCAGATGCAGGGAGTAACCTCTACTCCTCGTGAATAGCATTCGTCACATACAAAGTTGCATTGCACAACTTCCACGGTAACATGGAGTGATGATTCAATACAGGACATGAATGTCATCAGTTACAGTTAAGAGTATGTGTACCAGCAAACAATAAGGGTATGATATAAAAATAACCATGTAACAGACATTAATAGCTAAGTCACACTAAGACAATCTTGTACTGCTATTCAGTGGCAAATAAGCTACCAAAACAAACTTTTAGTAGTCTCGTTAATTATCTGAAAACCTACTACTAGAAACAAGCAGTCATGTTCACACCACAGGCTTCACACCTGACCTCACCACTAAGAGTTATTTGTACCACATAGCCACAAGAAAGAGAGAGAGGTAGGAGCTGGTATCTCACCTGGCAATGGTGATGAGGAAAGCATACGTTGTTCTGTACACAATGTGACACAAATACACGGCCCACAGGTACGGTAACACAGCAGACAGAAACAGAACGGCGGCATCCAGCAAGGACAGGAGCCCGATGGTTGCCTCTCCCCATAGTGACCAATCCACTCGCAGGAAAGACAGCATAAATGCCGCCCCCGCGCTGCACAGAGTAGCCATGGCTTCCACCAAACCGTTATATGTGTACGCTGCTCCACTAGATCTGGCCACTTCCTTCCAAAGACTCTGAACGTAATTGCCCACCTGTAGCACTCCGCACATGGCCAACGCCCACCACACAGACCAGCGAAGGAGGTTCAGCTGCCGGTAAAATTTGAGGAAGTCTTTAGCACGGTCCATCACTTCACGAGAGAACCACGCCTTCAGGCTGTTCCCAGCTGCTTCGGTGGAGCGGCATGCCTGCAGGCTAGGAGGACAGGAAGTGCAGAAGGTACAGTCATACACATGTGGGAGGAAGACGGCAACCACACATGCTAAGCCCACGCTGACCAGGGAGATGTAGTTGAGTGCCAGGTAGTCCAGCAGGTCCAGGGAGACTAGGAGTTGGCCCAAGAGGCCGGCCATGGACTGGCCGAACAACCGGACAGCTCGCACATAACTGGTGACCTTCTTGTAGTGCACATCCGACACGGCCATGTAGATGTACGAAAAGTACGCAATCTCTGTTGCCGTGGCAACACCGTAGGCCACCTGCATCCACCGCATGGCATTGACGGAAGTGCCCCAGATGAGGAGGAATCTGGTGGAGAGGTAAGCCATGCTCTCCAGGAGGATGATGGGCTTGTAGCGCACTAAGTCGGTGAGGAGGAACACGAAGAACGATGAGACGAGATAGGCATAGGGCCAGTAAGGGTAGATCTGGGTATTGACCTGACACACACACACACACACACACACAAAAGTGAATATCCTCAATTGTGATTTCAGAATAAATAGAATTTCAAGTGGCTCGAACCAAGAGTAATTCACTGTCTAGGGTTAACTGTGTCATGTGATGTTCATTGGATCTAATAGCAGCAAATGACAATCGTAGCTGGAATAGGATCAGTTTGTGAAACCATAGCAGTCATTGTTGTTTTTCTATTGGAGAGTTCAAAGCTAAATGAAGTGTTCCTACTGAAGTGAACTGTGGGGTATAATGAATGGTCCTCTGTTGGTCAAGTAGATCTCTAAACTACTGTGTGTTGACTAGCAGCAAAGATAAATACTAGAAAAGAATGATGCAATGGCTACTCCATTATGCTGTAGAACTTTGGCATGCTTGTTGACCTTAAGCTAGAAATGTTAGTAGAACATGAGTTTACTTATCCTTGTATGTTTAGGGGACCAAGACAACGAAATCGGGGTTTCAAACTGCAGTCAGCTTCCACTTTCTGGTTCCTTTCGAATCAGTTGCAATCAGAACAATGTTTATGATTACAAAAACAATGAAAAACCCATACAACCTTCTGCATGGAGTAAAAGGTTACCAGCAGCTGATGGGGTGCATTTCAGTTTGACTAATGTACTCCGATAGAGGAAGATGGAGAAGTTACATGTAGAGATGCTCACAGACAGCTTAACATTGTGTGTGCTCGACATTTTCAGTGTTTATGGTCACTCGTCTGCTGAGAGTGGTGTATCACCATGACTACAAAATTGATGTTTTGACCTCTTTAGAGTATGCATTGCATGGTGTATCCACATTGGTCAAAGTTGGGAGAGGGGGAGGGGGAGGGGGGAGGGGTAGATGTGAAAACTGCTCAAATTAAGGCATGATACAACTGGATCTGGATAATTGTGTAACGTATTGCATACTAGAAATTTTAGGCCTAAGATAACAAGACTATATAATAGCTAGATTAGGATTCCAGGAATCTGAGGCCTTGAGCTGTGCCATTCAAGCATAGCGAGGACACTTCTCGAGGCCGAAAGATTTTTTGAACGTTACCAGCACATGATAACTGTTTTAGAATGTAGCAACGGCTAAAAACTTAGTAACAAAAAAAAAAAAAAAAAAAAAAATCATGACGGTAGAGCTTAGAGCAGCGTAGCAACAAGCATCCAATATACTCGGATTTCTAAATCCACAAGGCACAATGGACCAATCAAATTACTCGCATGCCACTAGCTACGTTCTAAAAATACATTATTCATTTGATACCGGAGAATATCATGAGTCTGTTGGCTTTGTACGAGTGCAAGTACAGCAATCAGACGTGTGACATCCTCTGGTATCAAATAAATAATATTTATTGAACACAAATTATGTGTGTATCAACTTGGGCGGTGGGGGAGGGGGGGTGGGGGGGAGGGAAGCATAATAACTAATGAAATAAGCAATAAAAAGGTGATATAGGAAAAGCCTTCTTGTGCAAATTCTTGTTTACTAAAACACATTTCCTATTTAACACACTTCAAAACACAACAAGCCTCAGTATTCCTACAAGTCCTGCCTCTTCTCATGTGTGGCCCCTAGAACACAAGCCTTAGAATACTACAGTGTGGTTAGGTAAGGAGGGACAACAGAATCACACAGCATGTATTACTAACCAGACAAGTGCATACACTGTATTGTTCGACACTTCAATAAAGGCAACAAGGGCTACTTGCCCGCCTGTCATTCTGATGATAAGATAAGACTCCTTGGAAACTGGTACCAATGAGAGAGTGTCTGCACTGATGGCAACTCATAGTTACATTGAGAGCTATGGACCATTCATTACTGCTCATGTTTGTAGCATATAACAATTACTATTCCTGCTTGCAGTTTGAAGAGACTAAATTGAAATGGCTTGCAACTTTATACTGAAAGTTAAAAAAATCAAAATCTTGGTGCAAGAAATTCAGACGCCAAAGAGGCTAAGGTAGGGTAGGGAGGTATACCCTCCATTAGATAATGGTTGTCACTGTGGGTACACGTTCAAAATTAATTTGTTTTGGTCCATGGATTTGAACATACTGGAATTGTGAGCAGGAGTTAGACTGGAGCTGTTTTTATCTAAAGCCCCCGATCAGCCACAGTCAATTCCGTATTTGAAAACCCACTCCCTACTCAGGGATAATAATACACTTGGTAAATGGTCTCCACACTTCAACTTGCTTCCTACAATCCTGTTGCATCATCTGAGCATGCCTACACAGCATAGATTTCCCCTAAGCATTGAGGCCTCACATAATACAGTTTGACCAAACCTATGTCATTCCCATGGAGATGTCATATTCCTGTGGCATGTGTTAGATGTGGGTCTTTTCTCTAATTAATTTATCCTGCCCCCCCTCCCCTCCCTCCTTCCACTTCCCACCCAGTTGTTGCACTCCCCCTCAAACTACTTCACTAGCAAAAACCCTATCTATAAACTCAATAAAAAAAATCTACCACCCACTCATCTTTAATGGAGTATCATCAAACCTCACTACTCTTCACAAGAGTTTGTGGTGTATTTGAACGAACAGTGAAAGGATATTTATTTGTTTCTGAAACAAATCATTCTTATGTTAAATAGGTAAGGGTCACCACAAATTGAGGGCTTAGCTTACCTGGTCTTTGGTGAAGTTCTTGACAGAAGAAGTGAGATAAGGAGTTAAAAAGGGCTCTGAAGGCTTGAACTCCTTGAAGAATCCGTAAAGGCACAAAACTATAGTCGCTATGATCCAGTATCTTCTGCTAGAGCGCGATGCACCGCGCACCTCTTCTTCGTAAGGTGGAGGGGGAGAGGGACGGCTTAGTAGCTGGTGAGACGACTCTACGTCCCTTTCTTCATCCATAACTGGCGCAATTAACTTCTTTCCCTCTGAGCTATCTTCCATTGTGACCCTTACGACTTTATAGTGCGGTGCGTGTAGGGTCGATATTTACCGGCTGCGCGGAGGTTGTGGTTTGATGCCTCAGCTGCTGCGCAGGACACTCGTCTAGCTATTGTACTAATGAATTTAATCATCTTAGCATACCAAAACTCTGACGTACACAAATAAACACAGGGACCATCTAGACTAGTTTGAACTCGCTGAGAAGATGGCCAGGTAAATAGATAGCTCATATATGCCTCGCAACCGTTATTACTTTCAATATCCTTACTTGCAGGAGGTCCAGATCTCAAAGTGCACTGCCACAGAAGAATGGGTGGGGCTCAACAACTACTGCAGAGCAGCAGCCAGACTTCATAGTGGGGACAAACAGACCTCCCTCGTCCCTTACTGCTAGAAGATCTCCTGATAAGAGGCCTCCATCTTCTAGAAGACTACCTCCAATGGACAAACCAGCAGGTCACAAAATAGAGGTAAGATAATTCACCACTGGTTGCCATTGAAACATACATGGAAATATTGCAGGTTTTAAAAATAAATTTAGAATAGCTTTAAAGGGAGAAAAGGAAATCAAATAAATCAAATAAATGGTGAAATTAATTTTTAAAGAGATAAATGCAAATATTCTTTGAATCATCATCTATAATAATAATGGCTATGTCATCAATAGTTAGTAATTACAATAAACAAAATATCACCACACATGAACACACAGCGCCCACAGTCTGGCTTACGCCCACAATCTGGCTTACGCCCACTTTCTGGAGCACGTCCCTTGTCCGGCCGCGTGTTCATGCGACACAGCAATAAACGAGGAGGTTGGGTGGCCAAGGTGTACCCCGACGCCAACACCAGCCACAGTCAGCCGGACCTGCTACTCGGAAGTGACATAGACTTACTGAGCTCAGGCTCTCTGGATTCCTTCTTTGATGATGACTACGAGGATGACAAGAACGAGAACCTCGGAAATTTGCTCTCCTGCAACACTCTAGGAGTGGAGAATAAGGTATGCAAGCCACGCCCACTTATAGTATTAGCACTTGAGTTGTCAAAAAAATCTCGATGCACTATTTTGTTTGAACTATTAACAAGTGCTTTCTATTGATATAATGAAATCTTTTCATGATTAGTCAATAACTGAAAGTTCAGATAAATTTTTGTTATGACCGTTACAAAAATTTCACAAACTTTAGCTTTCGTCCTGGTATGTTGTTTCCACCATTATTGTTGTTTATTATTATTATTATTATTATTTATCATCATCATAATCATTACCATCATCATTACTATCGTTACTATTAATTATTACTATTATTATTCCTGTGTTTTGTTTGCTGCTCAGGCTAGTCGTCGTGACTGGGTGTCTGGTGATGTCGACGTCCCCAAGTTCCACTGCCCCAGATGTAGAGACCACTGGTACGGCTACAGTTCAGTCCCATGCGACGAAGAGCTGGCCAGACTTATCA
>WLWD01005425.1_pt1 | contig 24173 bp, 15 predicted proteins | sample 6712731 | NCBI WGS metagenome assembly WLWD01 (sample SAMN12718690, study PRJNA576275) | sponge metagenome | isolation source: marine sponge | host: Mycale hentscheli | place: New Zealand: South Island, Marlborough, Capsize Point | collected 2014-11-01 | reverse complement strand
AGTGGGGGGGGGGGAGGCGGGGAGGAGCAACAACAAATGACTTTTATAATTGAATATAGGCAGATAATAGTTCACAATTAATCAAATTTGTAATTGAACTTCACTTGAATGCTAGGGCTAAAATAATCTATATAATAATACGCTTGTGTGTCAGTAACGATGATAGCAACAGAGTGAGTATTCATAAATAATTCACGAGCTTGTACAGTTTGGTAAAGCATCACTATCACCTGAATGGGTAATTAAAGTGTGGTCATATTCGGTAGAAATTAATTAATTGTAAATAAAAAGTGGGTGGAATAGACGAGGGTAAGGCGGTGTATGTTCAAATCGGAAGGCAAAAGTACGAAAGAGCTTGTCATAAAGGCGATTAATTGTAACTAAATATCAGTGGAATCGGTGAGGTAGGGCGGCATAGGTTTAAAAGAAGGCAAACGTATGAAAGAGAACTAAAAAAGGCGAGCGATTCATTGTAACAAAAAAGCGGATGGAGATGAGTAAAGACAGTGTAAGTTTAAAAAAAGAAAGGCGAAAGTATGTAAATAGTACAAAAAAGAAGGCAAAAGCTTCGCATAATCAAAGTCCACAATCAAGATAGAAGGACAGAGAGATACAGAAGCAGGAGATATAGACAAAAGAGGAGAATGGATTCCATGGTTCAAGAAGAAAGAGCTGAAGAAAGGAAAGGTGGAAGATAAGAAGAGCTGAGATAGATCAGAAAAAATGAGCAGGAGAGGGAAACTGATGTAACCTTAACCAATGGTTGAGAATCATAACAATGAGTAAAAATACTTATGCCACTGTATTTCTTACTTTACACTACGTCAAATGCCACTATGTGACGGGGTAATTGCTAATATTATAATAGTACGGCACGTAAGTTGCCCATTCAAAAATGTATGGGAAAAAGCACTGTTCAATTGAAATCGCACGGCGAAAGTGAAATAGCGCGTAACTAATTGAAATACCTCGGTAACTAAGTGGAAACTAAGTGAAATACCTCGGTAGCTAAGTGAAATAGTACGGGTAAGTGCGCACGCGTGCAGTGTTAACCTTGGAAACGTACAGCTCGAGTAGTTTTTAGTTGGAGACGATGTCATTCTTCTTTACCATAGAAGCTCTACCCGTAATAGACGGAATGTATTTCAACGGATCAGGAGGAGCCACACGTTGAAAACGAAGTTTCAGCGGAAGCTAATCCTGAAATAAGGAGATAGTGAGTGAACGATATAATATAGCTACAATTACAAGTGACTTTTTCAAAAGCTGGTTTACTATTAGCGAGTGATAGCACGGGTAACCTGTGCTCGCCTCGTACTATTTCAATGACGTTACTCATGCTATTGATCCCGAATAGCATGGTTACCCATACTAATACAATGGTACCAATATCGCCATAAAAGCGAGAATCTGCATCCTGGTCTAACTCAACAGATCTTAATGAATGTATGCAATGAGTAAATAGAAACTCTCCAAAAACATTGAGATTGAGCTTCATTTCTTACTGGAGGGAGTGTCTCAATGACCTCCAGAGGGTCCAGCCCACCAGGTCCTAGCCTCTTCTTCCTCTCTTCCTCCTCGTGTTCCTTCATGGCTTCCTCGAAGCGAACTTTGACTCGTGCCTCAACTCTCTTGATGAAGCTCTGGAGTTCGTACTCAAATGCATCTATGTACTCCTTCTCTGCAGATTTGATTCTAGGGGAAAAAACAGAACAAAATGAAACAACTATTCTGTTCAAGAGTTATGAAGTCACAGTAGCATTAGAAACTCATGATCAACTCATAGATAGTGTATATTGCAATGGTGAGCAAGGTGGCCAGCCCAAACTAACCAGAACTCTACTGACAATTGTAATTGGTAAAGATTATCACCTCACTCTACTCTAGCATGTAGGAGTAATCATAACACTGCATAACTTGTATGACTATTTTCTACTCTCTGGTACTTACAACAATGGCAAAAAAAAAACTAACGTTTTATGAGTATAATACACTCTAGAATAAGAACCAAGAGGAGGCTGGAGGTGCAGTACAAACATTGCAACTGTGCTTACTGTTTTCATTTGTTATGTGGTGTGAAATAGCACATATATCCGGGTAATATTATATGCATGAAAATGCTTCTGTGGATTGTGATCTATTTTAATCAAAGAGTAAGTAAGCACAGTTCCAATGTTTGTACTTGCCTTTTTAAAAATCCTTGCACACAAGATCTGGGATCTCTGTTCAGCTGTGACGCCAACTCCAAGATGTACTGCATGACTATGGTCTGGTGAGCCACTGACTTCATTAGCGTTGATTTCTATATGTAAACAAAAACAAAAACAAGGTGAGGTGTGAATTACTGCAAAAGTACATAAAAGGGTTGTGAGTTGACATAGAGAAGAAATAGTCAGCTGAACACTAAAGTCATAAGTGCCATGCGGAAGTTCTAGCATGTATGTATGTATGTATGTATGTATGTATGTATGTTATTATTGTAACAAAATGCAGTACCATGTGACCGTCTACAGGAAAACCGGGCACAACGCGGCACCCTTCGAAAAAATTTTTTTTGCACTTACAGAGTTGTCGGTGTCCAGATATTGAGCTCTCCAAGTTTTATCGTCGTAGCTTTAAGTCGTTCCCACTATAATAGACCTAACCGTTCCCTTCCGTCGGCTTGAAACAATACATTATAAAGAAATCGATCGATCTTTTCTCAATATTTACGCACGCCGCGTTGTGCCCGGTTTTCCTGTAGACGGTCACCATTGTTAAATTGCAAACAATTATCGCAGTGAGGAACAGCAATAGTGAATATTACTGCTTAGGTAGTAGTGTTTATTTTTGTTGAAGATAACTCTTAGAAGTCTTTTGAAAAAAGGTTTCAGTGAGCAACACTATTATTTGTGTACATTTTAATAGCTATTGCAATTGCTATTTAGTATTAATCGTTGGAGTACTATCTACAATTGTAATTACACTTAGATGGAACAGTGGTACGGTTTTTCTTTATACTACGGCATTCAGAAATGCACACATTCTTTGGCAAATTTTTTTTTCAGTACTTGAATTGTAGGTATAGGTAACTCATTGAAAAGTATTAATGATGGGGAAATCTAAATCAATAAGCAGAATGTAAAAGTCATCAACGTGTTTTAACCAGCTGGCAATCAACTAAGGAAGTGTGTCACATCAATTATTAGATATACTCCCCTCCCAATTTTAACTAGGTCAAATGTGAGCTGTCTAAGTTGTATATATCAACTCACTCCTTGAACCTCTAGTTTCACACACCACGTGGTGAGGTAGTTGGTAGTATCAACGCTTACCAGCTCCGGATGGTCTCGCAAATAATCAGCACTAGAGAGAAGAATTATAATAAATAAGATGAAAATTCAATATAATACTACATTTTCAAATATCTTTTTAAACTCAATCCAGTATTTCAGCCGAGATTGGCTGAATTATTTATAAGCTTTCCTGAAATCCTTTTTGGAAGTCAATAAACAAAAGTAAGCAGAAAATTTTTTAGCAAGGTGTTTAGTTGGAAAGCAATGCTTTCATTGTTTTTTTTTGTTTACTAGTCTTAACAAACAATAGTGACTTATTCAGAAGAACATGAAGTTGTTAATTACATCTGATGCAATAAATATTCTTAACATACAATAGTGAAATAGTGAAATTAAACTGTTTCTGCGACAAGAGGCAGTGTATATGATATGAACGCTGCAGCCACTGTGGTAATATTATTTTCACTATACTTATTTCCCCCAATAATTATTAGCAACAGAATGTTAGTGCCTTATATAATAGTTAGGTGCTGCCTCAGAGGGAACTACTGTTTTTAAGGTCCCATGCCCAAGCACAGCGAGGGCGCTAGTTAGGGACTGAAGGACCCTAAAAGTGGTAGTTCACGACAGCTGCGCATCTAATTTAGAACGTAGAGACTGCTTCTAAGAGCCAGACACTAAGCGCAATCGGAGGGACACTAAGTGTCTCTGTCCTCAAGGCAGGGACAGTAAATTAATAGTGTCCCTATTTGAAAGACCTAAGCAGTTTAAAGTTCCTCTGTCACAATATAAAAACTACAGTATCTATGTTCTAAATATCCTCTCTCACCTTGCATCATTATTCTGAAGCATTCCAAAGTGTTTAATTTCCTTCTTGTATCTGTCAATAAATGATATCTTTTGTTTGTGTTTGTCTTCTTTTGAAAGCTCCTCTTTCTTCTTCGGTTTGTTAATGATCTGGATGAACAAAGAATATTATAGTATTTTGAATGATTGAATGAATAATTGAATACACGAAAGATTGAATGAATGGAGTTGAGCGAGTAAGTGAATGAGTGAATGAATGGATAAATGGATGAATGAATGAATGAATTATATAAAAACATTAATGAAATGGGATAAATTTCACGGCAAATAAGAGAACAAAGGAATGAGTGAACATTCTTACAGATTAAAATAAATGAATAATGATATATACTTGCCATCTTCTCAAAGCCATCCTTAGAGATTGTGTCTACATTCCATGGAGTAAGCTACACACACAAACACAAAATAACCCAATACTAGTGGTACTCTGTATAGCACATAGATAGCGAAACAGGTAGCCTAGCAAATAAGCTTGAAAGTACACACCAAAGGAGGTTGCCAACTTAATCAATCTTTTGGCACTTTACCAAATTAACATAACTACTGACATTGTGTTATAAACACGAAATAAGCTGTTCACAAGTTCCTCTTAATCTTATAAAGCTAAAAAACTTAATCTTTCTCACCATCTGTGAAATAACAACAACAATTAAAAAAATAAAAAATAAAAAAGATAAAGGAAAACAGGGTCAAAGTGAATTACAACAGTATAAAAGTATAGTATCCTGCAAGCAATAGGCAATTTCTAATTTATATTTGTGCTCCAGAACTGAAATTGGATAAGGGTCACACTAAAGGTCTGACCAATGTACATAAAGAAAAAAATAACTGACATCCAAACATCCGACCCTGTGTGCTTGTCAATTAATTCAAACACCATCAAATAGTTACAATGGAATGAAGAACATTCTTTTTACTAAAGAATAAAATCTCGGCCGAATCTAGGATCTGAAAAAGGGGACTTGCTTGCGTCAGGTTCTGTTACATTGATGAGCACTTTAGCACTGGATTTTTATTTCAGGAAAATCAACTACACAGTGCACAGAGTTAATAACACATTATGGTCATGAATGCAAGGCACCAACTACTTAAAAAATTATGATCACTAAGTTTGCAAGTTTGACAGCTAGATAGCCGAGCTGCTAGTTCCACTGTCTTCTAGAACAAATCGTCATTGGAAAAGCTGACTACTACTATTAGGTCTAGCCTCTGCCAGGAGTAAAATAGGGGGGGGTTGGCTGAACTTGAACGAACCCACACTGGATCAATTGCACACTTGAATTATGCGGACATTAGGAGAACTGCTGCTAGACTTATGGCACACGCTGGAAGAGGAGCCAAACTGCTACCATCAGAGAAGGAGCTCACACTAGTGATGTGCTACAGCACAAATGGCGAGTGAGCTGGTCTGACTGAAGTTTAAGTTTGAATGCTATAGCTGCTAATAATTTTTGTTAGTTAAAACTATTTTTGTTTAGTTTATTGCTATTCTTTAGCAACACAAAACACTTTTATACATACTTGTTCACTGGATATACCAGCACAAAACCTGCGATATACTCTTTTCGTAATTTGACTATTGGACAAAGGATTTTCAAGGAGTAAAGCAATCAAATTTCAAGGATGATACGGGTAAGGATCGATAAATTAATGGTTTTCATTAATTAAGCTAGTCGCCTTTCCAAAGTACACTCAGTTCAAAATACTCTATTGTACCAGAGCTCTAGTAGACATTGAATTCTCTTAGTGACTTGACTATTGGACTTTGGATATTCAAGTAAGAACAAATCTGTTGCATAAGGTGTATAACTATTGCTAACAGCGCATTGACGAAGTTAACTTACCACCGCCGCTAAAAAAATTAATGAACTTGGCTAACTTAGGAAAACCTAACTGCTTACATGTGCACAAAGAACTTAAGGAACAGTAAAACTTAATTTCTGTAACTAAATATTTTGACACTAGTTTCTAATTTTGTTAGTTTTTTTAATTTTATATTTACTTTTGATACAGTAATTGTTTTGATTTCCATCAGTCCCCCTACCACTTTTCATGAGCTGGTTAAGCCTGTAGTGATAAACAATATGTGCTATCGCAAGAAAGCTGCATTTGTGTGAAATCATTGCACGGGGAATAGTTGACTTAATGTTGTGAGACGTTTACTGGACAGGCAAAAGTACGGACTGCTGCCATTACACTACCCATTGTATGCATGTAACTCCAGATCAGGCAACATATTCGCATGTAATATCTTCCAGGAAAGCATTGAATGCAGTAATGTCTTAGCTGGAGTGATACATCGGTGAATGGTGTTGTTATGACAATAATTTGTTTTCATGTCTTGTATTTATATAATTATATTGAACACTGTTAATTATCGAGCAACAAGCAATAACCTTCTGGTACTATATAATTCTTGCATAGCCAGGCTCCGAACTTCAACGGCAAGCTATGAATATGATTTTGTGCTCTTTGATGACCATCATGGTGACATTTGCTAACAATTTTTAATCAATTTCAAACCCCCCTGAAATTTCAAAAAAGTTGATTTGACCCCTTTCAAGTTTGGTTCTAAAAATACCCCGCTAAATAAACACACAAACAAAGAAGACACACACTCATTAAACTCACTCTCTCTTTCTTGGCTAACTCATCTTTTTTCTTCTTAAATGTTTCCCCCTGTTTCTTCAGTTCAGTCAGTTCAACTTGAAGGTTTTTGGCTGTTTTCCGCGACTGCACACAGTATATGTAAGTGTATGTATGTTACATGAGATAAAAGACAAGAATAATGATTAATTCAAATATAATATCAACATACAAGCAAGAAAAGGGTTGATTTTTCGCAATTATCTGCACAAGGGCTACATAACTCATACTGTCTTTCATTCAATCTAACTGTTGCAAAGATGATGCACGAGTAAAATCAACATTCACGTGCAAAAGAGCGGTTTTTTGGGTGTACATTAATGCAGTAACTTTTTCTACAGCTTATTGAAGTCCATCTTGCAGTTCTAAATAGTTATTTCCTGGCACTGTTCTGTTCGCTGGTGTGCACTAGAGAGGAGAACCTGAAGGAGTAAAATCCTGCCACAGAAGAAAAGGCAGCCCAAATATTGTAAGCATTTTTGAAGGTACTGAAACATGCACTGTGAGAACTCTTCTGAAGTTCACAAGAATGACACTATTGACCACTTGTGAAAAATTGTACACTTGTGCAAACTTTAATTTTTATTGTCAAAAATGTCATTTTTTATATTATATTCGCTGAATAGTAATGTGATCGCAATATTACAATTAAATATCACAACCATTAGAATTAACAGAGCAATAGTGCAGAAATAAGAGTGATAATCAAAAGCTTCTGTAGCTAACCCCAAAATGAAGAGAGTCACTCAGAATTGCCACAAAAAAATCTAGAAAAAATAATATTAGTGGAAATCTGCATACAAACAGCTCTAAGAACACAATTAGGATATGTTTAATTTACAAAAGCCTAAAATAGCCTATTAATAACACTACAGCTCTATATGCCAGCTAAATGTTGGCATTATATCTATTTACAGCTCAGCATTTGGTATTAAATAGATAGAAAAATTAAACCTACCTGCATATTAGACTTACCTGTACCCTAGACGCAACAACTAAAGACCCTTCTGAGCTCACAGCTTACACTAGTATTGGAATACAATGCTAGAAAGCACCCACCAGATAAAGAACAAGTTCATTGAAAATTTTACACATGATTAATTGCATCAAACCACGAAAAAGTTCAGGCACATATAAAGCGGGAAGGCTGTGGTGTTTCTTCTATTCCCATAGACGTTTGTATTGAGTTCTAGAATAGTACTTTCCCTTTGGTTTTGAAATTTATTGAGGAAATATTTTTAAATGCCAGGCAGAAGCTTTCCAATGATGCATAGCTACTTCCGTTCAAAAGTTATTCAAGTTTTTCTTGCGGCCAACTCAACTTGGACATACTATTGAGCTTGTGGACATAACTGGTAGGAAACATTTGTAGAGATTCAGATGCTTCAATAAGAAGGTGTTATATGTAGAACAAGACAAACCTACACATTATGCTAAAAGATTCAATCAGTACTTTGTGAGTATATTAACACTCTGTGATTCACTCTAAGCTATGACTTAAAATGGCTACCAGTTTTATTGATGCTTCAACATAGGTCCCGCACGGGGAGTTCATTACTGACTGTCACATCAGCTCACGCATACACATACAAATTTTTGAACAGATTTGCCCAATAATAAAAATCCATAAATTCACATCTTATAGTATTTTAATGTACATATCCACAATTGTGAACATTATGGGAAAGTAAGCTTGGGTGGCTCTTCAACAAAACTATATGACCATGTTTTGACCTATATATCCTCAAACTCACAGCTTTTTAGAAAGAAATAGAAAAAACATCACCAAAGAAAACTTGGCGGTGTCAAAACATCAAACAATTAAATATGTTTGATTGTACTATACTTGATTCAGTTAATTAATAGGAGTAAGTAAAAGACATTGTAAACTCACAGCTACCTTGGTCTCCATTTCTTTCAACTTCTTGGCCACTTCCTGGACCTTTTTCTTGTGCTCCTTGCTTTCCTGCTCAAACTTGGCCTTCTCCTCTTTCTGCTGCTCCATGCGTTCCATGCGAGCTTGATGCCTCCATTGGAACAAAAAAGGCTTGTTTATCATTGGATGGGTGTCATCCTCGTCATCACTCACCTAATAGGAGAGGGAATGGAGAGATGAGGAGAAAAACAACAACAAGAAATATTATCTGAGGCGTCAGGGACATAATTTAGAAAAATTGCTATAAAGGGGGGAAAAATAAGTCATTGGGGGACATGTGTCAGTATGCATGCATTATAAGTGTGTATGAGGGGAGCACAAAATCTTGTATAGGGAATATGCTCCTTGCCCCCTTAAAAATCCAGGGAGCTGTGTAAATTGTGAGTATTACCAGTGGATACAGAAATACATAATGAATACATTTCGGCAAAAGCTGTAATTGTCATACATTTTATTTTATAATTGTTAGGAAAAAATAGTGCTAAGTACAGAGATCAGCTCGTCAACTGACTGGTGCAACTTTGCTTTGGTATGTTTATATTTCATTGACTTATTCTTTCGCTCTAAATATAAGAGATTGTGTTTTATATGAAGATAAAGTATAAGATTAATATATTTCCAGCTTATATATACTTCGCTTGTCAAACTTTAGAATAAGTAGACATAGATAATATTTTAATTCAAAGCATTGGCACAGTGTCCTACATCTCACGACATACTGTACAAATAGATAGCTTATTATTACAGACAGTCAACCTATAAAAACCTACCCGTAACAAAACTTACTTCAATGTGGTCCCATTTAGTTTAGACATCTCAATCACAATTAAAACTTGTCTCCAGGGGGTGTTGGAGTGGTGGAGAACCTTACTACTCCGAAGAGACTATGCACCGCATTTCCTCGAATAGTTTCCGCGGAAACTATTTCGGCCGATTCTCGCAGAGTGATTGCGACGCGAGGGCGGACACTAAGTCTCGCGGGCGCCAGACCCACATGCCCCCTCCCTACCGTTTCCCAGCGAAACAGTACGGTAAAGGGTCTGGCACGCGAGAAGGGCAACTACATTGCGATACCAACCATACCATGCTATAGAAGTAATTGTATAAATACAGAACGAACAAACGTTCTCGAATGCACTATAGCTAATGTGAATAGTATTGATTGCAGTGTGTCATGTGGTGGCACATCATCATGGCCCTCACAATACCTAACAGTATCACCAATTAGGTAAGGCTCATAGTCTCAATAACTTTAGTGATGTGCTTCCTCCCTTTACCAATCGCTACGCTTTTCCCCTCGTCGCGTAGCGGTTCGGTTTGACTACGCGCGAAAATAAACCTGTACCGCTGCTTGTTAAAAGTAATTGAGGGTTATACACTTCTTTTCGTTTTTATTCATCCTTAGCTTCACATTTTCCTAACACTCAGTACTAAATACATGCACTGCAACTATTGTTCTTTTCATTTGCTATTACATAATTTTAAATTTTTAGAAAAATGAAATTTTTCCAGCAGCCAAATCAACTCACAAACACAGAAATAGTTTATCTTGAGCTACTGCCACAAAAAAAAAAAAAAAAATTAAACAAATAACAAACAAACAAAAGCAGAAAGAAGAATGAATAATGGAGGAAGGTGATATTAATTAACAGGTTTTAGCAATTAGTCCAAGTCCAGGTCATCTTTGCTACTCTCATCATCTTTATCAATTGTATCATCATCCAAACTCTCATAGTGCTCATCACTATCTTCATCAGCAGCTTCTTCGCCTGTCATCTGCTTCAATTGCTCATTCACCGAGGTTAGTCCTTAAAAAAGAATGATGGAGAGGAGGGGAAAGTTAAAATGGAACTTTAAAATTTTCACATATATTCCAAAAAATTTCACCTTCAGTGAGAAAACATGTGTTAGCTAATGGGCATTTACCATGGTATAACTATAGGTGTATGTCACTACAAATTCAACAAGTGTACTATAAAATTCAACAAGTGCTATAGTACTCCCCTGGTTGCTGCTGACTAAATGTTGGGAGGAAAAAAAAGTCTGAAAGTTTGGCTAGACATTATCACTTGATATTACTCTTCTTTATAAGGTGGCTACCATATTGGATAATGTGGTATTCATAGACTTTGCAATAGCGAGTCGAAGAAGGACATGAACGATCAATCAGTGAGGTAACAAGATGCACAATATAAAGAGGGTGGGTGCATTCCAAACTATGGCAGAGTTTACGATAGGAGGGGGAAATCACTTACACTGAAAAAATTTTTTTATTGTAGTCTAAAATTTATACCAGCCCTCCTCCATTTTTGAAATTGACAATGCAATATAACGTTCCAATTTTTGTTTAGACATTGCAGTATTTTTTTTCTTTGCAGTTTCGTCTCAAATTGCTTATTTATTTTTTTTGCTGATTGTTCTTTATAGAAATCCACTAAGTTATCAAGTATATGTATTAGTTATCATTTTACCAAACAGGTTGTCATAAAATTGCCGGTTTAAATAAACATAGTTTTATTATAGTTTAGTGTTGTTTCACACACAGATCTCATGTACTACAAGCACAGGTCCACTTATTGTTGCTTGAATTACAACTAGCTAGGCTGGCCAATTTGCCAATAGTGCTCTAGCACACAACTGGTTATACTACTACTACTACTATTACTACTATCCTGTTAATTGCTTTAATTTTGCATCACTGAACCATGCAATCTGTTTGAACTAGGCAGACATTTTAATTCTGCTCCACAATGACGAAACCATCTTTAACGATTAAAATAAACAAATCACCACATGCATACCTGCAGCTTTAGCATCCGTGACCCAGAGTCCGGAGTCCACACATCTCCTCATGTGGTAAGCAGCATCCTCTTTACTCATGCTGTCCAGGACACTCTGCAACTTACTCACATCTTTATTCTCAAAACATTCCTTCAATGTCTGGAGACAAAAATTATATATATAATATATATATATATATAATTATATATAGATAGATAGATAGATAGACACAGAATAATAACATGGTATACTAGCTATAACTTTACAATAAGGAGAATGACAGGGCACGGTTTCATAAACATTGCTACCTTCCTTCAGAAAACAAGAAAATCCTGATCCTTAAGAATACGATTCTTATAGCAGAGTTTCATACTGAGGGAGGGGGGGGGGGGGGGGGGGGGAGGGCTGGCTATGGAATCCTGCTCCACCCTAAGAAATTTTTGGAAGTTGAATGCTAGTATGAGAAGATTATAAAATAATGCACGTGACCAAACACTGATGAGTGTGAAGTATACAGATACATCCATATAGGCATGTGCATCAAAATAGTGATGTATAGCCACATGTACATGTAACTGCATGCAATGTCTCCCAGCCCAAGTGAAAATCCTGTATGAAATCCTGCTTATCGGTAAGTGTGTAGTTAGTACAACACTGTCATGCACTTTATCCGCCAATTTTCCATGGATACTTTTATTAGGAAGGAAATCATTTTACTCACCTGAAATAATGAATGTATTCTAGGGGTCATATATAAATATTTTTAAATTCCCAGGCTAGCCAAAAACATGTGATAACATCTAGGGATAGAGGGTGAAGTCCAGGTAGGCAGCGTATACTCACCTGAGGTATTAAAGTGAAGCTCCCTTTTATAGTGTGTATATATGTATCATTGGCGAGTGAGCGAGATACTCTCAGGGGTAACACAATTGAAAATCGGGGATATTTGTTTGTTTATATATATATGTGTGAACATACGTATGTCATTTTGTACTCTGACCCTCATGTTTTAGTATTTACTTCGTGGTCTACCCCTTCCCATACCTCCACTAAACAGAATCTTTTCGTTTAGCAATCAAGTATCATTCAAGGTTGTTTCTGAATCCCATAAGACACACTTAGGTCTTACTTACTGTTATACTCAACACTGTGCAGTAATTCTTTAAAATTTCTTGCTTTTTCAAGTCACAAAATGTTATGGTGAATGGTTATTATGGTATTGAAACCCTTTACCAGACGTAATAAAAAACTGCTTATTTTTTAATAGTTGTGAGTGCTTGTTGTCAAAATATACTGGTAATTGAGATAGTCAGAATGAGAATGATATATATTAGAGACTACAGAAAATACCAGTACTCAGGAAATGGAGGTAAGACATGGTTTGGCGTTTGTTGGCTAAAGTATATAATGGTCACAATGGCTACGTACTTAGCTATCCTTTTAGAAATGGACTGATAGATTCTTTTGAAGTGTTTCATTTGTGCACTGGCTCACTCACCCTTTGTGCTCAAGCACATCACTAGTATCACTACAAACACAATGCTTGACTTTCTAATCACAAGGAGGAGGTCAGATAATAATAGTTCACAATAAATCAATTTGTGTAAATGGTATTTCTAATCTCCCACAGGATAAATGACAGCACTACTAAACCTCATTCACATGATGTGGGCTAAAAGCAGTAATTCATATTTCATGGAAGATAAGGAAATGGTACTAATACCGCTATAAAAGCAAGACTCTACATCCTGGTCAAACTCCAATAAATTTTAACGAATGTATGCAATGAGTAAATTGAAACCCTCTAATTATATCTAGCCTCATTTCTTACTGGAGGGAGTGTCTCAATGACCTCCAGAGGGTCCAGCCCACCAGGTCCTAGCCTCTTCTTCTTCTCTTCCTCCTCGTATTCCTTCATGGCTTCCTCGATACGAACTTTGGCTCGTGTCTCAACTCTCTTGATGAAGCTCTGGAGTTCATCTTCAAATGCATCTATGTACTGCTTCTCTGCAGATTTGATTCTACAAGAAAATAAAACAAAATTCAAATACACTTCTGTCCAGAAGTTATAATAATAGCAAATTTTCTTGTTCTAACAGCCAATATTATGTTAATTAAAACATAGGGTTAAGTTTTAATTAATATAATATTGGCCGTTATAATGAGAAAATTTGCTATTATTATAACTATTTCAGCAGAGAATGGCTGAATTGTTTAGTACATAGTATAATATCCTTATACTGTCACTGCATCATGTGTAATGCATGAGGAAAACTCATGATCCTCCAATGGATTGTGCCCAGTAGTGCAGTGATGGTGAGCCAGTGGCTAGCCCAACAAACCAGAACTAAAAATAGCAATTGTAGTTAGTAAGGACCATTCATCCACCCTCCTGTAGAAACAGTCCAAGCGCTGCATGATACGTACCATAAAATAGTTTATACTTTCTCTAAAGTCTCATGAGAATTACAAAGCAAAAGTATACGTATGAAAAATCTCAAATAGACTAAACAAGATGAATTATTGGTACGTAGGAGACTAAATGAAATACAAGAGTTGGGAAGATAGATATATAATTCCGTCCATCCATTACAAAACCCACTATTACTTTAACACACAATTACACTAACAACTGACATCTGCTGATTAATAAATACCGCATCATGTGTATGTAATATGCTAATACCAACAAATAATACAAGGTAAGCACAATGCCAATACTTGCCTTTTGAAAAATCCTGGCACACAAGATCTGGGATCTCTCTCCAGCTGTGAGGCCAACTCCAAGATGTACTGCATGACTATGGTCTGGTGAGCCACTGACTTCATTAGCGTCGATTTCTATATTTAAACAAAAACAAAAACAAGGTGAGGTGTGAATTACTGCACAAGTAAAAACTTTATCATTAGATTCTTGTCAGGTGACATAGAGAAGAAATCTGACCACTTATCATGCACAATTAGTTCTCGCATGCATGTATGTATGTACATATGCATGTATGCATGTATTATGTATATCATACGTACAACAATCCAATTTTAAGAAGTCATCTATCACAACTATGTAATTTTAAGTCAAACTTTAGAGAACTTAGCACAAGTGGTTTGAATAAAGGAATTTAGAATAGAAGCCACAGGCAACATTTTGAGGAAAAAGTGTTAATAATGATGGCGAAATATTGTAATTCAAATCAATTAACAGTATTAAATGTAATTAACACGCTTGAACGAGCTGGCAATCCACTGAAGAAGAGTGTCACCTTCCCCTCCTACTAAATATTACCCCCTCCCCTCCCAATTCTAACCGGTCTAAGTGTCTATGTATGTATCAACTCACGCCTTGAACTTGCAGATTGACACACCACATGGTGAGGTAATTGGCAGTATCAACCCTCACCAGCTCCGGATGGTCTCGCAAATAATCACCACTAGAGAAGAAAACAAAAATAGTTTATTCATTAACAGTATCACCATCAGTATTTTTAGTTGTTGTTGTTTTGTGGCTGTATAAACAGAGAGTACTGACGTATGTGTATATTATTCTTAACCTACAACAGCCACTAACTGGGAAGAACGTATGAAGTTAATTAATTACATCCGATACAATAATACATTCTTAACATACGTACAATAAGAAGTGAAATTAAACATTTTCTGAGACTTAGTCAGACCCTTTACCGAACTGCTACACAGGGGGACAGGTCTGCCATACCAAATTTATTCTGCCACACATACATATGATGTGGCAGTCAATTACTGTTAGCAAATTAACAGGAGCAGCCCTCCTCAAATACTAATTGAAACTCCTTATGCATGTCCACCACCCTTGAGCCACTGCAGGTTTAGCAACTCACTTTGCAAGCATGGCTAGTTTGGCATTGACAGTGAAGATGATCTCTCTCAAAGAGGAAAAGGAGACAAGCAAAGTAAAGGTTTTTGCCATATCCTTTTGAAAAATTCCAAATAACATTGCAGTAGTTCGGCATTAAAGCTACAGAAACTTAAAAAAGATCGTCAGAATCTCCATTGCAGTTGGTATGTATAAAGGGAGGTGGGGCACTGACCACTCCCACAATTAATATAGAACAAATTAGGTAAGGTTATGTCCCCAGACCCTCTGTGTGATTCGCGTGTTATGCAGTCTGGTTCTGCCGCACTAGCAGTATACGATACGTATAAACACTGCAGCCATAGTGATCATATTAGTTTCCTTTCCCCATTGATTATTAGCAACAGAATGTTATTGCCTTATATATCCTCTCCCACCTTGCATCATTATTCTGAAGCATTCCAAAGTGTTTGATTTCCTTCTCGTATCTGTCAATAAATGACATCATTTGTTTGTGTTTGTCTTCTTCGGAAAGCTCCTCTTTCTTCTTCGGTTTGTTAATGATCTGGATGAACAAAGAGTATCGTAGTAATATGAATAAATAAATTATTGAATGAACGAATGATTGAATGGATGGAATAGAATAAAACAAAAATGAAACAACAAATGAATGAATGAGTGGAATTGAATAAAATAAAAATGAATGAATAAATGAACGAATGAATGAATGAACGAATGAATGAATGAATGAATGAACGAATGAACGAATGAATGAACGAATGAATGATTGAAGGATGTGAATGTAATGGGATAAATATCTTGGAATGAGACAACAAAGGAATGAGTGAATATTCATACAGATTAAGATGAATGAAATGATGATGATGATCACTTACTGTCTTCTCAAAGCCATCCTTAGAGAGTGTGTCTACATTCCATGGAGTAAGCTACACGCACAAACACAAAACACAAATTAATAAATACTAGTGGTGCCAGCACAGAGATTGTGAGCAAGCTATAGCCTGACTAATAAAACAACTTAACCATCTTTTGCCAATACTGCACCAATTTTAAAAATACCTAATGACACCTAGTTACAAACATGAAGTTTGGTATTCAGAAGTTGGTCTATAGTCTTTTACAACTCCAAGTTAATATCACCATCGATGGAATAACAAACTAAAAAGATTATAAAAAAATAAAAAAAATAAAAAAAATAAAAAGAGGTCAGAGTGAGTTAATACAGTAGGAATAGTAGAATGAACTTTTCTCAATCAAAGGGGGTCTCAGGAAAAGCAAAGGTAAAAGGTAACAGCCAGATACTTTCAAATATATATTAGAAATGCAGAACTGAAATAAGGGTGTGGATCACATTTAAAAAATGACCCAGAGTGTCTAGCTCCCTTTCCTGTGTCTGTTAATTATACTGAAACTCATACAAGTGTAATATACAATGTAGTACATACACTCAGAAACATATAGCAATGGACCAAAGGACACTCACACTAATGTAGAAGATCACAGACATGGAGTATGCACACATTGAGAGAACTACTACCAGACTCATGGCACACAATGGAAAAGAAACAAAACTGCTGCCATCAAAGAATACGCTTACGTTAAAAGAGTCTGTATCTGCTATCTAGCTGTATGTCAAGTGCCTAAAGGTATAGTATAGACTTTGCTGGCCATAGCCAGACAAGTGAGGCTGAACAAAGGTTATAACTGCACGGTCTTAAGGCATGCACAAAGAGCTTATGGACTTAATTTCTATAACCCAATAATTTGATACAAATTCAGTCATTGAACTGGGGTAACACCACCCATCTCACACGCGCAGCTACGTAGGTAAGCCCCAGATCAGGTGACATATTTACATGTAATACCTTCCACAAAAGCACATCTCAGCTGGAGTGATATATACATAGGTTAATGATGAAGTTATTATATCCAATAACCCAATAATAGAGTGTATTTGAAGCAATCCAAGACAGACCAGTTAGGCCAAGGGCCGACTTAAGAACAGTTGATGAAACCCTGATGTGTGCTATGCATGTCTGTGGTAGTAGGTACAGAATTTTTCACTGGGGGTTGGAGGAAAGGGACATTAGTGTTAGAGGATGGGACTATATAGAGGATGGGGCTACATACCTACATATACATTGAGATGAGTGCACACATGCAGCAGTTTACCCAACTTAGAGAGAGGGGGGGGTCCCAATGTCCTCCCTCCCTCTCTGTATCAAGTTAGGCTACCTCACAGTGGGAGCAGAGATCATAGCGTTCTTCAAATTCAAGAATGGTAAACTCTGACCAAGCCAACATTTCATAAGCATGTCCAGTTGGCCCTTCAGGAACTCAATCTCCATTACCACGATTTTGCCAGCCACAGTTTGTGAACAGGTACAGTTGTGACAGCAGCAAAGGAGGAAATACAAATTTCACAATTCAAATAAGGAGCAGTTTTGTATTTTTGTTGTTGTACATTAAGCTCCCTGCAGAACAACCACTCAGTCAAGCCACACCTACTGTAGCCAAGTCATAATTATCACACATTAGAAGGCATGGCATCATATACGGTAGATATGGTAAATGTGGTGGACATCTTTAGTAGCAATTTAGCTACTGGTCATGTATACTCCACTATAGAGTATATCATTAACTCCCCAAAAACATTGAATGGTCTGGGAAAGTACGTAAAGTAGCACTTGATGATAAGGCTATTAATAATAAATAGCAATTAACACCAATTAACACCACGCCTAACAGATAAAAGTGCAGCTAACTCATAGGATCTCTCTCCCTTGCCTAAAAAGTCTACAATCACTCTTATGAACACATACACATATGCACGCCCACACATATGCACGCCCACACATATGCACGCCCACACACACACGCATGCCCACACACATGCACACCCACACACATGCACACCCACACACATGCACACCCACACACACGTACGCCCACACACACACAACCACACACTAGGGTTACATACAGGATTCTTCTTTAGGGGAGGGAAATTTTAAGCGTAAAAATTTTCATTTGCAAGAGAAGAGATATTGCCAAAGTGGGCTAACTTCAAAAGAGATTCCATCAAGAAATGGAAAAGTGCTCCAAGAGGTCATAGAAGAACTTGAAATGAAAAATTCTGTCGTCTTCAGTGGAACTTCTTAGACATTCTAAATAAGTGATAATTCGTGCTTTCTATTTGATATTATAGTGACAATTGAGAGAGGTTATTAAAATTTAGATTAGCAAACAGAACAGAACATGGCATGACTGAAGAATTGTCACTGAAGGTTTCAAAAATTTAAGAAATAATCATAAGACAAGTTAGAGAAGAATAATCACTGGATCATTTTTAATGTTACTGCAATGGTCACTTTTTAGTTGTTATTATAATATTGAAAGCTGATTTAAGCAGTTAAATTGACAATACTTTGGGGGGGGGGGAGGACTTTTGCTTAGGGTGGGAAATCTCAGGTTTCTCTATGTAACCCTGCCAAAAAATGCAAAAGTTCTTGCTGCCATTAGGCGGTCACGCGCACTTGGCAGAGCGGTGCAAGCAAAGCTCCTGGAGCCGGGCTAGGAACTCACAGGAGAACAGGCCTTTCCTCACAGCAAGTGGTGTGGGCACCCAAAGTCCCACCTAGACCATAGCCGTTTCATGAGAAAAAGTCTTGAATTTGCACCCCAGACACAAACTAACGAAGAAGACACACACTCATCAAACTCACTCTCTCTTTCTTGGCTAAATCAGCTTCTTTCTTCTTAAAGTCCTCCTCCTGTTTCTTCAGTTCAGACAGTTCAACTTGAAGGTTCTTGGCTGTTTCCCGTGACTGCACACAGTCAATGTAAGTGTATGTATGTTACATGAGACAAAAGATAAAAATAACAATCAATTCAAGTATTGTGTCAACGTACAAGCAAGAAAAAGGTTGATTTTTCGCAATTATCTGTGTGATAGATGCATAAATCACTGTCTTTCATTCAATCTACTGTGAGTATCAAAGTTGACAGCTGCATCTGTATGTACTGTATATGCATACTTCAAAGTGATGTTGTCTCTTTCTGAACTTCAAATTGTGTCAATGGACTTTACTCGTTGAAACTTGTGTCGAGTTTCAGAGGCTTCTTTAAGGAGATGTAACAGTAGAAAAGGCTACACTCACATATCTAAATTTTAACCCACCCTTTTGGCAAAGAGGGGAAAGGAAGGCATTGATTGTGGTAAGTGTTCACTGCTTAATTTAAATTAGCAACGTTAAAAGACTGAATGGATGTTTCGTGAGAATTGACACTTTGTGAGTTCACACCACTGCTTAAATGGCCATTGATGCGGTCAACATAGCTCCCACAGCTGTGACTGCCACATGAGCACATCCTAAAAGTACAAATACACACAATTTAGAACCATTGTGTCCTATAAAAAAGCATCAGTTTTTGAAAGGCCATAGCCATAAATAATGTTTAATTATTATGTACATACAGTAATTGAACATTATCAGGAAGTAAGGTATTAGGTAAAGGGTAGACCATCGTTAAATATGTAACAACAGGCTATAATCCCGATTATAAGACATGCTCCAAACAGAAATAAAAAAATATTTGAACTGAAATAAGAAGTAATCTATATGTACAAAATATGAAGTTTGGATGAATAAAAGACATAAACAGTGTCAAAACATCTAACAATGAAATATGTTTGATTGTACTATACTTAATTCAGTCAAAATTAATTAAGGAGTAGTAAAGAATGGAATTATATGACACTTTAAACTCACAGCATCCTTGGTCTCCATTTCTTTCATTTTCTTGGATACTTCCTGGACCTTTTTCTTGTGCTCCTTGTTCTCCTGCTCAAGATTGACCTTCTCCTGTTTCTGCTGCTCCATGCGTTCCACGCGAGCTTGATGCCGCCAGCGGAACAAAGAAGGCGTGTCTATGTTGGGATGAGTGTCGTCCTCGTCATCACTCACCTAATCGGAGAGAGGATGGGGGAAACGAGAAAAAAACAAAAAAAACAAGAAGTAAATCTGAGGCGTCACGGTTATTATTTACAAAAATAGCTAAATGGGAGGAAAATTTTTCTTTGACAGCAAGGCATGTGGGGGCACATATATATATATGTGTCAGTGTGCGTGCTTAAGTGTGCATGTGAAGGGGCACAAAAACCTTGTAGGGGACTGCTCCAACAAAATATTGAAACACAGAAAGGACAACAAAAAAAAAATAAAGCAAGTCAATAAGTGCATAGATCTATTTCACTACAATTGTAGTACAAGATTCCCATTGGATAGTCCATTCACATATGGTTTGCAAGACAAGAATTGAAAACCTGAAACCATGTTATGTAAATATGACTAGACCCTACTACCTGGTCTATCAGGGGAAATTCTTTTTACAATTACAATTTCAGTATAGACAGATAAAAGCTGCGCTCATCCTGAAGAAACTCAACTTGTATAACCATTAACAGAACAAGCGTACTAAACATTAGTAAGAGATATTGATCAGTAAGGATGCGGTTACTAGGCTGGTTAGTACAGGAGAAAAGTACTACTCAAACTAAACAGCCCATTGCCATTGCCATTGCCATTGCCATACTAAAAGGAGACCTGGTAAAAACCAAGCCTTCTCGAGTGTCATTATCATATTCACTGTATCTCCCGTGCCTTCCCATAAAAAGACTATGTTTTGAGTTTGAATCTCCAACATCTGAACGACTAGTTTATTCCAGACAGTCAACCCTACGAATCTAGCCGTAACAAAACTTACTTCAATGTTGTCCCATTTACTATAATCCAGTCTAGACATCTCAAACTGACTGTCAAACTACCTAAAAAACCTCTTCACGATACTCCGGGGTATAGGGAGTGGAGGAGAGACAGATAGGGAGGCAACTTCGACAATAGATAATTCCAGAATTATCTAGGTCAGAGGTTATTACGACCTTTTACCATAATTTGGGTCGAGACCACGCCTCTGGTTCGCGTCACTTATGAGTCATCACACCTAAGGGCCTCCCCTTAGAGGTGCCATGATGACTCATAAGTGACGCCCCGGGGCGCGCTAATTGTCTGCGTGAAGTCCCGCCTCTCAATCAAGTTGTGATGCGCATACTCCGTAAGATCCTTCAAGTTTTCTGACGTTTAGTGACACGCAATCAACTACCCCTAGCGTATAAACAAAAACTACTGCTATGCATCTAAAGGGTAGGGCTTGTTTCTTTCCAAATCACTCAAAGTTGCCACCTATATTTTCATCCAGCCAAAAGGCTACTGAATATAATTATAGAACGTATACCGTGACCCTTTACCTTTACCCTACACATTAATCGGGCAGAGTCTTATCGTACGAGTTCGAAGACGGTGGTGCACGGTGGTCGTTGGATTGGTCGATATGTCAGCTGCTGCTATGGTTGCTCTCCACGTTCTGGCATGTCTAATAGTGCAAGTGTTCGCCACTCCACTAGATGACTATGTTCATGCTGCAGACCCCTCTTATGAATTCAGGGACCTGAAAATTCCGGTGAAGATGGACGGATACACTGTCCACTTCTTAAACATGACATCGCAGACTTGGCTTTCGAGTAAGTGTTAGTTAAGCTGCGCGTTGCATCGTTAGCGGAGTGCAGGCCGCTGTTTCGTGGCGTTGACGCGGGATGATAGTTGTGCTCTTGTATCTCTTGCGTTTTTTGTTTTTGTAGCTTTTGCTGCAAATTTTACTCCAATGTTTGTTGAAGCTAGTACTATACCAAGCGTAGTATACCTATTGTGGAAGCTGCTATGATACTGAACCTACATAGAATCATATAATGGCTTCAAGGGGGCGGAAAGACTTTAGTTTAGCCATTCCCCTATTTACTCTTAACCATCAAGCATGACACCTGAATTTTATAATGTTACGGAAGTGATGGTAGAAATTATCACTTTGACCTGGGTAGCTAAATACAGTTCTCACATGCACATTATTATTTCTGGTGTAAAAATTTTTAAACCGTTTTTGTGTGGACGTGTGTAGGTGACATAGTGACTTGCAGTGTGTGGTGGCACATCATGGCCGTCACTATACCAGACAACATCACCACCATGGATAAGGCCTTTCTCTACATCACTGGAGGCGATAATAATGGCCAGGAGTGAGTTAAACACTTCTGACATTGTCTAATGAATATTCAATGATTTAATATCATTCAGTAATGGCTAGCAGACAATTGATATGAAATTATAGAACCTCAGAATTTAACTGAAAGTTTTTTTCCTTCTTTTTTTTTTTGTTGCTGATTGCAAAATTTAATGTTCACACTAAGTAATACGTAGTTCATAAAATTTAAAGCTGATTGCTGATATTTAGAGAAGTGATGATCAACTCCACCCATTAATTAGTACTCCATTGTATGTACGTAGATCAGTGCATCTAAACTTGATTTTTACATCCCGTATAAATTTTCATCGACAAACAATTTTGTTTTTCATTTTTGAAATATTCGACCCTAATATCTTGTGTTCAAAAGCTGGGATTATTTATAACTCGACAACTCTATGCTCACAAGTGCCTCTTTCTTTTTCAGCGTCAGTGCTGGAATGGGTTCTCTTAATTGGTGGTGTACCATATTGTGAGCCAGTCTATAAATTGTCAAAGGGCAGAAGTAATCTATCGAATCTATCAGTGGGCGTCCCTTGCATGCTTAGCTTCTCTTATGTAGACAGCTAGTTTTACATCTGCCGTTTTCATTGCATAGCTGTATTGATACCTGGTTGGTCTGAGAAATTATTTAATACATAGCTAGCGAGTGTAGAGTGGCGCTGAGGGTTCGCACCTTTGGTGCTTGGTTATGGCAGTAAGTTTAGTGTGTTATTATAAAGCCTATTGACAGCAGTATAGAAGAAGACTAATGCAGTAATGTACAGGGGTTCTTTTAGGAATCAATTTAAGAGGGGGGGGAGGTTGAGTTTGTGCTACCTCAATGGGGTCACAACTTTCATACAAAACGAAGATGAGAAAGGAGATGGGCTTCAATTAATTATTCACTTTTTAACTTTGCTTTTTGCTTACAAAATTTTAAGAATATTTCAAGGGAGGGCAAAATGGCTTCAAGGGTAGGGGGTGAGCCCCTGATAGTCTTGTGGTTGCAACTTGGTGGGCGGCTGCCTATACTGCTTATGGGCGATTGCTACCCCGCCAGCATTAAATTTTATGCTTACTTACAACTTCATATCTGCTCGTTATAGTCAGCAGAAATGTGGAATGTGTGAATAGCGTAGATCATCAATGCCTTTACTTGTTTAGTCTTCTACATAACTTTTTAATCGCGTAAGTTGACAATGAGAGCAGGAGTGTGAAGTACCAAGATTTAATTGCTGTGATTCTCCCCTCACTAAGAAGAAGCTCTATGACGACCACTCTCATCTCCTCCCCCGCGAGGAGGTATCGTATCACGGGGTAGGTAAGATATTATAGTGCAGCCATTCTCAGCACATATAATAGTAAGACAGAAAAGTGCTGTTAAGATTGTTTATACTGTATTTCTAGTGTACATAAGTGACGTCTTCTCTCTCAGTCCTAGTATGAAGACTTGGAACTTTTCTTCATTTCGATTGAACTACTTTTTTAGACAGAATTTTTATTATGTCACTAATTAAAAGTGTCTTTCATCAAAAAAGTATCATTTTTCTCCAGATGCTAGTCTTAGTGGTCTGGTGGGCAAAAGGACCAATGTACTGTCGCTTGGCTATGACGATTAATTTATAGAAGTACTGCTTTGTGTATGTAATGTACTGTTATACATGTATGTTATAATGTACTGTTATACATGTATGTTATAATG